>Ga0070741_10000481_pt1 | contig 145280 bp, 147 predicted proteins | sample Coa_R1_4_FD_66440 | JGI IMG/M metagenome (GOLD analysis project Ga0070741, IMG submission 66440) | Surface soil microbial communities from Centralia Pennsylvania, which are recovering from an underground coalmine fire - Coalmine... | ecosystem: Environmental > Terrestrial > Soil >... | reverse complement strand
TTGGAAGAAGTCTGCGATTGAGATGATTGACTCGACGTAGATTGCGCGATTGGCGCTTGCGTGGCCGGGTCCTGCGAGGCGGCAGGCGCGGGAGTCCCGCAAGCGGCGATTGTCAACATGGTCAGCGCGATCACCGATAGCATTGTGATTCGTTTCATTCGTTCTCTCCTGAGTTAGTGTCGCGCGATTCTAACCATTGCATATGACAAGAAGATTAAGAAAGCCGCCTCGTATTGGAGGCGGCTTTTGCTTTTTTGGCGGATCAAGGAGTCGGGGTGACAGATGGCGTTCCCGCGGGACCCGTGGCCGGGGCGGGCGTGACCGTGAGCTTTGCGGCATCCTCCGCCGTGCGCGGCATCCCCGCCATGATCCAACGAATCAACGCATCCACAATATTCGGCTTGAGTTGACTGTTCGGCGGCATGGTGCGGATCAGAGTCTTGGTTGGGTCTTTCGGATCAGGAATGGCATGTCCCTGAATGACTTGCAGGAAATAACTGTTCGGGTCGCCCGCGATAATATCCTTGTCTTTGTTATCACCGGTCGAGAGAATGTTTTCATAACTGTCCATCAGGAAGTTGTTATTCTCTTTTCCGGCGCGGTGACAAGCGAGGCAATAGCGTTTTACGATGGGTTGAATGTGAACATCGTACGATGGCACTTCGCCCTCGGCCAGTGGGGGGAAGAGAGGCTTGAGCGCCTCGGCAGGCATTTCAAAACGATCATCCCATGTGTAACGCATGAAGATAACTATGTAATCAATCTCGCTCTTCGATAACCCGGCTGGGTTGTAAGTTTTGCCAAACGGATTCATCCCCGCGTCGGGGCGGCCATACGCGATCACTTCGGCCAGTGAGGCATCATCGAGCGTGTATAGCACATCGTGACCGTTGATGGGAGGAATCTCTTTGCCCTCCAATCCTTTCACACCTTCGATCTTGGTAACTTTGCCATCGTCGCCGTGACATTCGGTGCAGTTGACTGAATACAAATCCTGTCCCGCGAAGATTTGGTCCACGAGAGTCGTGGCGACGGTCCCTTCCGCGGTTGCAGTCGGCTTCGGAGCGATGGCGAGCACCGAGCCGGTGAAACCGATCATCAGCACAGACGCGATGGCCGTCATCCAGAACATCGTCTTCGCAGAAATATTTTTGAAGGCAAAGGCCATCAGGAACAATGCGATCATCGTCAGGCCGGGAATAGCCAATCCCGCGACAGCCTGAAGCCAGCCGACCAATTTTGAGCCATTCTCTGAGACCGTTGGCACGTCGGCCATGAGAGTTAACAGTATGATGTCCACAACCACGAGCGCCATGATCGAAATGGGCAGGGCGCGTTTGGTGTAGTAGCGATTCGGGGTCCGATCAATGAAGGGCAGTAACGTGAGCACAAGCATGGCGATGCCGGGAACCAGCACCGTCGCGATCCATTCGATCTTGCCCAGCACGGGAATCTGCCCATAGATGGCGAGGAACTTGAACAGAAACAGGAAATACCATTCGGGGCGCGGGATGTAGGATGTATCGCTGGGGTCAGCCTTCGGCTCGGAGGCCACACCGATAAAAGTCGCCAGCAATATCAACAAGGTGAAGATTGCCAGCGAGACGATCAAATCTTTGAAGATGCTGTCGGGCCAGAAGCGTTCGCCCCGATTAACCTGTCGTTGGTAGCGTTCTTTGATTTTCTGTTTGGTTTCGTCATCCATGATATGGCCTCAATTCACCACGAAGACACGAAGCGCACAAAGCTTTTCTTTGTGAACACAAAAAGACTCTGTGTTCTTTGTGTCTCTGTGGTTGATCTTCTAATCGTCCTTCGTTGGGAAATGCGACTCGCCATGTTTAATGATGAGGTACAGGTGCGCGCCGATCAAACCGGCCAACGCGGCAGGCAACATCCAAATATGGGCGGCGAAGAAGCGTTGCAGGGTCAGCGCGCTCAGGTTGGACCCGCCGCGCAGGGCTTTGAGGATGAAATCGCCGAGGAACGGTACGGTTCCTGCGATCTGTGTGCCGACCGTCGTGGCCCAGTAGGATTTCTGATTCCATGGGAGCAGATAGCCCGTGAAGCCCATACCAAGCGTCAGCAAAAACAGACCGACGCCGATCAGCCAGGTCATCTCGCGCGGATATTTGAATGAGGCGGTGAAGAACACGCGCAACATGTGGACGAAGACCACAATCACCATCAGAGTCGCGCCCCAGTGATGGATGCCGCGAATCAGCCAGCCGAACGCCACGCCGTTCATGATGTAGTTGATGCTGTCATAGGCGTGATCGGGCGACGGCGTGTAATAGACCGTCAGGAAGATTCCGGTCACAGCCTGCATGATGAACAGGAATAAACTGGCCGAGCCAAGCGTGTTCCACCAATTCCCTTGTGGCTCCGGGCGGTCAAGCAGATTTTTGTAGAGATCAACTAATCCAAGTCGTTCGTCCAACCAATCAAAGATTTTTTTCCACATGGATGCTCCAACGTCATTATGTCATGCTGAGGAGCCGCCTAATGGGCGGGCAGCGAAGCATCTCCTTCATTATGCTTGAGACTCTTCGCTTCGCTCAGAGTGACGCGCTCTAACTTTCCTTGTAAAAGATTTCGAGTATGCCGTCGTCGGTTAAACGGAAATCCGCATAACGGTCCAGGGGACGAGGCGGCGGGCCGTCCAGCACCATGCCTTCCTCGCTGAACTTCGCGTCATGACATGGACACAGAAATGCCTGCGCGTCATCCTTCCAGTTGACCGTGCAACCGAGATGCGTACAACGGCTATTCAAAATGACGATGTCTTTGGGATCTTCCGATTTGCGAATTGCGAACCCGCCGTGACTCGTGGACGTTCGTTCCCAGCCATTGACTTGGACGCGCGTGAACGAAAATGGATACGGCCTGCCGATCTCCATGTCTGCGATTTTGCCGACGGGAATCCACGCTTCTTTTCCCCCGGACTTGAAAGCGGGGTCGAGCAAATACGATATAGCCGGCAGCCCAATCGCGGCGCCGATCAAACCTCCGACAATGCCCGTCGTAACTTTGATGAAGTCGCGGCGGTTGAGCTCGTTATCAGGCACAAGACACCTCCGCAAACGCTCCGGGCACAGAAATTTGGGTTAGAATAAGGGCGTTTGCTCCAAAACTATTTGGATTATAAAGGTCTATCAGCATTTTTTTAGAGGAAGTCTGAAACGAATCATCCATGAGTATTGTCACTTTTATTGAAGGAAATATGGATGAGATAATAGCATCCTTACAAGAAAACAAACTCCAAAGGAGGCATGAATGGGCTTGAAAAGGAATGTCAGCCTTGCGACAGCCCTGCGCTACAAGGGACAGGGTCCGTTTTTGACCTACATTCTGCATCGCATTGGCGGATTGGGCATGGCCGTTTTTATCACGATACATATTTTGGCATCATTTGTGGGCGGGAAAGCCGGGGTTTTCGTCAACTCCATTTATGAGAACTGGCTTTTCCAAATTTTCATTTTCTTCTGCGTGCTGTTCCATGCCATCAACGGACTGCGCATCACCCTGCTTGACTTGTTTCCCAAGTTACTCGAACATTCGCGCGAAGCCATCTGGATCGAATGGGCGGTCTTTTTGCCCGTTTATGGTCTGGCCGTCTTCGTGATCGTTCATACGGCGCTGGGAGGTTGACATGGCGACCACAAAATCGAGAACCCTTCCCCTCACCAAGCGCGGACTCAACTTCGAAATGTTCATGTGGATGATCACGCGTCTCACCGCGCTGGCAATGTATGGACTGATCCTCATCGCCGTGATCGGCGCGTTGATCATGGGCGCGCGCACGCAGATGAATCTGGCGGACGTGATGCGCTGGGCCTTCATGCCCAATGTGACTCATGTGCAGGATACAAACGTCCCGGACCTCGCGCCGTGGTCCACGCCGTTCTGGAAGTTGACAGCCAGTGCGCTTCTGCTGGTTGCCACAGCCCACGGCGTACACGGACTGGTCGTGATCTGCGATGATTACATCGTTTCCTCGCGCGGACGGCAGATCGTCCGATGGATCAGCATTGCGTTTATGTTGACCATGATGAGCATCGGCGCGTATTTGATTTGGACTTCGTAAATATTCACCACAGAGAACACGGAGATCACTGAGTTTTTCTCCGTGTTCTCTGTGATCTCTATGGGAAGAAATTACTTGGAGTATCTTTCATGGCAAATGTTCATCAATTCGACGTAGTCGTCGTGGGCGCGGGCGGCGCGGGACTCATGGCGGGTCTCTATGCTTCGCGCGGCGCGAAGACGGCAGTCATCAGCAAGTTGTATCCCACGCGTTCGCACACCGGAGCGGCACAGGGCGGTATCAGCGCGGCGCTCGGCAATTACGAAGAAGACAAACCCGAATGGCATACCTACGATACCGTCAAAGGCTCGGATTATCTCGGCGATCAGGATGCCATTGAGTTCATGACTAATGAAGCGATTGACGCAGTCCTCGAACTCGAACACATGGGCCTGCCCTTCGACCGCACACCTGAAGGCCGCATCTCACAGCGACCGTTCGGCGGCCACACCAATAATGTGACGGGCAAACCCGTCCGACGCGCCTGCCACGCCGCGGACCGAACCGGCCACATGATTCTGCAAACGTTGTATCAGCAGTGTTTGAAGAACAACGTGACCTTCTTCGATGAATATCAAGTGCTGGACTTCCTGATCGTCAATGGCAAAGCCGCGGGCGTGGTGGCGGTTCAACTCGCGACGGGCGAATTGCACACCTTCCATGCCAAGGCCGTCATCTTCGCCACGGGCGGACATGGCCGCATCTTTGAAGTGACCTCCAACGCGTACGCGTACACCGGTGACGGCGCGGCGGTCTTACTGCGCCGCGGGCTTCCGCTCGAAGACATGGAATTTTTCCAATTTCATCCAACAGGAATTTACAAACTTGGCATCCTCATTACGGAGGGTGTGCGCGGCGAGGGCGGTGTGCTCATCAACGGCAAGGGCGAACGCTTCATGCCCAAATATGCGCCGACGGTGAAAGATTTGGCTTCACGCGACGTCGTCAGCCGCGCTATCTACACCGAGATTCGCGAAGGCCGCGGCGTGAATGGCAGAAATTATGTTTACCTCGATGTGCGGCCTGAGTCAGTGATCAAGTATGCCGCGCAGGACGGACGCACCAACCCGGATGGAACACCATACACGATCACCGGTGAACAAGTCCTCGCCAAACTACCGGATATCATTGATTTCTGCCGCGTCTATCTTGGCGTTGACCCACTAACACAGATGATGCCGATCCAGCCGACCGCTCATTACACAATGGGCGGCATCCCGACCAACAAATACGGTGAAGTTGTGATTGATGACAAGAACACGATCTTTCCGGGACTTTATGCGGCGGGCGAGTGCGCGTGCGTTTCCGTCCACGGAGCGAATCGACTCGGCACGAATTCTCTGCTTGATCTGGTCGTCTTCGGCAAGCACGCGGGACTCAAAGCCGCGGAGTACGCGAACAAGGCTGACTTCGAGAAACTGCCTGATGACGCGGAGGCCGGCGCGAGGTCCCAGTTTGAGGCGTTGAGGAAAGGGTCCGGCAAAGAGAACGCGTTCGATATTTCCAATGAAATGAAAAAAGTTATGTTCGATGACGTTGGCATCTATCGCAGTGAAAAGGGGATGAAGGACGCGCTGGAAAAAGTCCGCGGGCTGAAGGAGCGCTTCACTCAAGTGCGCGTCACCGATACCGGGAAAATTTTCAACACGGAAATGTTGAATGCCTGGGAACTGGGCAATATGCTGGAGGTGGCCGAGATCATCACCGAGTGTGCGTTGAATCGCAAGGAATCACGCGGCGGGCATTCGCGCGAAGATTATCCTGAGCGCGATGACAAGAACTGGTTGAAGCACACGCTGGTATGGAAGAAAGATGGCAAGACCGTGATTGATTACAAGCCGGTGGTGATCACGAAGTATCAACCGAAGGCGAGAGTCTATTAATGTCATTGCGAGCGAAGCGAAGCAATCCCCGCGCAAAAGTGGAGATTGCTTCCTCGCAACGACATACTCTTTATGAGGTGTCAACAATGCAAGTTACTCTGAAAATCTTTCGCTACAATCCCGAAGTGGATAAGAAGTGGCATTACGAGACCTATGATCTGGATGTGGATGAAAAGGAACGCATCCTCGATCTGCTCGAATTGGTGAAAGGCCACCACGACGGCACGCTGTCGTTCCGCCGATCATGCGCGCACGGCGTGTGCGGCTCGGATGCGATGCGCATCAACGGGCGCAACATGCTGGCCTGCAAGACCCTCGTGCGCGACGTCGGCGACAAGATCACAGTCGAGCCGTTGCTCGGGTTGAAGGTCATCAAAGACCTGATCGTGGACATGGAACCGTTCTTCGATAACTACAAAAAAGTTTTGCCATACTTCATCAATGAATCTCCGCTCCCGGCGGACGGAAAAGAACGCCTCCAATCGCCCGAACAACGCGCCCGCTTCGACGAAACGACCAAGTGCATCTTGTGCGCGGCCTGCACGACTTCGTGCCCCTCCTTCTGGGCCAGCGACGATTATCTCGGCCCCGCTGCGCTGGTCACCGCGCATCGCTTCATCTTCGACAGCCGCGACGAGGCCGCCTCCGAGCGCCTGCACATTGTCAGCGAAACCTCGGGGCTGGCGCGCTGTCATACGGTATTCAACTGCACGATGGCCTGTCCGCGCGAGATTCAAATCACGAAAGCAATTGGCGAGTTGAAGATGGCGACGTTGACGGGAAAAGTGGATTGAGAGAATAGAGCGAGTAGAAAGTAGAAAGCCGCGCCCCTGACGCGGCTTTTTTTATTTCCAGTCTCTGTCCGAAGTATAATCAGGTCAGCGCCCCAACTCTGAAGGAGGCATCATGGCATTCAACCTCGTGCGTTATTCCCAGCAGGACCCTCAATGGAGAAATGACAAGATCGGCGGCGGGCCGGACACCATCGGTTACGTCGGCTGTGCGCTGACCTGCGTTTCGATGTACATCAGCGGCTGGGGCTTTAGCGAAACCCCCGGCACACTCAACAAGAAACTCACCGCGCGCGGCGGATTCATTGACGAGGCCATCGTGTGGGGATCGGTCACCGGCATTTATCCTCAAGTCAAAAGCGCGGGGCTTACCGTTTGCGGTAACAACGACGCGCCGCTGGCGCAAATCGATTCCTATCTCGCGGCAGGCAACCCGGTCGTCGTAGAAGTGGATTTCAAACCCGAGCCTGGTCTGCAAACGCATTGGGTGCTGATCACTGCCAGGAAAGATGGCGACTATGTTATCCAGGATCCGTGGCCCAACCCGCCGGAGACCAACGAGGTGACGTTGATGTCGCGTTTCAGTCAGGGACAGCCGCTCAAGCGCACCATCAAGGCTGTGGCCTGGTATCAGGTCGGTGGAAGTGGAACCGGTTCAAGCGGGACTTCGAGCGGATCCACCACCACGACTCCTTCGACAACTCCCGCGCCGACTCCCGTTGAAACCGATCTGGTCGTGAAAGTGGTCGCCTCGGCCACCGCGGGAATCAAACTGCATATCTCCGCCTCGATAGATTCGCCCGCGAATGTGGCTGAGATGCCCGGCACGCAATTGAAGGTGATCGAAGACAAGAACGGCGCGCTGGCAAAGATCGGAACACAGAGTTGGATTTATGTGCGCGACCCAAACGGACAACAAGGCTACGTTGCCGCGTGGTATGTGGAAAAAGTTTCAGGCGCCGCGCCAACCCCATCAACTCCCGCGCCCGTCCCCGGGTCCACGCCGGAGCCGGTGCCCGCATCAACACCATCCACGCCTCCGCCTGCCTCAGTCCCTCAACGATTCCAGGTCGTGGTCTTGCAGTCGGTGGGCGCCGCGGGTCTGCGTCTTCGACGACAACCTTCCATGGGCGCGCCGCTGGTGGGCGTTGAAAGCGCCGGCAAGACTCTGACTGTGCTCGACAAGCCTGAAAACGCTGTGCGCAAGATCGGCAAGGCGGGGCAATACATCCTCGTGCGCGATTCGAGCGGCCTGCGCGGTTACGCAGACGGACAGTATTTGCAGATCAAAACATGAAGCCTGCCTCTCGCGTTGGTTTGTTGATCTGGGCCGCGATCACTTTTTTGGTCGCGGCCAGTCTGCTTGTTATCTATGAGTGGCGCGGCGCGGGCGAGTTAAAAATCTTGATTCAAACGGGTCCGATCAGCGACCTGACCGTCACGTTGTATTCAGTGGCCTTCACGTGGTTGCTGGCCGGGCTTCTGCTCCTTCTTCTTTATTCGAATCGCATCACTTCCAAAAATATATTTTTGTGGGGCGGTTTTTTCCTGACCGCCTTTGTTTATTTGAATCTCCTGCGCGAACGCGCCAATTACGGCGACGTTGAATATTACGCCCGCGCCGCGCTCGATCTCTACGCGGGGAAACCTCTTCCGCCCGAATATCTTTACCCGCCTTTGTGGGCGAACATCCTTGAGCTCCTTGCGCCGTTCGGCGAAAAAGCCATTGAATATTTTGCCTGGCTGTTGAACACCCTTTCTCTTTTCGCTTTTTATTTTTTGCTCGCAAAAACCATCGAGCGTTACAATTTTTCTCCCCGCCTCGCCGCGCTCACCGCGACTCTGTTTCTGCTGGTCAATGCCACCCTGCTCCGCACGCTGTTTTATGTGCAAGTCAACCTGCACGTTTTGAATTTCGTTCTGCTTGGCATTCTGCTTTATCGCGACCGCCCGTTCCTCTCCGCATTTATGATGGCGCTGGCGGTTCATCTCAAGACCTCGCCCGCGATCCTCATCCTGGCGTTTCTGCTTGAAATGAATTGGAAATGGCTGGCATGGTTTGCAATTTCAATGTTCCTCGTCGCTGTGCCGACGCTGATTTTGCACGGCACTTCTCCATTTATGGATTTCGTCAACAACGCCTTTTTGCTGACTCAATCGCACGGACTTTCCTTCCGCGACAATTCGTTTGACTCACTCTTCACCGCCCTCGGCGAATTCTTCAACCTCGCTTCCCTCTGGACCCGCATCCTGGTCTACGCTTCGAAGGCATTGCTCGCCGCTGCGACCTTTTCCGTCATGGCCCGTTGTGTGCGTAATCAGACATTCTATGAATCAAGCGAACACGGCGCGAAACTCTTCAACGCCCTCCCTCCACTTTTTATTCTGATGACATTGGCCTCGCCCGTGGTTTGGGAACATCACGGACTCTTTACCGTGCTGGCTTTTTTGCTCCTGCTCGAACGACTCGACACTCCCTCCGAATGGATGTGGTTCGGCTTTGCCTACTTCCTTGAATTCATTTTGCCTACCTTTGATTTCTTCCCGTGGTCGTATGGGCGCCTGGTCGCGCCGCTGATTGTTTTGGGATTGATGTGGAGGACGAGCCAAAAGACGGAGACCTCAAAATTCTTTGGCGCGGTCAATACTTGGCTGATGAACCTGCCAGAGTTCAGAGTTGGTACGTCTCTTGCAAATGTAAATCCTAAAAATGCAAAAAGCGATTGAAAGCACAAGAATGATTCTCGGCGAGCAATCAGCGATTTTGGCTCAAAGATGGTTCGGGCGAGTGCAAGAAATTACCAAAGCAAATAGAGTCTTTCAACGCATCGCTTCCGCAAAAGACAAAGAGCAACTTTTAGATTATCTTGCTGAAGTCCGATATGCTCTACTTTTTATTGGACTTGGTTTTAAAGTCGAGTTTGAGCCATTGGGCAATCGAGGCGCAGATTTGGGAATAATGCGAGATGGCGAAAAAGTAGTAGTTGAGATAAAGCGTTTTCGCAAAATAAATCCTGGATTACCCTTGCTCAATCTTGAAGATGAAAGCCCGATTTTGCCTGAATACGGAAATATTCCCCGAGACATGCGCAAGGCTTTTGATAGAATTCTGGCAAAGTTTCGGCAGATAGAAGATCGAAAAGGTATTATTGCTATCTGGAACGATGATGAAGAACTTGAAGAAATAGAAACAGAAGCCGCTGTATATAATATTTACAATGATGTAAAGAAAGGCTTGCTGGCGATACCAAGCGGTTTACTTTTTGCTGTGTATGGCTCAAAATGGATTGGCAATCAACAACTTTACTGTTTTCCTTTTCAAGGTCTTGAGCAGCCTTTTGAAACTTGGAAAATCGACATCGAGAAGGCAGATGTTTTCAGTGTTATCGAGCGTGCTTTATCAAGAGTAAAGGACCTTTAGGTCAAAAGCGCGCTAACAAAGCGTTAAGTGCTAATCTAAACTATTCAGCGCCTGCACAAAGACTTCGACCATCTTTTCGAGATTGATTTCTTCCGAAACAATCCGGAAAGATTCCTCCCCCATCTTTCGCAAACGGCTCACATCTGATAAAGCCCTTCGCATGGTGCTGACCAGCGCGGGATAATCCTCCGGCGGGATTTGCCAGCCGTTGGATTCGCGCACGAGGTCATCCTGTGTGCCGTCGCCTTTGGCAACAATGACGGGCAGGCCGTAACTCATCGCTTCCTGAATGGCCAGCCCGCCGGTTCCGGGCAGGACAAAGAGGTCGGCTTGTTCAAAATAAGTTTTCAATTCTTCACCGTGTTTCGCTCCAATGAACTCTGCGGATGGATAAACTTGTTTTGCCAGCAATTCAAGATTTTGTCTCTCTGGTCCGTCACCAACGATGACCAGGCGCAGATTTTGATTCAACTCGGCGCAGGCGCGGAGCAAAAAGTCAACGCGTTTGCGCGTTTGCAGGCGGCCAACAAAGAGGATCGTGAGTTGCTCAACTTTCGACGGTTTTGAGGGGACAGGGGAAAGGGGGCGACGAGAAACAGCATTCGGCGCAACGAAGATTTTTTCGCGGGGAAATCCGAGCGCGGCGTATTCGTCCGCGCCGCGGCGGCTGTAGGAGATCAGCGCGTCGAATTGGGCGAGGAATTGGATTCGGCGTGTTTGGCGGATTCCGCTCAACGGTCCCGCGAGAGGCGGCGCGCCCAGCCCCCATCCAATGACTTTGCGTTCGCGCTTGTGCATCCATTTCACAGCGGAGGATGTTGCGAGATAGCGCGGGTTGGCTTCCACGATCAGTGCGTCGGGATTCCAATCTGCAAGCCAGTCAATGAATCCACGTTGATAGCAAAGATAAAGTGACCCGTCAAAGAGATGGATGTTGCCGGCCGGGACATAGTTGGCAAAGCCTAAATCTTCTGTGGAGACGATGCCTTCGCTCGGACGCGGCAGGCCTGCAAAAAGACTCAGGCCGCGCTCGCAAGATTGCGCCAGCAAATCAAAGAACGGCGCGCGGTAGGCAGGCAGGACGCGTTGTTGAAGCGCGAGGCGGCCGAGGAAAGAACCGTTGTTTTTCATGGACAGGTCACGTTGGGGAGTCTGCGCGCATAGATGGCTGCAATCGCGTCTTGATATTGTTTACACCATTGATCGGAGGTTGATAGGCCTTGCAAGAGCACCGGCTCGCCTTTTACAGATACCATCATGAGGTTGATGCCGCTTCGATCTAAAATTCCGTCCCAACCCGGTTCGCCGTTTGCCACAGCCAAATAGCGCGCCAGTTCGGTGGGAGTGTATACCATTTCGAAACGGGAGTCCATCCATACCGCGCGAGATGGTAGCGCAAAGATCAAGTAACTTGAAAAAGTCGAGTCGCTCCAAAGCGGGCCCGGCAGATTAGGATGCTCGGAAAGCCATTGAGTGGCGGCAACGGGAGTATCGGCGCTGACAGTTGGGACAGATTTGACTCCAAGCAAGGTTCGAAACTGAGGCAGGGGGGCCATGGACATTAATAGCAAAATCGCCGCGAGGGCATAGTTCAGGGCAGGGTACTTAATTTCGGTTGGGCGATCCAGCCAGAACATCTTCCAGTCGGCGAGCAAACAAGCGCTAAAGCCGGCCAGAACGAAGATGCCCCAAATTACGTATCGAATGCCGGAGAAAGACATCCACAACAGACCCAGCAACCAGGCCCATTCCAAAAGCGTCAACCGCTTTGAGGAGAATGATGCAAGAGGAAAGAAGGCCAGTATCCAGGCATAAAATATATTCATTTGCCAGCCCGAATTTGTGGGAGGGAACCACTCTGTCGTGACGCCTCCCTGTTGATAGGTGGTGAATGATTGAAACAGGGAAGCCCATAATGTAAAGTCGTATGGAGTGATCAGCGTTGCGATGAAGGATAAGCCGCCAAAGATGATCAGTTTTTTCCGGTCGCCTTTTCCAAAGACCAGAGCGGCTCCTTCCAGGACGAATATCAGCAAAAAGGAATCGTGCAGATTTGCCCATAAAACTGCGGCTACGGGCAATGTCCACATGAATTTTGTATTTCCTTTTTGCCATTGCCACAAAATCAGAACCGTCAGAGCAAAAAGAGGATAAGCAAACATCTGCGGACGGAATGACCAATTGTTGCTTCCAGATAGACCCGCCAGGATGATCAACAGGCTTGAGAGGCGCGCACCGGCTCCCATTTGACGCATCCAAATCCACAACAGCCCGTATGTTGCGGCAATGCAGATTGCCCGCAATAAAAACGTCAGGTTCAAGCCGCCGTCGGAATATGCTACCCAGAAGATCACAGCCGAGAGCCAGGGTTGATTGATGATATGTTCGCCCAACTGGGTGACGCTGTACATTTCGACAGAAGGAACTCGCCCCAAGCGCAGGACATCCTCTCCGAGGCGCAGATACCACCAATAATCGTGAGGAGTGAGAGGCAGGAGCAAAGCAATCAGGATCAAAGGAACCAGGCCAATCACCAGCCACAGGAAATTGTAACTATTTTGGCGTTTCGTCTCGTCCATGACCATCTCCGGGTGAAAAATTTACGGACAAGTTTCTCCGGGCATTCGGCGGCTGAAGATCAGTGCAGTTTGGTCGCCGTATTGTTTACACCAGTTGTTTGAGTTATGAAGGACTTCTGAGAGGCGCGGCTCACCGCTGGCTGAAATCATCAGGAGATTGATATTTTCCTGGTCGAGGACCTCCTGCCAATCCGGCGCGGCGCTGGCTATCTCAATATAGCGCTCGTATTGTTCAACCGGATACGTCCGTTCAAAGCGTGTATCAACCCATATTGGGCGGGATGGCAGCGCAAAGATGAGATAGCTTGAAAACGAGAGGTCGCTCCACAGCGGACCCGGCAATTCGGGGTGCTCTGAAAGCCATTGCGTCGCCGTGATGGGTGTATCGGGACTAACCAGAGGCGCCGATTTAATATCGAGCCGGTTTCGCGACCACGGCAAGGCGACCAAAGAAATCAGCAAAAGGAGAATCGCAAATATGAAATTAAATTTTGGATGTATCGTCGCGGGCGGTTTGTCCAGCCACAGCCCGTCCCAATCACTTAATAGATAGGCGCTGATCGCCGCCAGAAGGAGTAGACCCCAAACCACATAACGGATTCCGGAAAGGGACATCCACGTCAGCCCTATAAACCAGACCCATTCCAGGGTCGAGAGACGACGCGTGGAAAAAGACGCAAGAGGGGCCAGAGCTACAATCCACGCAAAGAAGATATTCATCTGCCAGCCGAGGTTGGTAGGCGGCAGCCATTCCACGCTCAGGTTACGGCTTGCAGGTGAAATAGCAGATTCGAAGTTTGAAATCCAGAGATTAATTCCCTGAGGATTGATGAGTGTCACAATGAAACTTGTTATGAGGCTGAGAAGCAATGCTTTTCGTTCTCCCTGACCAAAGATGAGCGCAGCGACTCCCAGTAAAAATACAAGAACAAATGAGTCGTGGAGATTCGCCCAGAACAAACTGATGACAGGCAGGGTCCAAATGACTTTGTTGTCTCCTTTATGCCATTTCCATAAAAGCCAAAGCGTCAAGACAAACAGAGGATATGCAAACATCTGCGGGCGGATGGACCAATTGCTACTGCCGGCCAACCCCGCGATAACCATCAAAATGGATGCCAGCCGCGGTCCTGCTCCGCATTGACGTTCCCAAACCCACAGCATCCCATAAGCCGCTCCAATGCAGATCGCCCGCAGTAGAAAGGTCAGGTTCAAACCGCCATAGAGATAAACAATCCATAGAATCACTGCAGAAAGCCACGGATGATTGACGGTGGGTTGACCGGCATAGGTAAAACTATACGTTTCCACCGTGGGTACATGGCCGGCCTTCAAGATGTCCTGCCCAAGTCTCAGATACCACCAGTAGTCTTGCGGCGTCACAGGCAGGAGCAAGGCGATCAAAAGCAGAGGGAGCAGTCCAATCGCCAGCCACAAGAAACTGTAACTGTGATTATGCTGATAACTAGTGTTTGCTTTCTCCATCCAGCAAAACCTTTAGATACTGATCCACCATTCCATCAAGACCAAACGCCTTTTCCGCCTGGGCGCGAGCGCCTGCGCGAAAACGCGGACGGTTGCGCAGGATTTCTGCCGCGGCTTCAGCCAGCGCGGGGATATCGGGCGGATCTAATTTCCACGGGTCGCCTCCATACGGGACCAATCGGCCTGAGTCGCCGATAACCAGTTCATTCAACGCGCCTGTGTCAAATGCCGCCACCGGCAGACCGCAGGCCATTGCTTCGATGACGGAATTTGGACAAGCCGCATTGAGATCGGCAGAGAATAGCAAATGAGCGGAGCGATCAATCTCCGGGATTTTTTCGCGCGGCACCGACCCGGCCCAAATGATTGGAATGCGTGAGCGAGATTCAACAGCTGCCTTGTGCTCTTCAGTGATTTTCCCGACCACCATCAATTCCATCATAAATTTATGTTGAAAGGCGAGAGTCTCCGCCAATTTTACGGCGTTATCGAGCCCCATGTCGTAGCCGCCGCCGAGGCTCCCCTCCACGACCAGCAAACGATACCGCCCGGTGGAAAGCCCGCCGACACTGTTGGGCTGGTAAATGTCCAAGTCCACACCGTTGTGAACAACGGCATAAGGTTTATTCGGCTTTCCATACCAATCGTCCCACCAGCGATGCGAGAATTCGCTTTGATACAAAATGTGTGTGGCAATCCGCGAGCGAATCAGCGACAAAACCAAATTGCCATATTCGGCGCGGATGAAATGTCGAATGCCGGTGAAACGCCTTCGTTGAATCCAATTGATTCCATCGAGTCGTTGCACGATCCGCACGCCGCGGCGGCGCGCTCTCCATAACGGAAGCAGGTTTCGGGTCCCCGCGATGACCAGGATGGCGTCGGCTGTATCTTCCGGGTTGTGAGTCACATCCACCCCGCGCGTCTTTAATCCCGCTTCAAACTTATTTCGGAAGGTAGCCATGCCGCCGATTCCCTCCACGGCTGGGAGGATGCAAATGCGAGGCATCATCGGATTCTATCGCCGGGTCAATCTGGACCCTCGGCCTTATTTCAACTTCTCCAACTCGTTGACCAGTTTCTGCAACACATCGAACCCGCCCTGCCAGAATTTCGCCGAGCGGATATCAATGCCTGCATCCGACAAAATCTTCGCGGGCGCCTCTGACCCACCCGCCGATAAGATTTTCAAGTAGCGGGGCTTGAACGACTCGCCTTCTGCTTTAAACTGCTGATAGAGTGAGAGTACCAGCAATTGACCGAAGGCGTACGCGTACACATAGAACGGCGTGTGATAAATGTGCGGAATCGAGACCCATTCCCATTTGAATTCGTCGCTCAATTCCAGCGAATCGCCGAATTGCTCTTTGAGCATTTCGAAGTACGCGGCGGAGATTTCATCCACCGAGGCGTTCTTCAACACCATCTCATGCGCACGTTTCTCGAACAGCGCGAAATAGGACTGGCGCATGATCGTTGCATATGCGTCGTCCATTTGTTTGAAGAGCAAGTCGCGGCGCACCGATTCGTCCTTTTCTTCGGCCAACAGTTTATCAGTCAACATCATCTCGCCGAATGTGGAGGCGGTCTCAGCCAGCGGCAGAGATGAATGAAACGTGAATGCAGTGTGGTGCTCGGCCAGCATCGAGTGGATGGCGTGGCCCAGTTCATGCGCCATTACGGCTACGTCGCGCGGACGATTTTGATAATTCAACAAAACATACGGCGTCATCTCGGGCGCGACCGACCAGCAGAACGCGCCACCTGTTTTGCCTTTGCGGATTTCGCTGTCCAGGTGATTCTGGTCAAAGACGCGCCGCGCCAACTCGGCGATCTTTGGATTAAACGAAGAAAACGCATCGAACACCATTTGAGCGGCGGCGTCGAACTCGAACTTCTTCTCCGCTTTGGCCACCGGTGCGTAAATGTCGTAACGGCGCAGTTTTTCGATGCCGAGGAATTTGGCTTTCAACTTGAAATAGCGCTGGAAGATGCCAACATTTTTGCGCGCTGTATCCAGCAAAGTATTCACTGCTTCATCGGGAATATCGTTGGATAAATTTCGCGCGGAAATTGCGCTTGAAAACTTTCGCAGGGAAAGATTCTCGTTGTGCCAGTCGCGGACAATCGTCTGGTACATCTGGCCGAGGATCGGTCCATCTGCACCAAAGACACGGAATTGTTCCTGATAACTGCGAGCGCGCTCATCGGGATTCGGGCTGTACCGATACGCCTGCAGCTCGCTCTCGGTCAACTCTTTGATCTCTCCGTTTATTTCAAATTTGAAAACGTAGCGATTGGTGATCGAATCATAAAGTGTGTTGAGCGCGCTGACGCCCGTCACATTCTTGAGATTGACGATCTTCTCTTCGGGTTCGGTAAGCGTGTAAGGTTTGAAGTGGCGAATCTCTTCGAGATAGTAGCGATAATCACCCGAGGCATCCATCAGTCGCTTTGCATTTGCATCGTCCACTTCCTTCCACCACAGACTGAAGAACAATGTGCGGTTCTGCATCTCAGCCGCGAACTGATCAATGCGCGCCTGCAGGGTTTGGGCGGCCTGGTCCTGGGTGTTTGCCGCGAAGGACAAACCCGCGAACGCGTACAGCCTGCTGATGACACGGCTGATGGATTCAGATGCGCGCACGATTTCAAGAAATTGATCTTTCTCAATATCAGCCTTGAGCTTGCCGCGCACGCCCTCGAACGACGTGACCTGCTCCTCGACCTTGTCGAAGGCGGCTTCCAGTTCCGGACTGTCGGGGCCGGGAAATAGATCCGCGAGACTCCATTTGGTTTGTGAATACATTATGTGCTCCAATGTCAAGTGTCACGTTCTTTGAATTTCGATTCCTAAACTACTATTCTCTGTTCTCTAAATATTGAATCGAATGTGCATGATATCCCCGTCTTTGACGAGATATTCCTTGCCCTCGAGACGCAACTTACCCTTGGCCTTCGCTTCATTCATGGACCCGAGGCTGGTGAGGTCGTCGTAGGAAACCACCTCGGCTCGAACAAATCCGCGTTGCAGGTCGGTGTGGATTTCGCCTGCCGCCTCGACGGCAGACGCGCCGCGGCGCGTCGTCCAGGCGCGCACTTCATCCTCGCCCACGGTGAAGAAAGATTGCAGTTTCAATAAATCATACGAGAGTTTGATCATCTTGCTCAGGCTGAGTTCTTCGATACCGTACTCTTTCATGAAAACCGCCGCGTCGTCCGCGCTGAGTTGAGCGATTTCCATTTCGAGTTTGCCCATCAACGCCACACAGGGATGATCCAGTTCGATGGCCGGAGCCTTCTGTCCCTCGCCGAGGTTGAAGACGGTGAGAATCGGCTTGCGCGTGAGCAGACCGAAGGAGGCCAGTTCGCGCGACTCTTCCGCGTTGAATTCCAGCTTGCGAAGCGGAGTTCCAGCGTTGAGCGCTTCATGTAGACGCGTGAACAAAACCGTCTGACGCTCGTTAATCACTTTGTCCGTGCCACCTTTTTTACGCTCCTCGGTGAGACGTTCCAGTTTGCGCTCGACCGCGATCAAATCGTTGAGCAGAAGTTCACCGAGCATTGACTCGACATCGCGCTTGGGGTCCACGCTCCCGGCGGGGTGCGGAACGTTGTCATCCTCAAAGGTGCGGATGACGAGGAGGAAGCCGTCCATTTGCGCGAGTTGATTCAGGAGTTGGCCTGAAATTCCAGATTTGGCCGAGCCGCCCTCCAGTCCCGCGATATCCGCATAGGTCACTTTGGCATAGATTGTTTTCTTCGGTTTGAACATCGCTGAGAGTTTGTCCACGCGCGGGTCGGGCACATCCACCACCGCGGTGTGAACTTCGATGCGGCCCGCGCTGGCAGTCGTTGGTGTGTTCCCGCGCGTCAGCGCGTTGAAGATGGTTGTCTTTCCGGATTGAGGTAGTCCTATAATTCCTAGTTTCATCTTGACCTTGTTCGTGGGGTTGGTTTATACTCTGTACACGCAAGCCGAAGTGGCGGAACAGGCAGACGCGCACGACTCAAAATCGTGTTCCTTCGGGATTGAGGGTTCGATTCCCTCCTTCGGCATTATGGTTTGTTTGTACAAACCATTATATCATCCGGTGCGGGCGCTCGCCCGCTTGTCCTCCAGCGCGAGAGTGCCATTGGCAATCTCGTGTTTTGTTTCAGAAGGAGAGAAAGATGAAACTGTATCTGATCTTTCTGCTTCTGGATAGTCTGATCCTGTTGACATATCCGGTGGTTTACGTTGCCAACAAGATTCGTCGTTTGTTGAAATCCAAGCGATAATCATCTTGTCTCTTTGCGGAGGTCTACGATGCCTGCGACAACAAACGAAATCCTGGCAGTGATCATGGGCGGCGGGCGCGGCGCGCGGCTTTACCCGCTGACGTGGATGCGTTCCAAGCCCGCCGTGCCCATCGGGGGAAAATACCGCCTGATTGATATTCCCATCAGCAACTGCATCAACTCGGGGATCTATCGCATTGCGGTCCTGACCCAGTTCAATTCCGTTTCCCTGCATCGCCACATCTCACAGACGTACCGCTTCGACGCGTTCCACACTGGCTGGGTGCAGATTTGGGCGGCGGAACAAACTCCCGAGTCTGCGGATTGGTATCAGGGTACGGCGGACGCGGTCCGCAAACAGTTGTTCGAGATCCAGGCCACGGGCGCGGACTATGTGTTGATCCTCGCAGGCGATCACCTCTACCGCATGGATTATCAACAGATGGCCAAGTTTCACTGGGAGAGAGATGCCGATATAACGGTGGCCGTGCACCCGGTCCCGCGCGAGGAGGCGCCGCGCCTCGGTATCCTCAAATGTGAGCCAGATGGCCGTATCTCCGATTTTGTGGAGAAACCGCAAGACAAGGAGACACAAGACCGTTTCATTAGCCGCGATGACCCGGCGCGTCCTTTGCTGGGCTCGATGGGTATTTATATGTTCAATACACGCGTGCTCGTGGATATTTTGATGAACCGGCCGCAATATGATGATTTTGGCATCAATGTGATCCCCGAAGCGGTTCACTCGCACAAAGTCTTTGGCTTTGGCTATGATGGTTACTGGCGGGATATTGGAACGATCCGTTCATTTTATGAGACCAACCTTCAACTGACTTCTGCGGATGCGCCGTTCAATTTCCACGATCCCAAGCTACCCATCTATACCCACGCCCGCTACCTGCCGGGAAGTGTGGTTCGGGACAGCGTTCTGAAAGATGTGATGCTCTCTGAGGGTTGCCGCATCGAAAAAGCGGAAATCACACACTCCATCGTCGGCATTCGCAGTCAGGTGGGCGTGGGGACGCATATCCGCGATTCGATTCTGATGGGCTCGGATTACTACTCGGATGACATCGGCATCGGTCCGAACTGCGACATCGAGGGTGCCATTTTGGATAAGAATGTGCACCTCGGCGAGAGCGTGGTCATCCGTCCTTTCCCGCGCAACACAGACCTGGATAATCAAACCTGGTTCGTACGCGACGGAATTGTAGTCATCCCAAAGGATGTGGATATTCCGGCAGGAACGCGCATCGCGCCGGGATGATGGTGTATCCGCGAATGTCTAAAAGATTTACCGCAAAGCACGCCAAGAGCGCGAAGATTTTTTAGTTACTTTGCGGCCTTTGCGCTCTTCGCGGTTCAAAGTTTTCGCCTTGACATTCCCTCCTCAACCGAATACACTCAAGACTGGTTGGGGAGTAGCCGCCTGTGCCCCAACAGGATGGGTTGTCGTCATCACATTGACCGAAACGTCATCGGCAATCCATACGCTCTCAAGCGTTGGCAAGACCACCACGGAATCGTGGTGGTCTTTTTCTTAAACCTTTTCGCTTGTCATTCTGAGCGAAGCGAAGAATCTCATGTATCAGTTGCGAGACTCTTCGGTCGTTGCACTCCCTCAGAGTGACAAAAAATATTTTACCGGAGATGTTCATGCCTGAACTCAAAATCGGCAATGTTGGAAGCATCCAGGAAAAACCCTGGCACGCGCTGGGCACGGAAGAAGTCCTGCGCGACCTGCAAGTTCACGAGAAAGGCCTGAGCTCGGAAGAAGCCGCCCAGCGGTTGCATCGTTACGGTCACAATCAGTTGCAGGAAGCGGCGCGTCCCGGCTTTCTGGCGATGCTCTGGGATCAATTAAATAATTTTGTGGTCATCCTGCTGATCGTCGCCTCAATTGTCTCCGCCCTGCTGGGTGAATGGGTGGATGCCTCCGCGATTTTGGCGATTGTCGTCTTGAACACCGTGCTGGGCATTGTGCAGGAACGCCGCGCCGAGGAGGCTCTGGCCGCGCTCAAACGATTGGCCGCGCCTGAAGCGCATGTCCTGCGCGATGGACACCGCCAATCAATCCCCGCTCGAAATTTGGTTCCCGGCGATATTGTCTTTCTCGAGGCCGGTAATTATGTCCCCGCGGATGTGCGCCTGCTGGAAGCCGTCAACTTGAGAATCGAAGAGGCTTCGCTCACAGGCGAGTCTCTGCCGGTGCAGAAGAACGCGGCCAGCGTCCTGGAAAAGAACGTGCCGCTGGGCGATCGTCGCAACACAGCCTTCATGGGCACATTGGTCTCATATGGACGCGGGCGCGGCGTTGTCACCAGCACGGGGATGCACACGCAACTTGGTTTGATTGCCAGCATGTTGCAAAATGTCGAGGCCGAGGAGACTCCATTGCAACGCCGTCTCGATCAACTGGGACGCACATTGAGCATCGGCGCGTTGTTTTTGGTGGCGGTTGTTTTTGTGGTGGCGCTCATCAATTACACAGACATTCGTGATTTATTCATCACGCCGCTGGATTATTTGAAATCAAATATCAAAGAGATCACAGATGTCTTCATCATCGCGATCAGTCTCGCGATTGCCGCAGTGCCGGAGGGATTGCCCGCGGTCGTCACCATCAGCCTCGCACTTGGAATGCGCGAGATGATTCGCCGCCACGCGCTGATCCGCAAACTGGCTTCCGTGGAAACGCTTGGTTCGGCCACCGTGATTTGTTCCGATAAAACCGGCACGCTGACGCAAAACGAAATGACCGTGACGCGCCTGTGGACGGATAAAATCTTCATCGAAGTAACCGGCGTGGGCTATGCTCCGCGCGGCGAATTCAAGATAAAAAACAAAGTGATTGAGATTGCTGATTATCCGGGCGCTATGACTGCCCTGTGGCTGGGCGTGCTCAATAACGACGCCGAACTCGAAGTGACGGGCGCCAGCGATGGAGGGCAAACCTACCGCGTCGTTGGGGACCCGACCGAGGGCGCGCTGTTAGTGGCCGCCGCCAAGGCCGGAGCCTTGCACGTCGAACTCGATGAGGCGTACCCGCGTGAGAACGAGGTCCCGTTTGACGCGGAACGCAAACGCATGATCACCATCCACGATGTGCGCAATCCAAAACCTGAAGATGCTTCTCCGTTCCGCGATAAAAAGGTCCGCAATTGGGATGTGATCGCGGTCAAAGGCGCTCCCGACGTGGTGCTCGAACTTTGCACGCGCTATCAGACCATCGAAGATGAGACCAAGCCGCTCACACCCAGGAAACGCAAAGAGATTATTGCCGCCAACGATGCCATGACGAATGACGCTCTGCGCGTGCTGGGGCTTGCCTATCGCATCGAGCGCGATGTACCGGATGATCCCAATAAAATCAAGACGGAGAATCTTGAAAAGGACCTCGTCTTCGTCGGCCTGGTCGGCATGATTGACCCGCCGCGCGAAGAAGTGAAACCTGCCCTCGAAAAAGCGCGCCGCGCAGGCATCCGCACGGTGATGATCACAGGCGATTATCCCAACACGGCGCGGGCGATTGCTGAGTCCATCGGCCTGCTCAAACGCGGACGTAAAGTGGCGACCGGCGCGGACCTCGACAAGATGAGCGACGCCAAACTCTTCCGCGAGATCAAGAAAATAGATGTGTTTGCCCGCGTTTCGCCCGAACACAAAATGCGCATTGTGGACGCCTTGCAAGCCAATGGTGAAGTGGTGGCGATGACCGGCGACGGCGTCAACGATGCGCCCGCCATTAAACGCTCCGACATCGGCGTGGCAATGGGCATTACCGGCACGGACGTTGCCAAAGAAACCGCTGATATGGTGCTGACCGACGACAACTACGCCAGCATCGTCGCCGCGGTGGAACAGGGCCGCATCATTTACAGCAACATTCGCAAGTTTGTCTTCTTCCTGCTTTCCTCGAACGTGGCCGAGATCATGATCATCTTCCTCGCCACGCTGGCAGGTTTGCCCGCCCCGCTGACCGCGATTCAACTCTTGTGGCTCAACCTTATCACCGACGGTGCGCCCGCGTTAGCGCTTGCGATGGAAAAGGGCGATCCTGACATCATGTCTCATAAACCGCGCGCCAAGACGGAGCCTATCATCAATCGCACGATGGGATTAGGCATCACGATTCAAACTGTTGCCCAAACAAGTGCGGTGTTGCTGGCTTTTGGTCTGGGATTATTGTGGCATCTTGAAGGAGGCGCGGCAATTCCTGCAGGGACAAATCCCCTCATATATCTTCTTCAATATAATTGGCGCGGCGTAGATGTGCAAACCGCGGAAACGATGGCTTTTGTCACGCTTTCATTGTGTGAGCTCTTCCGCGCCTACACCGTCCGCTCGGAGCGCGCATCGCTGTTTTCGATTGGTGTGTTTTCCAATCGTTACATGCAATTGGCGGTTGGTCTTTCGATTGCATTGCTTCTAATCGTCTGCGGTGTGCCGTTCCTGCAACCGATCTTCAACACGCATTTTCTTTCAGTTCGTGAATGGTCGGTTGTCTTGGGCCTTGCTCTACTCCCCGCGATTTCAGAAGAGATTACGAAATTCTTTTTGCGGATGAGCGAGAAACAATAATCAACGCCGAATCAATCGCGGATTACGTATGTGTACTACGTAATCCGCGATTCTTTTAAGACAAATGATCTTCGATGAATGGGCGAATACCCCATCCGCTTCAGCGCGGACCGATGGGCCGGCGTGCCGTATCCTTTATGTTTTCCTAGCCCATAGCCCGGCATTTGCGAATCCATCTCGCGCATCAGCGCGTCGCGGGCCGTCTTTGCCAGCACAGACGCGGCCGCGATGCTCAGACAATGTGCGTCGCCTTTGACCAGCGCAGTTTGGGAAATATCCAGTTGAGGCAATTCAAGTCTGAAATCGGTCAGCAGATAATCGGGAAACAAAGTGAGTGATTGTAGCGCGCGCAGTGCGGCTAGTCTCGTCGCGCGCACGATCCCCTCCGAGTCAATTTCACCCGAGGAGGCAAAGGCCACACTCCACGCCAGCGCGGCCTCTTTGATGCGCGGCGCGGCTGAATCGCGTTCCAGCGGAGTCATTTGCTTGGAATCGCGCACGCCGCTCAAAGTCGAGAGAAGATGCGGTTGATCGTTCGGCAAAATCACTGCGCCGACCGCCACGGGTCCGGCTAACGCGCCGCGTCCGGCCTCATCGAGTCCGGCGATGTATCTCAATCCGCTTTGCCAGAGTTCCTGTTCAAAGAAAAGAGTTGGGTCATGGCGAGTCATATAAACCTCGCCACGCGTTGATGTGGATGCGGAAGATATCGCCGATCATGCGTAGGGCGTCGCGGAGGGCGTTCACTTTGCTGTCGGGTTGATAATACCAATCAATGGGCACTTCGGCAATTTTGTATCCGTGACGCCGCGCGATAAAAAGAAGTTCGATGTCGAAGGACCAACCCCAAAGTGTTTGTTTTTGAAATAGGTCTCGAGCGGCTTCTGCTCGAAAAAATTTGAAGCCGCATTGTGTATCCTGCAAACCGGGGAGAATCAGCATTCGAATGATTAAGTTGATGCCGCGCCCGCCAAGGTGGCGATAGAGCGGCTCGTTATAACGCACCGCGCCTTTGGCTTCGCGCGAAGCGATGGCAATGTCGGCCTGTTCGAGAGCGGGAATAAACTTGCTGATTTCTTCGACCGGCATGGAAAGATCGGCATCACACATCAGGCGGTATTGGCCGCGCGCTTCCAGCATCCCGCGGTGAATAGCCAGGCCTTTGCCGCGTCCATCCTCGTGAATCACGCGCAAGTTATTGTGCTGTTTTTCAAATTCCCTTGCGATTTCGTATGTGCGATCATTGCTTCCGTTTTCAATGACCAGCACCTCCGAGTTATAGGGTTGTTTTTCCAGAAAAGCGAAGACCTGCTCCAACGTGCCGGGCAGGCGTTTTTCTTCGTTATGGGCAGGAATGATAATGGAAAGGAATGGAACGTTCAAAGCAAATCACGAGTTGAGATTAATTAATATAATGCCTGCCGCCATGACGCACAGCCAGCAAAGGAGAATCAAACCGAGAATAGCCAGTTGCGGAATGGTCATGCCCATCACGCGTTTTGCCGGAGGTTTTGGCGCAGAGCGTAGAGGAAGGGCAGGACTCGGCTCGCGCAAATTCTGTGGGACAGCCATGCCTTGTTGCGGCGGCGCGGCTGTCTCGTCGAATGAGAAACTCAGGTCGGAAGGGTTGAATGGCTTGGCTTCCTCTGACGCACGGAAGATGGTTTGAGCGCGTGATGGCGATTGCTCCTCCACTTGCGCCGTTGGAGGCGACGCGGTGGGTTCTGCCTGCTGCGACGGGGATTTTGGCCGAGGCGTGATAATACGGTCCGTGAGATCGTGAATGAACTCCGCACGCATGATGGGAGGAGCCTGCAGCAGCGATAAAGCGAATTGTTTAATGGCATCGCTCATCACCACGCGGACTATGGGCCGCGTGGAATCAATGTGCATGGCCGGGCTGGACGCGATCAGAGCGGCCTCGACCGGTTTCGGCAAAGTAATGCCTTGCCGCTCAATATAAACCTGCAGGGCTTTCGCCAGCCGCGCGGCGCGGCTCATCAGATTGATGGATGCGGGAGCGAAGCGTCCATTGTTGCTGGTGCCCCACTGATCGCCCCTCGCTTCATAAAAACCGCTTAGGTGTGTAACGTAGATGACATACACTCCCGGCGGGCCGATGAGAATAATCGGTTCAACGATTTCACTTCCAGGCAATGTCAAATTTCGAATGAGCGTAAATCCCTTTTCCAACGCGCGGTCGAGTTGAGTAATGACGACCTTCTGGGCTTCCAATTCCGCATACCACGAAAAGCCATACTTTAATGTGCCTTGCAAACGTTCAAGCAAGCCAATCTCGCCTTTTTCGTTTTGGAACTGAGTTTTGTCAATGACTTTCATTTCGGACTCCGATCAGCTCGGAGAAAGCCGCTAGAACGCGGGAACGCCTTCCAAGTTATCGCTTTCGGCTTGAGGCTGTGTACTTACAACCTGCCGATCATCCTCGCCGATCAAATTTACCGGCTTTCCAATCTCAAATGTGCTGGCCCACAATTCCTTTCGCTGGCCGGTTACAAAACGTTTGCCTTTTTTTAGGCGGTCCAGTAGCGCTTTGCGATCTAGCAAAACGCGATCGGAAAAAGTCGCGCCGCGTCGTTCATAGACGCGCACCACATCAATTTTTCCGCCTTTATAGCGGACGGCTTCGATTACACCATCGAATTTCTGCATGAGCCCTCCGTTTCCATTTTAACACAAAGCCTTTGAGGAACTTCTCAACGGCAGTTGTATGGTTAGCTTTCAATCTGTGAGGGATAACATCCCATCCCCCGGCTTTTGATCTTTCTCTCTTGCGACATTACTTCTGAACGGGTCGGGAAATATTCGGTATGAATCAAATCCCCTGGCATGCCTGCCCGCGTCAAGGTTGATTTCCCTGCGTTGTGTTGTCGCAGGCGTCTCTCCAGATCTTCTGTTGACCCGACGTAATATCGATGCAGGGTTTGACTGTAGATAATATAAACGTAGTACAAGTCGGGGTGGGCGGATTCGAACCGCCGACCTCTTGCTCCCAAAGCAAGCGCGCTAGCCAGCTGTGCTACACCCCGTAGCGGGACGAGTATAATGCGAAGGATTATTTCCCGTCAAGCACAGGACTTTTATGACTCGCCTCGGACTCATCGTTCTGCTTTTCTCGCTTCTTTCCGGACTCTCGGCCTGTTCGCCGTCAAATCGGGTAACTCCCACTCCGACAGTTATTCTGCCAACCTCCACATCCACGCCGACTCCGACTTCCACGCCTGTTCCCACTGCCACGCCATTGACATGTCTGACTCAACCTGGCCGCGTGGACAGCGGTCAACTGAACAGGACAACTCCTCCCCAACAATTTCTGATTTACCTGCCTCCTTGTTATGATCAAAAAACAGACGAACGCTATCCCGTCCTCTATCTTCTGCATGGACAGACCTACACCGACGATCAATGGGTCCGCCTCGGCGCGGCCGTCGCGGCAGACAATTTGATTCTCTCCGGCGCGGCGCAACCGTTTATCATCGTCTTTCCTGATGACCGCTACTGGAATCTGCAGGCTGGTTCAGGTTTTGGCTATCGGCTGATGAATGACATCATCCCCTATATTGACGAAAACTACCGCACCCTCGCCGAGCGCGATCATCGCGCCCTCGGGGGTCTCTCACGCGGCGGCGGCTGGGCCGTTGAACTTGGCTTGCAACATTACAATATGTTCGGCGCGCTCGGCTTGAATTCTCCCGCCATCTTTTCGGACGACGCTCCATATCTGGATAGGTGGATTCGCGCCATTCCCTCCGATCAATGGCCGCGGATCTGGATTGATGCGGGCGACCAAGATAAAGAGCTGGGTTCGGTGCAACAATTCGAAAGCCTGCTCAGTTATTACGACATCCCGCATGAGTGGCGCATGTACACCGGCGATCACAGCGAGATCTACTGGCATGCGCACGTGACTGAATATATTCAGTGGTACACCGATGGTTGGAAGGCTCAACCTTGAATTTTCAAATGATATAATTTCAACATGGCCCTGACGCAAAAAGAAGTCGAACACATTGCCAAATTGGCGCGGCTGGAGTTGAGCGCGGAACAAATGGAACGCTACCGCGAACAGCTCTCGGCCATCCTCGATTACATCGCCAAATTGCGCGAACTTGATACGAAAGATGTCCCTCCGACTGCGGGCGGCGGATTGACTCAAATGACTCTGCGCGCCGACGAACCGCGTCCCGGCCTCGCAACGGATGAATTGCTCAAGAACGCGCCGGAAGCAGAAGACGATCAGTTCAAAATTCCGCCAGTGTTTGAGTAACAGACCATGGACAATAAACGACTGACCATGGTCTATAGCCTGGCGCAAGTGCAGGTGTCGCCCATCGTCGCAAAATACACATGACCGACCTCACTTCCCTCACCCTCACCGAAATGCAGAATGGCCTGAACAAAGGCGAGTTCTCCAGTCGCGAACTCGTCAAGGCCGCGCTGGAAAGAGTCGAGTCTTCCGGCGTAAAGACGCACGCGTTTTTGCACGTCGCAAAAGAATCCGCGTTGAAGCAGGCAGATGATGCAGATAAACAACGAACCACAAACGATGGGCGACAAAAACCATTGTTGGGCATTCCTGTTGCCATCAAAGATGTGCTAACCGTCGAGGGCTTGCCGTGTACGTGCGGCTCGAAAATTCTCGAAGGTTATATTCCACCATTCACGGCGACGTCGGTAAAAAGATTGAGAGACGCGGGTGCAGTCATCGTTGGCAAAACCAACACCGATGAATTTGCAATGGGATCCTCCACAGAACATTCCGCCTATGGTGTGACGAAGAATCCCTGGGATTTGACGCGCGTGCCTGGCGGTTCGTCCGGTGGAAGCGCGGCCGCAGTGGCGGCGCGTTATGTTCCTGCCGCGCTCGGCACCGACACGGGCGGATCGGTGCGCCAGCCCGCGTCGCTGTGTGGCATCACCGGGCTCAAAACAACCTATGGCCGCGTCTCGCGTTATGGGCTGGTGGCGTTTGGTTCGTCTCTGGATACGGTCGGCGCGTTGGGTCGCACCGCGCAGGATGTGGCGCAAATCTTTTCGATCATGGCGGGGCGTGATCCATTGGATGCAACGTCAGCAGATCAACCTGTCCCTCAAATCCAATTTGATGGCGACGCAGTACGCGGATTAAAGATCGGCGTGCCGAAAGAATATTTTATTAAGGGCATCCAGCCCGAGGTCGAAGAAAAGACGCGGGCCGCCATTCAGCAATTAAAAGATTTGGGCGCGGAAATCCGCGAGATCAGCCTGCCGCACACCGAGTATGCGCTCCCGGTTTATTACATCATCGCGCCCGCCGAGGCGTCCGCCAATCTGGCGCGCTATGACGGCATCCGCTATGGCCCGCGCGTAGACGCGGATAATCTGTGGGATGTGTTCTTCAAAACGCGCGGCTCGAAGTTCGGGCCGGAGGTGACGCGCCGAATTATGATCGGGACGTATGCGCTTTCGGCGGGATATTACGACGCGTATTACGGGCAGGCGCAGAAGGTGCGCACGCTCATCAAACGGGACTTTGAAGCGGCCTTCCGCGAGGTGGACCTGATTGCCGCCCCGACCGCGCCGGAGACGGCGTTCAAGATCGGCGAGCACATCAACGACCCGATTGCGATGTATTTGGAAGATGTGTTCACGCTGCCCGCGAACCTGGCGGGCGTGCCGGGCATTTCGGTCAATTGCGGTTTCGATAAAAACAATTTGCCGGTTGGCTTGCAGTTGATCGGCCCGCACTTCCGCGAAGATTTGTTACTGCGCGTCGCTCACGCCTATCAGCAGGTCACGGATTGGCATAAGAAAGCGCCGAGTTTATAACCTCGCTATCCTTCTCACCGAACTAAAGCCACTCCTTCATTTGTTGGACTTTCTCTTGAATACTCATGAGTTTTTCCAGAAGTGCCGCCGCTCGCGCGCTGCTGCGTCCTCTTAGATTTCTCAATGCCCGTTGTATTTCGTCATTTATTGTTTTGATCTGGGCAGTTTTAATATTGCGCATCAAATTGTGAATCTGGAAAGTTGAATTAATCAATATGCCAAGTGGGTAAAATATCAGACCGAAAAGCCATATGACAAGCATTGGATGGAGACCGTACGGCCCCTGCCATATCGCCAGCACCAAGCCAAAATAAAATGCCAAAATGGAAAACCCCAAGACTAAATAGTAATTCTGGAGTTTGGATATGCTGTTAGTGGGCATTAAATAAAAGGGGACTTTTGTCGGGATGTTTACGATCTCTCTGAGATGCAATAAAAGTGCAATTGCGATGTATAAAGCTTGGCCGCATATGCACAAAAATAGGATCAGAGTTAGAAGGCCAAGAGTGTTAAAGACCGGATCGGCAAAAGGCATGCCCAGAAAGAAGACAGTTGCTATGCCAATGACAACTATGAAGCCTGTAATTATTTTTGCAGGCCCGGAATGGAGAGTAAAAATTCGCCTTTTTGAATTTTCCAGCCATATGTCAAATTTTCTATTCCTTTCCCATATTGAACCAAATAACTCATTCATAATTTTTTCAAAAGAATAGAAGAGCCAGATGTGAACTGTAGGTACAGTCGCCACTCCGATGGTGAAGATCAGTCTATCCCAAAAGAAAAGGCTATTTCCGATGCCTCTTGAAAGAGTTTCTCCAAGAATAAACCATATCAAGGCAACAAGAGGCCAGAATAGCCAGTATGGGATTTTCTTCGGGAAGACTATGCTTTCGTATGTAGATTGGACGATTGAGTTTTTTAGATTGACGGCCATATCTCCTCCTAAAATGTTTGTTGAAAGTATATCACTGCTGCTCATTCTACAAAGCGCACTTGACGTTGAATGCCATTCCCCTGTAAGATGGGTCATCTTTGCTGAGAGGAAAACTTCATGAACATTTTCGTCACGGGCGGGGCAGGATACATCGGCTCCGCCACCGCGGAAGCCCTGTTGAATGCTGGGCATTCGGTCACAGTTTATGATTCGCTGGTCACCGGTCATCGCGAGGCGGTGCCGAAAGGCGCGATCTTCATCGAGGCCGCGCTGGATGACAGCCGCACGCTCTCGAGAACCCTGTTGACCGGCAAGTTCGACGCGGTCATGCACTTCGCGGCCTTCATTGAAGCCGGGGAATCAATGAAATACCCGGCGCGTTTTTATAACAACAACTTTGCCAATTCGTTATCTCTCATGGACATCGCCGTCCAAGCCGATGTGAAAAAATTTGTTCTTTCTTCCACTGCCGCAGTATATCAATCGAGCGATCAACCGCTCACCGAGGAATCCCCACTCGGCCCAACCAACGTGTACGGTCACACCAAACTCATGACCGAACAGGCTTTGGATTGGTATCGTCAGATTCATGGATTGCATTTTGCCGCGCTGAGATATTTCAACGCCTGCGGCGCCCTGCCCGGTCGCGGCGAAGCGCATCAGCCCGAGTCACATTTGATTCCGCGGGTGCTTCAAATTGCTTTGGGCAAAGCCGAGGCCGCGACCATTTACGGCACGGATTATCCAACCCCGGACGGAACCTGCATCCGCGATTACATTCACATCGCGGATTTAGTGTCCGCGCATTTGCTGGCCCTCGACGCGCTGGAAAAAAGCGACAGATTGATTTACAACGTCGGAAGCGGGAACGGTTACTCGGTCCGCGAGGTGATCGAGATGGCGCGCAAGGTCACGGGTCATGCCATCCCCGCCATCGAGTCCCCGCGCAGACCCGGCGATTCGGCCCGTCTGGTCGCGTCGTCGAAAAAAATCCGCAGTGAATTGAACTGGAAGCCGGAGCATGATAACCTTGAGGACATCATCGCCAGCGCGTGGGAATGGCACAAGTCGCATCCCAATGGATATTCAAAATGAAATTTGAAACGTTTATCGTTGTCATCGTCGGATGGGTCTTCTCGCTTTGCCTGCATGAGTTCTCACACGCGCTGGTGGCATATTTTGGCGGCGATACCACTGTAAAAGAAAAAGGCTATCTCACTTTCAATCCACTCAAATACACTCATCCGGTTTATTCATTGCTTCTGCCTTTGCTCTTTCTTGTGATGGGCGGGATCGGCCTGCCCGGCGGGGCAGTGTACATCGAGACATGGCGGCTTCGCAGTCGCGGATGGATGAGCGCGGTCTCGCTTGCCGGACCCGCCGCGAATCTCCTGCTCGTGATTTTGCTCGGCTTGCTTCTCCGCTTCGGCCCCGTGACGTCGAGCGGAGTCTGGCCGGGTTTGGCCTTTCTCGCCTTTTTGCAAATTTCCGCGGTCGTCCTCAATTTGATTCCGCTTCCGCCGTTCGACGGCTTCGGCGCGATCGAACCCTATCTGCCGAACAGCGTCCGCATGGCTGTGGCGCAGACGCGCGGGATTCTCCCGATTGTGGTTTTCATTCTGCTTTGGAATGTGCCGCTGGTTTACGAAAACTTTTGGAGGCTCGTTTCCTTTTTGTCACAGACGGCAGGCGTGCCGCTTAAGTTGGTTGCACTTGGATTTAGTCAGTTCAGGTTTTGGACTTAGGATCAATCTCCCGCTTTTGCGGGAGATTTTATTTTGATGGGGACTGGTTTTAGAGAAATGTCGTTGCGAGGAGGGCGTAGCCCGACGAAGCAATCTCCTCATAAAGTCGGGGATTGCTTCGGGAATGCTTCGCGACACCCTCGCAACGACATGAATTCATTGGGTCTCAGGCACTCCCACGGTTGGAGTGATCTTTACAATTCAGACTGTTTTGGTTATAATATTAGTGTAATATTTCACAATATAATATCGTCTGAAGCAATGAGGCGAAAATGAACCCACAGAAACTCCCCCACCTTGTCATTGTTGGCGCGGGCTTTGGCGGACTCAAGGCCGCGCAGAAATTAGCAAAGTTACCCGTTCGCATCACGTTGATTGACCGACAGAATTACCATCTCTTCCAGCCTTTGCTGTACCAGATCGCTATCGCGGGACTGGTTCCATCGCAGATTGCGTACCCCGTGCGAACCATCTTCCGCCGCCAGAAGAACCTGACCTTCCAAATGGGCGAAGTGAGCGCCATTGACTTCGATGCGCGCTACGTCAAAATGGATGGCTCGGTCATCGCCTACGACTATTTGATCCTGGCGGTCGGCGGGCAGACCAATTTCTTCGGAATGCAAGCCCTGGAACATAATGCATTCCAATTGAAGAACGTGGAGAGCGCAGTCGCCACGCGCAATCATCTGCTGGAAATCTTCGAGCAAGCCAGCCGCGAAGCAGATGAATCCAAACGCCGCGCGTTGTTGACCTTTGTTGTGGTCGGCGGTGGGCCAACCGGCGTGGAGACTGCCGGCGCATTGGCGGAGTTGATCACGCATGTGATGGTCAAAGATTATCCACACATGGATTTGAAAGAGGTGCGCGTACTTCTTCTGGAAGCCGGTCCGTATGTGATGCCGAGTTATCCGGATGGACTGCGTAAGTCCACTTTCAATCTCTTGCGAAAAAAGAATGTCGAGATCATGCTCAATGCAAAACTGACCGATTACAACGGCGAGCAAGTTACCTTGAGCAATGGCATGCGGATTCAAACCCGCACCCTGATCTGGACGGCGGGCGTGCGCGCCGCTGAATTGGCAGATCAACTCCGGGTTGGGCAGGCCGCTTCAAGTCGAGTAGTGACCGAGCCGACTCTGCAATTGCCGAATCATCCTGAAGTCTTTGTCATCGGCGACGCGGCCTATTTCGTCAACGGCAATGGTGAGCCTTTGCCGATGCTGGCAACGGTCGCGCAACAGCAGGCGGACGCGGCGGTCAGAAATCTAAAGAAAATTCTGAAAGGTGAAAAGCCCGAAGCGTTCCATTATAAAGACCCGGGGCTGCTTGCTACGATCGGACGCAACGCGGCGGTGGCGCGCATCTGGGGCCTGTCGTTCAGCGGATTCATTGCATGGGTGATCTGGGTCGCGCTTCACATTTATCGGCTGATTGGGTTCCGCAACCGATTGGTGGTTCTGATCAATTGGGCGTGGGATTATCTTTTCTACGAAACGCAGGTGAGATTGATAACCAAAGAGTAGGTCAGATTGCCAATCTGACCTACTAGATTTTATATGGATCATCCGCCTGCAAATACGCTAACAGCATGGACTGCTGTGGCTTGCTCTTCAGCCATGAACGAATTTCTTTGATCTTGTCGTAATCGTCGGCCCCGAATTTCTCAAGATAGATTTTATCCATTCGTTCACTGACTTCCTGCGCGCGCATCTTTTCCTGCCACGGCTTGGTGAAGAACTGATTGACCTTATCCTGCATGTTGTGCGAGACCAGCACATCCCACTCATAGTTGTCGAACCAGATGCCGTTGCAATGCCGACAGCGATCCAGGTAGAATTTCAAGTTGGGGAAAATTTTGTAACGCGCCATGATATGACCGTCTTCAGGACACAACTTGAGGGTGTGGGTATCCCATTTCGGGTCAATCGGAGTCGTGATGGGCTTCTCAGGCAGAGGCGCGGGCTGAAGCCTGACCCACGCGAGATATTGATTGGATGAGACCCAGATTCCTCTGCAGTTCGTGCATTGATTGGCCGGGAGATTATCAGCCAGGTCAACCAATACCAGTGTTTCGGTTTTACAGACAGGACATTTCATGAAGACCGCCTCCGCGTATGGATGTGAAAAGTATATGCAAGATGAATGGCAAGGTCAATCACTCTTGGGTCAGTTCCCGATACACAAACCATTGACCCTTGCGATTGTCCAAATCTTTCATGGCGCGGTCGTAGTAAAGATCGAAGATTTGATTTGTATCTACGCGCACGCGGAAGAAGAAACGCCCCACGTTCAGCGAGCCGCGGCCGGACGCCACCTCAGCATGAGACGGACGCATATTGCGCGCCATTTTCCCGCGCCTGGTGAAGTCGCTCCACGAAGAGAGCAATTCGACGACATGATACGTGCGGCCTTCCCAGACGAATCCATTGGGAGGATCTGGAGTCTTTTCGCGAACGGGAGGCGTATCGAACAGGACTTCGATGGGTTGGTCTAGAAAATGGATGGCGCGCGGCTCCGGCATGGTCAGCGCGACTTCCTTTCGAGATAATTCTTGAGCGCGACCGCATTATTATGTTCTGTGTCTTTCGCCGCGAAGAGCAGAGTCACTTTCCTTGTGCGGGACTTTTGAATCAATTGTTCGACTACATCAGACTGCCCATCCAATTCTTTGAAATACAGTTCTTGAAATTCCTCCCAATTGCCCTCGTGATGACCGAATCTCTTGCGCAGTTCATTGCTCGGCGCGAGTTCTTTCATCCAATCGTCAAGTTTGAGGGGGGCCTTTGACAAGCCGCGCGGCCACAACCGGTCCACGAGGATGCGCAGACCATCATCCTTTGACGGCGGCTCATAAACGCGTTTGATTTGAAACGTCATGCCAGCCAATCACTTTTCGTCAGCAAGATGAAAATGATGCAAAAAGCGATGGAAGATGGGCGCGGCCAGCACGCCGACCGAGGCCAGCAGGACAACGCCCGAATACAGTGCGTAGAATGAGGCGAAGATTTTTCCTGCCGGGGTTTGCAAGCGATCCACGGGGCCCATGCCACCGAGGATCATCGAAGCGTTCAACAACGAGTCGAGCCACGATAATCCCTCGAGGAAGTGATAGCCCAGGATGCCGATGCCCAGCGACACAAAGAGAATGGCCGCGCCGATCACGGCGTTCAACGCCAGGCGCTTAAGAAATTTTCGGCGGCTTGCCAGCGGCTGTTTTTGATGTTCGTACATTCGACCTCCGTTGTATTGTAGTTCAAACTTCAACTACGCCCAGACGACGGCACCGGAAAGCCCCAATTGCAGAAGAACTCCGGCCAGGAAAAGCAAAGTAACCAGCAGAGACATCAAAAATGATTTCATCTTCGCACGCCAATCTTAGCGCAAATAAGTTGAAATTCAAAGACGCGTTATTTCAACGCAATGTCTGCCGTTTTTGGATTTGCGATGCGAAAAAAATCTTCGGATTTCATGAAGATGGATCGGTCGAGGCGGCCGGCGTTGAAGACGACTTCTTGATTTTGATGAATCAACGGGTCGGCCAGGACCGATAACTGGTCGCTGAAAGAGAAGGGTGGAATCGCGCCGATCACACATCCGGTCAACGCTTCGGCCTTTTCGCGCGCGGCGAACGCGGCGCTCTCGGCGTTGAATAGTTTCTTGAGCGCGTCGAGGTCAATGCGGCAGTGACCGGGGACGTTGGCCAGATAATATTTACTATCCTTCTTTCCAAAACGGACCTGCACCACGATGGATTTGATCGCCTGCTCCGGCTTGTTGCCGCGGATTTTGGCAATGAATTCCGTGCGGCCCTCCGGTTCATGTTCAACGACGCGGTACGCCGCGCCCGCGCGGTCGAGGAGGTCACAGAGTTGCTGGTGGATGTCGGTGTCGCTCATTTTTTAACCACGAAGGACACAAAGGTCACAAAGTAAGATCAAAAGACTCTTTTCGCTCAAGGCGGCGGCTTGAGCATGGTGAATGCTTCGTCGCATTTTCAAACGCGAATGGCGCGAATTTGCAAATTTTACGAATGTATTCGCGGCATTCGCACATTCGTAAAATTCGCGTTTATTTTTCCTCCGCTCAGCGCGAAGAGGCTCAGCGCGGAGTGTAGACTGTAAACCCTCTCGGCGGCGCGAAGAATTGACCGCGGCCATCGGGCCCCGTGGATTGATCGTCGGGGCGCGAGAGATCGTTTTTGCTCCACCAGGCCAAGGGGCGGAAGGATGCGTTGCTCCATCGTGTGGTGACCCAGTTGCCCTGCCAGATGTCGCCGCGGTTGTTGAGCACATAGATCAATCCGGGTTTGTCGTCATAGCCCGTGCGTTGCATGATGTAAAGATCGTCGCTGAGATAAAGAGTCTGCGCCGCGCCGCCCGCATATCTTTCGTGGACTTGAATGAGAGCATCAATGCCGTTGGATGTGTCGCGCAGTGCGAGGTTGTAATTGAAATAGTCGCGCCAGAAGACGCAGGGATAGCCTTCGTGCGTTAGGATGTAACTGTAGGCGAGCAGTTTGTCGTTGACGATGGGACGGCCCTCGTCGCGCAGGTCGTGGTTCTCGACAAAGGTGACAGTGGTCTGCGGTTGCTTTTGCAGGACGGTCTCCCAGGTTTCGAGGTTGTGCAGGTTGAAGCCGTACGAGTCGCACAGACCCTTGAGCATTTCGCGCAGAGGGAAATCGAAGGCATCCACCGGATTGCTGTTGGAAAAATTGGCGAGGTCCACCCAGTTCTCGATGGCGCGCGCGTTGTCCCAGAATTCGGCCACACCGTATGGAATGACTTGCTTGCCATCGCGCATGTAGCGATATTCCTGAATCGCGGTAATCGTATTCGCGCCGTAGCCTTTGACAAAGTCGTAGCGGAAGCCGTCGAAGCCGATTTCTTCAATCAGCCAGCGCGCCAATTTGAGAAGTTCCGCGTAAACGTACGGATTGCGGTGCGACAGATCGGGCATGTCGCCGAACGCCGACTCGTCCCATGACTCGTACATGTTGGGATGAAACGATTCCCAATTGCGCGGAAACTTGCCGCTCTTTGGATTAAACAACGTCCAGCGCGATTGACCCGTGATCGGGTTGACCTCCTGCGCATCCGCGCCGGAATTGTGGTTGATGACGATGTCGGCGATGACGCCCATCTTGTTTTGATGCGCCTCGGCGATCAGCGCCAGCAAGTCCTTCTTCGAGCCGAACCAGGTGGGGATCGTCCCTTTCTGGTCGAACTCGCCGAGGTCGTAATAATCGTAGGGGTCGTAGCCCATCGAGGGACCGGCGAGATTCGCCGCTTTGTGGACGGGCGGAAGCCACAGCGCGGTGAATCCGGCTTTCGCCAGCGAGGGGATTTGTTCGCGGACCGTATTCCACCACTGGAATTCTTTTTTCTCCTCGCGCGGACAGTCCCAGTAAAAAGTTTGTAGCATGACGCCCATGGCTCTCTCCTGTGTGTAGATGGATTGTACTGGATAAAAGAAAAGACCGGCGGATGAGGCCAGTCCTAGATGTTTTTTGGATCAATTGACTATCCCTGGGTCAAGCGACTTTAAGAAGAGTTTTACAACGATTCCAATAATCGTGCAAGTACTTCGGCGTCGCCAACAACAATAATCTGGTTGTAATCAACTTGGTTCTGCAAAAGATGGTCTGCAAATAGTCGCATAATTTCTCTAATCAAGCGAAGCGCCTCGTCAATGTCGCCCCGCGGGACCTTCGTGTTGGGAAGTGGTTTCTCTAATAGTGCTTGATTCAAGTCGGTATGGGCAAGCCATTGGTTCCTCCATGATCTTATCGTTTCCTGTTATGCAACCTGATAGGTCTGTCCCAGCAACTGAAATTCCGCCACATCTTCGCTTGCCAGTTTCTGGCGGATTTGCTCAAAACGGCGCACCGTCTCTTCCGAATAAAGGCGCTCGCCACATCGCAGGCACACTTCGGCAGTCACTTTCAGCACGGCAGTGTTCACGCCGCCTTTCAGCAGTTTTTCCACTTCCTTTTCAACCAGTTCCCCGCCGCAAACAGGGCATTTTTTAAAAGGTCTCATTCCTTTCTCCTTTCGCGCCAATTGATCCAGCGGTCTGGATCGGGACGATAAACTGTGATCAACACAGCCCAGCGAGTCTGTGCATTGTAAGCCCAAACACTGTGGATCGGTTCATTCTCGAAATTGTTTCCATAAATCAAGCAACTCGGATAAGGCTTGTCCGTTGGATAATCTTCGATGATCTCGCCCTGCAACACGCTAAAGAATATTTCGTCAAATGTAAGACGATTGTCTGCGCCTCTTCGTCCGCGTGGTCCGTGATGAGAATGTGTTTCCCTTGAATGGCAGAGACGATGTCTTGGATGTTCATCGCCGCGTATTATAACGCTTTATGAATGTAACTTTGCAGGCATCGCTGAAATAACGGCTACGCTTTATATCTCTCCGCCAGCCTTCCGCCCCTCGTCTCCTCAAAGAAGCGTTGCTCGCTTTCAAAGATTTGCGCCAGCAATTTGGGGTCTTGCAAACCCGGGACGCAGACCACCTCGCCCAGTTTGAGTCCGGCCAATGAAGCGGTCACTACATCTTCGGGTTGCATGATGATCGCGGCCGGGAATCGGCTCGTCTCCGTGCCGACGTGCGTGTGGAATTCCGTCGCCACCACACCCCGGCAAAGGGCCTGTACCTGCACGCCGGTTTTTCTTGGATGCCATACTTTAATCCTCAAAGCCCCACCCCATCCCTCCCCAAATTCTTCGAATTTGGGGAGGGTGTCACGAAGTGACGGGTAGGGCGCTCTGCTCAGCGCGAATCGAGCTCAATCTCCACGGCCAATGCCGTCCGCGCCCATTTGCTCAACCGACGTCCCTCGCGCCAGCCTTGATATTTGCCATCCAGCAACTTTCTCACTGGCGCGTCTTCTTTCACATCCTTCAATGCGCGCGCATGGCCGATAAATTTATGCTTTGCGATTCGCACCTTGACCTTTGGATTCTTCATTAAATTCTTGACCCAATCCGAGTCCGCTCCGCCGCCGGATAAAAGATACAGTTTGCCGTCCAGCACGCCGAACCATATCTCGATCTCATGCGGCTTTCCGCTGACGCGGCCGGTGGTGGTGAGGTAGCAATACTCTTCCTTCGACAGATCCGTCAGGAGCGCGGTCAAGTCTTTTGCGTTTTCACCTTTCATCGCTTTGATCTTTCGTTTCCTTACTGAACAAGGATAGATACTCTTCGTACCCCTCCTCTTTCAATCGTTCCACGGGAATGAATCGCAACGCCGCGGAGTTCATGCAATACCGCAGACCGGTCGGTGCCGGGCCATCGTCGAAGACATGACCCAGATGAGAATCGGCGTGCTTGGATCGTACTTCCGTGCGCGGCAGGAAAAGTTTAAAGTCTGTATGAGTGACAATGTTATTCGGCTCCAACGGTTTGGTGAAACTCGGCCAGCCCGTGCCCGAGTCGTATTTGTCCAGTGAGCTAAACAGCGGCTCGCCCGAGACTACATCCACGTAGAGTCCGGCGTGTTTGTTGTTCCAATACTCGTTGTTGAAAGGCGGCTCGGTGCCTTCGTGCTGAGTCACCTCGTATTGCATGGAAGACAAAATCTGACGAAGTTCAGCATCCGTGGGTTTGACATAATTTTTCATCACACACCTCTAAGTTAATTTTCTAGAAGTACCTAAATTCAAACATATAACTGTGTGTCACCCTGAGCGTAGCGGCGAGATTCTTCGGTCGCTTTGCTCCCTCAGAATGACATATATTCTCGATGTTAATCACTCCAATTTTCCAAAATCACAGGCGCAGGAGAGATTTTCCTGCGCCCATTTGCTAGTCGTCACCTTGATGATATTTGAACGATACTTTTAGTTTGGCCCGATATTGCGCCACCTTGCCGTCCTCGATCTGCATGTCCAGTTGCACGACCTCGGCGATGCGCAGGTCTGACAGGCTTTTGGAAGCAGTGGCGACCGCGGCCGCGGCGGCCTTCTCCCACGACTCGGTGCTTGTCCCAACCAACTCGATGACTTTATAGACGCTCTCTGCCATTTTGCTCTCCTTTGCTGACAAAAAACGGCGCGACCTTTCTATGAAAAGTATAGCACGGCTGTCAAGAAGATTTCTTGCCCGCCTCTCTTCGGACCTCGAAGCGGGCGCGCGTTTAATGGGCGTTATCACCGCTGGCGATTTCCCGCCCTCGTTTTACCTTGATGAGGAGGCGAGGAAATATCTCAGGAAGAATACGCTGACGATAAAATAACCAAGGATGATCAACCCGATGATCGCCAGAAATTTTCCATTTTGGGGCAGGAAGAATGCAATCAAGTAGGCGACGATGAAATAGGGAATATAAAATTTCAGAATTGTTTTGCGGGTCTTGCGGCTCAGTTCATCTGTGTTTGTAAACAGACGAGGCGCGCCCAAATGACCGCCGCGCTCGCGTCCGCGTTTCAGCATGGATACTTGTGGCTGGCCTTTCTCGAAGTGGGCGGAGTCAAAGCCGCGGCGGCTGTGAATTTCGACTACAAAAACAAACTATGGGGCTACAACTCCGGCGTGGGCCGCGACTTCATCGAACTTTTCCCCGGCTGGGTTCTGCTCGCCCATCAAATCCAATGGGCGTGCGAACATGGCCGAACCGAGTTCGACTTCATGCGCGGGGATGAGGAATACAAATACCGATTTGGCGGCGTGAATAAATATGTAATGAGGGTAGTGATTATTCCAAGATAATTTCTATTCAGCCCGAGGCAGGACAATGATATATAATGATGATCGAAAGAGAACCGCGTGATTAGACGTATCCGGGATTTTTTGGTCTCTCCGGTCTTTGCCGATAAAGAAAAGACGAGGCGGGCGCAGCTTCTTTATTTCATCTGCTGGGCAGGGATCGCGGTATTGATCCTGGTGTTGATCCCGCGCGTTGCGAGAGGAATAAGTTTCATAAACAGGACCAGCCTTGTGTTGGAAGGGTTGATCCTTATTATTTTTATCCTGATGGCGGTGATCCGCCGCGGCTATACTCAGCCGGCAAGTATCTTCCTTGTATTTTTCTCGTGGGGCGCGATGGTTTATCAGGCGTGGACCGCAGACGGAGTGCGCGACGTGGCCGTCATGGGTCAACTGGTCATCATCATTATCTGTGGTCTGGTAATGGGTTGGGAAATCGCGGCGGCGCTGGTCTTCTTCAGTATTCTCTCGATTTGGGGAATGGCGTTTGCCGAAGTGCAGGGAATATTTCAGTTTATTCCCGATGATGTATATAACATTGCCATTGATCTGACCGGGGTTTTCATCCTCACTGCCATGTTGATGTATACCATCTTAAGAGGCGCGCGGCAGTCACTGGAGGAAGTGCGCGCCAGCGAGGAACGCTTTCGCAAGTTCTTTCAATCGAGCGCGGTGGCCATCTGCATCACAAATTTGGAGGATGGGCGTTTCATCGAGGCCAATCAAGCCTTCTGGCAAATCAGTGGACTGGATCCGGTAAATTCGATCGGCAAGACCGCAGTCGAATTGGGCACGTGGGATGGCGGTCAGCCCGAACGGGATGAATTCGTCAAAGAGTTGAAAGAGAAACGGTCCCTCCAGAACGTTGAGTATGATTTCAAACAACCCAGTGGAGAAATCCGAAACGCCCTGGCTTTTTATGAGTTGATGGAATTGTCCGGTCAGACCAACATCCTGGCTATGTTCTATGACATTACCGAAAAGAAAAAAGCGGAACAGGCCCTGCGTGAAAGCGAACATCGCACGCGCGCATTGCTCGACGCGATTCCCGACATGATTTTCGAATTAAACAAAGACGGGACCTTTCTCGACTTTATCAAGTCCAACGACATGGTGACGGTCGTCCCGCCGGAGGATTTTCTTCACAAGAAAATCAAGGATGTGCTTCCCGCTTCGATTTCAGACCCGACCCTGTTTGGAATCGACCGCGTGCTGAACACAGGCCAAACCTATACGTTTGAATATGAAATGGAAACCGCCGATGGGCCGCGTTATTTTGAAGCGCGCCTGGTGGCCAGCGGCCCGGAACGGGTCCTGACGATTGTCCGCGACATCACCGCCCGCAAATGGGCGGAGGTCGAGCGCGAGTCGCTTATCAACGAACTGGAGATAAAGAACGCCGAACTGGAACGCTTCACGTACACCGTTTCGCACGATCTCAAAGCGCCGCTCATCACCATCAAAGGTTTTGTGGGGCTTCTGCGGGATGACGTCGGAGAAAACAACGCAGAACGCGTGAACAAAGATATCTTGCGCATCTCCGACGCCGCTGAAAAAATGCAGAGGTTGTTGAACGAGCTGCTCGAGCTGTCGCGCATCGGTCGGTTGATGAATCCGCCCGAAGAGGTCCCGTTTGAAGCGCTGGCGCGCGAAGCAGTGGAACTTCTGCATGGCCGCCTCACCGCCAACCACGTCCGCGTAAACATCCAAAGTGATCTTCCGGCCGTTTACGGCGACCGCGCCCGCCTGTTGGAAATCCTGCAAAATCTGATTGACAATTCCGCAAAATTCATGGGCGATCAAAACGATCCGCTGGTCGAAGTCGGTCTGTCTGGATACGAAGATGGCAAGCCTGTCTTCTTTGTGCGCGATAACGGCGTGGGCATCGCGCCGCAATTTCATGACCGCATCTTCGGTCTATTCAACAAACTCGACCCCAGGAGTGAGGGCACCGGCGTTGGGCTGGCGCTCGTCAAAAGGATCGTTGAGACTCATGGCGGGCGCATCTGGCTGGAGAGTGAAGAAGGCAAAGGCTCGACTTTCTATTTCACGCTCCAAGCCGGACCTCAAACCTGAGTCCCGTTATAAAATCCTGAACCTATCGAAGAGTCATTCTCACACGTTTGACTTCGGTGTATACTCATTTCAACTCATTCGCAAGGAGGAACATTTATGAAACGTGCAGTCAGCATTAGCATTGGTTCGTCAAAGCGAGACAAAGCAGTCGAGGTGACGCTGCTCGGCGAAAAAGTCAGCATCGAACGTATTGGCACCGACGGTGATATGGAGGCCGCCGCCCAAAAATACAAAGAACTTGACGGCACGGTGGACGCCTTCGGCGTTGGCGGCGCGGACCTGGGAGCAATTATTGAGGGAAAATTTTATCCGTTCCATTCTGTTCAAAAACTGGTGCGCTTCGTCAAAAAGACTCCGGTGGTGGACGGCGGCGGCTTGAAGAACACGCTCGAAAACAAAGCGCCGGCCTTCCTCGACAAAAAAATCGGCGACTACATCAACTCGCGCGGACGCAAAGTCATGGTCACCGTGGGCGTGGATCGCTGGGGCCTCTCCAAATCCTTCGTCGAGGCCGGATACGAAACCGTCTTCTGCGACATGATGTTCGCGCTCGATATTCCCATCCCCATCCGTTCCATCGGCGGATTGAAAACACTGGCCGCGATATTGATTCCCATCGTGACGCGCTTCCCCTTTGAATGGTTGTATCCCACCGGCGAGAAACAGGAACAGCGCACGCCGAAATTCACCAAATGGTATGACTGGGCGACGGTGGTCGCGGGCGACTGCCACTACATCAAGCGCCACATGCCCGATAACATGCAAGGCAAGGTCATTGTCACCAACACCACCACGCCGGAAGATGTGGAACTCTTCAAGAAGTGCGGCGTGAAATATCTGATCACGACCACGCCTGTATTGGATGGCCGCTCCTTCGGCACGAACATGATGGAAGCCGCGCTGGTGGCGGTCTCCGGCAAAGGCCGCCCGCTGACCTGGCCTGAGTTGACCGAGATGCTCGGTAAACTCGGTTTCGAGCCGCAATTGCAGGAACTAAATTAACGTCATTGCGAGCGAAGCGAAGCGATCTCCCCTTTGTGCGGAGATTGCTTCGTGGCGCAAAGCGCCACTCGCAACGACAGGAGGATAATTTATGGACGCAATCGTAACCGCTGGCGGAATCCCTCAGCCAAACGATCCGTTGTATTTATATTCCAAAGGCGAATCCAAGGCCCTGCTCGATGTGGCGGGCAAGCCCATGATCCAATGGGTGTTGGATGCATTAGGCGGAGCCAAGAACGTGGATAACGTCATCGTCATCGGCCTGACGCCCAAAAGCGGCGTGACCTGCAAAAAGCCGCTGTACTTCCTCGCCAATGAGGGGCGAATGCTGGCTAACATTGTGGCAGGCGTCAACAAGGTCCGCGAAGTGAACGGGAACGCGCAGTACGTCCTCATCGTTTCATCGGATATTCCCGCCGTCACCAGCCAGCAGATTGATTGGCTGATCAATACCTGCATGGAAACAAAGGACGATCTTTATTACGGGGTCTGTCCCCGCGAAGTGATGGAGGCGCGCTTCCCCGAATCCAGGCGGACTTATACCAAGTTGAAAGACATGCAGGTCTGCGGCGCGGATATGAACATTGCTCACGTCCGCCTGGCGCGCGAACACCTTGACGTGTGGGAGGCCTTGATCGCCAATCGCAAGAACCCTGCCGCGCAGGCCAAAGTCATGGGCTGGGGCACTCTCTTTCTCCTATTGACGCGTCAGGCAACTCTGCAGGATTTCGTAGAGCGCGTCAGCCGGCGAATCGGGATCAAAGGCCGCGCCATTCTCTGGAAGGAAGCCGAACCCTGCATGGATGTGGACAAGCCGCACCAACTCGAAATGATGCGGGCCGACCTCGCAAAACGAAATCGCGCCGCATCGCCCAAGAAGATGAAAAAACCGGCACCGAAGAAAAAGACAGCAAAGAAGAAGGTTGTAAAGAAACCTGTGGCAAAGACAAAAACGAAAAAGAAGCGGCGATAAAATTTCTGTGAAAAGAAAACATGTCACCCTGAAACTCAGAGTGACATGTTTATTGAAGGCATATGAATTTCAAACCCATTCTGCAACTCGATGCGAGACTTTCCGATCAATTGCGCGTGGCCGAAAAGCCCGGCGCGCTCCGCAACATTTCCATCTTCTTTGCCCACTCCGGCGATTCATGGTTCTGGGGACTGGGACTCTTGATCCTTTGGTGGCGCGGCGATTCGTTTTGGAAACAGTGGGCCATCGTCATGCTGGCAGGGATTTCCATTCTGGCCGCGCTGGTGATGTCTCTCAAATTCATCATCCGCCGCAGACGCCCCGAGGGCGAGTGGGGCGGTATTTATCGCAACACCGACCCGCATTCGTTCCCCTCTGGTCACGCGGCACGCGCATTCCTGATCGCAGTCGTCGCGGCGGGACTCGGCCCCGGCTGGCTGGCATTGATTTTGTGGCTATGGGCGCCGCTGGTTTCGCTGGCGCGCGTCGCAATGGGCGTGCATTATATATCGGACGTCCTGGCGGGTCTCGCGGTAGGAATTTTCATGGGGCTGATCGCGCTTGAAACACATCATCCGTTTTTAGCGTGGCTTACGTCCTCAATTCATTTCCCTCTTTGGTAGCGCGCAGACCCAAAACGAATTCCCGCCTCGATGTGAAGCGGGAATTTTTCTTAACCCGGATTGCTTACTGAACACTGATTACTGGTTACTGGTTACTGGTCACTGCCTGCACTGCCGAGAGATGCTCCTGCAAGTGAGCCAGCCCGCGTTCGACCCAGATTTGCAGAGTCAAACCGCCGCCCTGTGTCGCGTGCTGCGACTCGCGCGACCATGCCTCTTCGGGCAAGCCGCGCAGAATCTTCGCCAAAGTTTCAACACTCGAAACAAGTCCATCCAAGACATCACGCAATGGTTCCTTTGGATTGTAATGAGCGGCCATGTAAGCATCACCATCGAAATTGGGAAACATGGGATTCGCTTCTTCCAGCGTGCGGCGGACACGCAAACCATAAACCAGTTTATCCACATCGCGCGTGTGTACGGCAATCTGATGTACATTCCATCCATCCGCCTCGAGCGGCGCGAATGGATTCTTGACTGCCAGACACGCCGCGCGAAATTCGTTCGCGGCTTTTTCAAAGCGATCTATTAATTGTCTTCGATACTCAAACAACTCGATCATCCTTCCTCCACATTCACGATCTGTCCATTCAATGAGGTTTTGCACAAATACAAGACGGATTCAATAAAACTCCTTGGAACGCTCATTTCAGCGCGATGAAATTCAGCGATGCCCGTTCCCACAGCATGAATATGAACATTGTATTCGGACAATTCAACCGAGGCCTGACGCGTGAGACCAATCAGACCATGCAGACTCGCGACGTAAGCCGCTTCATTTTTGGACCCTGAGGCGGGCGCCGTCACCAAATTGACGATTACGCCGGAGCCTCGCTCGCGCATCACACGCCCCACAGACTGCATCGTCATGAACGCGCCGGTGAGATTGACATCCAGCACGCGATGCCAGTCCCATTCGTCCATGTCGAGCAGAGCGACGCGCGGTTCGACCGCCGCATGATTGATCAGAATATCAATGCTCCCGAAATCATCTTCCGTTTGTTTGATGATGGTTTGAATAGCGATCTTCTTCGCCACATCTTCTGGATAAGCCCTGACTTTCCCGCCGCCCTTTGCAACCATGTCGTCTAAATTAATCGGCGAAATATCATTGACAGCCACGAACGCGCCACGTTGCACAAATACTTCTGCCAACGCGCGTCCTTTTCCCTTCCCCGCGCCCGTAATCAAAACCACTTTGTCTTTGAAATCATCCATCACAACCCTGCCTCACTGAATACTGAAAACTGAATACTGAAAACTGAAAACTGATTACTGAAAACTGATTACTGGTCACTTGCGCCCGCCTCACACACCGGCACTTTATCCGGATTTTGGTCCGCGTTCAACGCCAACCCAAAGTACGGCGAGGGATCATAGGTGTTGCTGATGTCCAACTCGTTCAAGAAATGCCCATCTTTATCTTTGACAATCGAAATATGCAAATGAACACCCACCGGATTGTTCGGATCGCCGGAATAATCACCCTGATAACCAAGCAGAGTTCCCGCCTCCACCGGTTTTTCGGATGTGCCTGGCGGAAAATCGGAAGAAATGAACGAATTACCGCGCGGGTCAGCCATGTGAGTGTAGTAGACCCAAATCTGCCGCCCCGGTTGAAGCGGGTCATTTGGCACGCGCACGATGACCGATGACTTCCAATCTGGCAGACGAGTGAGAAAACCCGGGTACGCGGCAATCACTTTCGTCACATTGATGTCAGTACCTGCGAAAATATCCACGCCCTGATGATGGTGACCGGGGCGAAAGGAGTCATTCCAGATAAAGCCCGGGACGCCGGTAGTGGGAAAAATAAAAGGGGCCGATCCGCACTTTGACCCCGCGGCCGTGGCCAGGTCCGGTTGAGAAGCGGGGTCTTTCATCCACGCGAAGACCTGCATGGCGCGCAAACTCGTCGGGCGATAATAGCGGAAATATAAATAGACCGCGGCGGTCACAAGCGCAACGACGAGAGCAAAAAGAAGGAATAAACGTTTGGACATCGGGGCGGATTATACTGCCTTAAAGAATCCGGGTATGGGTTGAAATTTGTCTAGAAAATCGCTATACTAAACGCATCTCGAAAAAGCAAACCCGCCGCGAGGCGGGGGCGCAAAGTCATGGGTCTGCTTGCAGATCGCCAGACTGCCGAAGAGAAATTTCTTCGGCAGTTTTTGTTTCGGAGGTGCCCGGAAAATATACAACACATTCTGATTCGTTTATTGTTCAAACGCCAATCTCAATCAACGAGGAGACATATATGAACAAGAGACTTTTCAATTTCCTGGTCGTCATCGCGATCCTGGCGATGGCATTCAGTCTGGTTAGCCCGGCCTGGGCCGGTTCAGGCGGAGGCGGGGGAGGGAATTCGGATGCAACAAACAACGGGCCGCGCGTGGATACATCCAGCGCGCTTGTGCAACTCAAAGGCGATCCGCTCGCCACGTATGTAAAAACCAAACCGCCGCAAGGCAAAAAGATTGACTTCAGCAGTAGCACTGTAAAATCCTATCGCGCGCAACTTTCCGCCGAGCGCAATGACTTCAAGAGATGGTTGCAGGCCAATGCGCCCAAGGCGAAAATCACGGGCCAATTTGATATCTCACTGAACGCGGTGTCTGTGCAGTTGAACGGCACTTCGCTGGACAAACTCGCCAGCGCGCCGATGGTTCAGCATGTTGAATACGAAGGTCTGTATTACCCCACCGATGACGATCCTGATCTTTCTCTGATCTCCGCGTTTGACGCGTGGAATGTCGGCGGCGGTCCCTCCAACGCCGGGGAGGGAGTCAAAGTAGCCATCGTGGATACCGGCATTGACATCACGCATCCATGCTTCTCGGATGCCGGCTATCCCGCTCAGACTCAGTTGGGCGACCCCAACTTCACCAACAATAAAGTCATCGCGGCGAAGGTCTTCAACAACAAGACACCCAGCCAGCATTACACTGCCGAAGCCTTGCAGGAACATGGCACACATGTGGCCGGCACAGTCGCTTGTAACTACAACACACCTGCCAGTGTGGACGGTGTTTCCATTCCTCACGGAATTTCCGGCGTGGCGCCTCGCGCTTTGCTTGGCAATTACAACGTCTTCCCCGGCAATGTCGGCAATGCCCGCAGTGAAGATATTCTCAACGCGCTCGAAGCCGCCTATGCCGATGGCTTCGATGTTGCCAACATGAGCCTCGGCGGTGGAGCCAGCGGCATTCAAGATTTGCTGACCATCGCAGTGGACAACCTCGACGAAGCCAACATGGTTGTGGCGGTCGCGGCTGGCAACAGCGGACCCGGTCACTACACTGTTGAATCACCCGGTTCGGCTCAATTCGCCCTGACAGCGGGCGCGGCCACCGTAGGCCACTTCATCGGGACGCCGATCACCAGCGGCGCTGACACCGTAGCCGGCGCCTCCGGCGGTTTTGCGACTGTTTCCAGCGACCTCACCGCGAACCTTGCCGCAGTCAGCGGCACGGGCATCAATGGTTTGAACACTGCTTGTTCTGCCCTGCCCGGTGGAAGCCTGACCGGCCAAATCGCTTTGATCGCGCGCGGCGCTTGTACCTTCTCCACCAAGATTCGCAACGCGCAAAACGCGGGCGCGCTCGCGGTGGTCGTTTCAAACAGCGTCGCAGGCGACCCGATTGCGATGGGCCAGGATGGCACACCCAACCAACCGACCATCTTCGCTTACATGGTCTCGGCGACAGATGCGGCTGTTCTCAAGACGCATAATGGACAACCAACTACCATCTCTGCTACTCCTGCCTATCTGGTCACCGGCAACGATGACTTCATGGCCGGCTTCAGCAGTCAAGGCCCGACAGATGTAGACTTCCGCGTCAAACCGGATGTGGTCGCGCCCGGCGTGAATGTGCTGAGTTCCATTCCGCATCAGTTCTGCGCGACGCCCCCATGCTTCGCTTTCTTCCAGGGCACTTCGATGGCCACGCCGCACCTAGCTGGTTCTGCCGCGGTGGTACGCTGGTTGCATCCTGATTGGTCTGCCGCGCAAATCCGCTCGGCCATTGTCAACACCGCCGATCAAGGCGTGTTGAAGAGATCGTCCAGCACCACACTGGAAAAGGATGTGAACATCATCGGCGCGGGACGCGAGAATCTGTTCGCGGCGGTCAACGCGACGGTCGCGCTGGCCCCGGTCAGCGTCAGCTTTGGCGCGGTGCCATCCGGCTCCGGTCAGACCCTGACCTTTGATGTGACTCTCACCAACCTGAGCAGTGGCGCGGCGACATTTGACATCGCGGTCGGCGCGGGTGACAGCAGTGTGGCTTACTCCGTCAGCCCGGCGAGTCTGTCATTGGGCGCGGGTGAATCAGGCACATTCACCGTCACCATGTCTTCCGTCAAAGGCGCGGCTGGAGGCGATCATCAGGCCAAATTGACGATCAGCACCGGCGGAACGGAAGTCGCTCACGCGGCTGTTTACACGTTCATCAAGTAGATTCCACAAGAGTCTTCTCATCACAACCCGCCGCAGAGTTTCTGCGGCGGGTCTTTTCTTACAAAAAATCTATCCTTCATTTTTGTGTTTCTTACGCACGACCACTAAGATAAATGCCATTGAACGTTTGAATCGAAACAAGGAGAAACCAAAATGAATTTCTATGCTTATCCGTTCCCGCATCGCATGGCCCGCCGCTGGATGGCCGCCGCCGACGGTTCGCACAGCGCGCGCTTTCTGGCCGTCAACGTTCGCGACGAAGACGAGGCGTTCGTCTTGACCGCCCTCGTGCCCGGCCTCAAAGCAGATGATTTGCACATTCAAGTTCTGGAAGATGTCGTCCGCATCGAAGGCACATTCCCGCAGGACGAAAACGAGTATCTTCTGAAGGAATTGCCCAACGGGTCCTTCCGACGCGAACTGCGCCTGCCGTCCCCTTTGGACGCGGACAAGGTCGAGGCCAAGATCGCAGATGGCGTCTTGACTCTTCGTCTGCCCAAGGCTGAATCAGCCCGACCCAAGACAATCAAAGTCGCGGCAAAGTAAAAAATAATCTAAAACAAAAAAAGTGGCGCAAGATAATATCTTGCGCTACTTTTTTACACGAGGCAGTATAATTCCAGCAATCTTTTCATCGGAGCAAACCTGTGCGTGTAAAACTCATCACTTTCATTGTTCTCCTTTCATTTATCTTCAGCGCTTGTAGTCTTGGCGGATCAAAAACGACTCCGACCGCGGCTCCAACCGATACAGCCATTCCCCTCCCTACTCTCACCGCCACACCGGTTGTCCCGCTGGCAATCCTGGTTGTCCCGGCAAACATGGACAAGGCAACCTCCGATGAGTATCAAAAGGTCGTATATGACCTCGCCCAGCAATCAGGGATGCGCTTTCAGGTGCGCAACTCGCTCACTCCCGCGGACCTCGAGCCGGGCCTCCAAATTGTTGTTGCCCTTCCGCCCGATCCGGGTATCGCCTCACTGGCCGCGGCCGCGCCAGAGGTCCAGTTTTTGGCGGTGAACATCCCCGGTGTCAGCGCGGGAGGCAATATCAGCGTGCTGGCGAGGAACAGTCAGGTGGACATTCCTGCCTTTATCGCGGGCTACACCGCGGCTATGATCAGCGATGATTACCACACCGGCATGATCGCCCCAAAGGACAATGTTGACGCCCAAAAGGCGATGGTTGCTTTCACCAATGGCATGGCCTTCTTCTGCGGCCTATGCCAGCCCTTTTACTATTTGCCTTACACGTATCCACAATTCAGCCTGATCCCCAGCGACGCGAAGCCCAACGAGTATCCCTACTACGCGGACTATCTGATCGTCCAGCACAAGGTGTACACGATCTACGTTTATCCGGACAGCGCCACCAAGGAACTGATGGACTACCTTGGCACGACAGGCACCCAGGTCATCGGCGTTTCCTTACCGGACCCGAGGCCGTCTGGCTGGGTGATGACCCTTCGCCCCGACGAAATTAAGGCCATCCAAACCGCCTGGCCCAGCCTGCTCGCCGGCCAGGGCGGACAAAACGTTCAGTCGCCGCTGGGGCTTTCGGATGTGGACCCAACCCTCCTAAGTCCCGGAAAAGAACGGCTGGTGCAACAGACTCTGGACGACCTGCTGGCAGGGCGAATCGCGACGGGGGTCAATCCATAATCCGCTCTGATATCAAATTTCCCTCCAAAATGGCTTGAATTGAAGTATTAAAATCGGCTATACTAAGACTAACCAATACAAGGAGGCACAAATGAATCTACGTTGTTTTTACTGTCAAACTCCTTTCACCCTGGGCATGGACGAGAAGATCGCGGCATTGCGGAAAATGCACGCCGAGAACCTGCATCACTACGATGCCATTTGTCCGCGTTGCAAGCGAGCCAACCCGGTCTCACGTGAGCGCCTTGAGATGTTCACGCCCGGTTGGGAGACAGCCATTGCCGCCTCAGAACCTGCTGCTCCCTCCATGCCAGCGCCATCTACGCCCGCCCCGGCCATGGAGAAGAAATCGGAGCCTGCTCCAATGCCCATGATGCAGAAGAAGGAAGCCACTCCGGCGGCCTCCCCGGCGCGGCGCAAGCACGCTCCTGCGGCCAAGAAAGCCGCCAAGGCCAAGCCCGCGGCAAAGAGGAAACCTGTCGCCAAGAAAGCGGCCAAGCCCAAGGCCAAACCCAAGAAGGCCGTCAAGAAGAGCAAGCCCGCCGCCAAGAAGTCCGCGGGAAAAAAGAAGAAGAGATAACTTTTCTCTGCATGATTCGCGCTGTCTTCTTCGACCTTGGGGGTGTCATCATCAGAACCGAATATCAGGCGCCCCGCGAACGACTTGCGGAGCGCCTGAACATGACTTATGAAGACATCAGCAGATTTGTCTTCGAATCCGACTCGAGCCTCAAGGCCTCGATCGGCGCAATTTCAACCGAACAACACTGGGCCTCCGTCGTGCGCGGACTGGGACGCCCCGCTTCCGAGGCAAAAGCCATTCGCGAGGAATTCTTCGCCGGCGATGTGATTGACCGCGGCCTGCTGGATTTCGTCCGTTCGCTCCGCCCGCGTTACAAAACAGGTATCATTTCCAACGCCTGGCCCGATTTGCGCGATTACGTCATCAAAAGCAAATTCGACGACGCCTTCGATGCGCTCATCATCTCGGCGGAAGTTGGCGTGATGAAGCCGGAGCCGAAGATTTATCAAATTGCGCTGGGGCAGTTACAAGTCAGGGCAAATGAAGCGGTCTTCGTTGATGACGTGCCTGCGAACATCGAAGCCGCTCGCAAACTCGGAATGCAGGGCATCGTGTTCCGAAGTCCTCCACAAACGCTTGCTGAGTTAAAAGAACTTTTGAAATAAGCAAGGTTTGAAGCTATCACCAAGACACCGGCGCAGGACGAATCCTGCGCCGTTATTCTCTCTAAAAAATGTTCAATTCCCTCAATCAACACTATCTTCAACCCATCCGCAGTTTTAACCGCGCCGCGCGGCTTCTGCTGTTGATGACCATCATTGACGGCGTAATCTTGAGCGGCTGGCAATTGTTCTTCAATTTCTACATGTTGCAGAGCGGATTTGCGCGCGACTTCCTCGGCCTGGTCAACTCGATGCCGTCCGCCGCGGGGCTGGTCTTCGGGATTCTCGCCGGGCGCGTCTCCGACCGCATCGGTCGCAAAGCCTCGATCATCATCGGCATCACCTTTGCCAGTTTGTTCATGATGGCGCAGATCACGTTCCGCCAGCCGGTCATCATTGCCGCCTCGGCCTTCCTCACCGGCGTGTTCAACATGCTCTTCATTGTCAGCCAGGCGCCGCTCATGATGAAACTCTCCGACAAAGAGAATCGCACCATGCTCTTCAGTCTGAACTATGGATTGCAAACGATCTCCGGCGCGGTCGGAAGTTTATTCGCGGGTCAATTGCCTGCCGTCTTCGGCGCGATGCTGAACGTGAGCGAGCACAGTGCGATGGCGTATCGGGCTGTGCTCATCACAAGCGTCCTGCTTGGGACGACAAGTTTGATTCCAATTTGGTTGATGAAGGAACCGAAAACTGCGCCTCAAACCGACGCCGGAAGCGGGTCGCCGTCTATCAGGCCTGCTTCCGGCCTGACCGCGCTGACCGTCAAAATGACACTGCCGCAAATCCTGATCGGCTTCGGCGCGGCGATTCTGATTCCATACATGAATGTGTTCTTCAAAGACAAGTTCAACATCAGCGATGCGCTTCTGGGTTTGCTCTTCAGTCTTTCGTCACTATTGATCGGCGTGGGAAGCATCCTCGCGCCGCGCCTTTCCACTCGCGTCGGCGGAAAGGTCAAAGCAGTGGTCGCGACTCAATTTGGCAGTCTGGTTTTTCTCTTGATGATTGGTTTCTCGCCATTCCTGTGGCTTTCGTCCGTTGCTTTTCTCTTGCGAACCACACTGATGAACATGGCTACGCCGCTGTATTCCGCCTTCTGCATGGAACACACACCGGAACATCAGCAGGGATTCGTCAACAGCATCCTGAGCCTCTCATGGAACATTGGCTGGGCCGTTGGGCCGTACGTCTCCGGCGTGGTGCAGGAAAGATATGGTTTCACACCGCTGTTCATTGCAACGGCGATCCTGTATTTCTTGGCCGTTACACTGACATGGAATTTCTTTGTCCGCCTCGAAAGCCATTTGCAAACCTCGCCGCTTGAAGTTCCTGCGCCCATGCCGCCTGCAACACAGGAATAGCCCGATCTTTTTAGGATGATAAAATACTTCTGTGGATTCACATCCCGATGATCTAAGCCTCATTCAACGCGTGGCGCACGGCGACCAGCAAGCCTTCCTGGCTTTGTATGATCGCTACGCCTCACGCGTCCACGCGCTGACCCTGCATATCCTCAACGACCCGATGCTGGCCGAGGAAGCCACACAAGATACTTTTCTTAAACTCTGGAGCCGCGCCCGTCTCTTTTTGGCCGAGCGCGGCTCGCTCATCGTCTGGCTGTTGACCATCGCCCGGCGCACAGCCCTCGACCGTCTGCGCATGGAGGGACGCCGCCCTCTGCTCTCCGATTCAAATGACCCGGATACTCTCTGGTCAATGATTCCCGATGGCAGTCAAAGTTCAGATGAAGCCCGCTGGCAAAGCCTGTACTTCATCGTCCACGATTTGCCGGAGGAACAAAGGCAGGTCATCGAACTTGCCTACTATCAAGGCATGAGCCAAAGCGAAATTTCAGAAGAACTCGGCTGGCCGCTCGGCACGGTCAAGACGCGTATGCGCGCCGCCATGGAGTCCCTGCGCCGCACATGGTTGAAAGATGAGCGTTAGATAAATCCAAAAGCAGATGTTGCGCCGTAAATAGAAATAGAGAAAGCATACATGGACGACATGCACAAGACATTTCAAGAGAATCTTTCCGCCTACGCGCTCGGCGCGTTGGATACGGACGAGGCCGCCGCGCTCAGAATCCATTTGCAGACCTGCGACTCCTGCCGCGCCGAACTGGCGGACTATCAACGCGTCAGCGCGGGACTGCTCGCGGCCCTGCCTCCCAAGGCCCCAGGTCCGGCCCTGAAGCGGACTCTGCAAAAGCGTCTTGCCGCGAGGACGCGTCCTCAATTCAAATGGTCATGGAGTCAAGTCGCCGTGTCCGGCGCGTTTGTTCTGCTGATTGTGTTGAATATCGTTTCAATCTCACAGGTGTATTCACTCAGCGAATTGCAAGCCGAACAAAGCCGCGAACGTTATGCAGAGCAGACTGCGATTGCCATGCTGGCCTATCCGGGCACGCAGTCTATTTCGTTCAATCAAGATGGAGTCGCGGGGAGTCTGCTGGTGGATAAACATCGCAACCTGCTGGCGGTCTTTGCCTGGCATCTGCCGCCCGCGCCCGCCGGCAAAACATATCAGATGTGGCTGATTGATCCGCAGGGAGATCGAACGAGCGGGGGCTTCCTTGCGCCCGAAGCGGACCAACCTTTCAGCATGGCCGTGATTGCCTCGCCGCAACCGTTGATGAGTTTCGTTGGCCTCGGCATCACGCTCGAGCCATCCGGTGGAAGCCCCAAACCCACCGGTCCAAAAGTGTTGCGTGTGGATTTCTAAATTCCATTCTGCAGAAAAGGCCCGCCATGAAATCACGGTCGGGCTTTTTTCTCATCAAAATTTCAGAATGACCAAATCCAATTTTGTGAGCATGGGCGTACTCAACAATGTAGGCAAGATTGCCTCAACATACTCTTTTTGGAGGAGAGTAGATATGAAACATAAACTCACACTGAGCGCCCTGCTGGCGCTCGCCCTGCTTCTCGCCGCCTGCGGACCACAAGCCACAGCGACCTCGGCTCCCGCGCCTGCGGCAACAGAAGTCCCTGCACAATCGTCTTCCAGTAACAACCCATATGGCTATGATGTGTATCCAACCACAGAGCCGACCACAGCCGCCTCATCAAGTTCATCAGCCGGCGGTCAAGCCGCGACGGTCGCGGTTGGAACCGGCGGTTTTCTGGTGGATGCAAACGGGATGACACTTTATCTATTCACGAAAGACACCGCGGGCACGAGCACTTGCAGTGGCGGATGCGCCACTAACTGGCCGCCTCTTACCGTGACCGGTCAGCCGGTTGCCGGAACCGGAGTGGACGCGTCGCTGTTGGGCACCACCACGCGCCCCGACGGTTCGATTCAAGTCACATACAATGGTCATCCGCTCTACTATTACAAGAGCGATCACGCCGCCGGTGACGAAAACGGACAAGGCGTGGGCGGAGTGTGGTACGTCGTTTCCTCGACCGGTGACGCGATGAAATAGCAAGTTGGTTTACCGACAAAAAAGAGAGCAGGCTCACTGCAAACCTGGTCTCTTTCTTTGGCCAAAGACCATAGACGATGGTCAATCGTCTATGGTCTTTGTTTTGGTTTCCACTTCATCTTCATGTACACTCCCCCGTGTTTCAATTCATCCAGCATTTGATTCAAGCGCTTTTGCTTCGTCGCTTCCAGTTTCGCGCGTGTGATCCAGCCGATGTAATCGTTGCGTTGATACGCTGGGCGCGCAAGATACGCGCCCATCACCCCGCGTTTAGTCAGAGCCTTGCGGATGAAAGTGGGCATCGGGTAACGCGGACGTGGCGGCATTCTTTATTTCCTTATGAGCAAAATCAGCGCGATCAAGTTTGCGACCGTCCCAACCGGCAAATACCACGATCCTAAAATGGCAATGACAATTAAAGTAGCCCGCGCCCACGGCAGGCCAACGATGAAGCAAACCGATATTGCCAGCGCCGCAAGACCATAAACAACAAAAACGGACTTCATCAGCGTGGAACGCGGCTCTATGCCAATCGCTTTCACGGCTCCGACCCACGGTCCGAGTTGACCGGCGTACTCGCCTGTCTTCGGCGTGACGTAATCACCGACGATCAAGGCACGCGTGCCGTCGAAGAGCACCCAGCCTGCAGTCAAAGCGATCAACACAACGGCAACCCAACCGGTCCAGGTCATGTGATTCATGCTTGCTCCAGAAATTCCTGCAAATCTCTTTCGGCTTTGATTCGCGAACGAATGCTGATCGGCGCACGCAGAATGCGACGCAGGACCTCCTCGCTTTTATCCTTGTTGTAATGATCTCTGAACATCTGTAGAACGGATAGCGTTTCGCCTTTGTATCGCTCAAGTTTCACTTCATCGCCCGCCCGAACGACTCCCTCTTGAATCACGCGGCAGTACAGACCCGGTCTTTCGGCATGACGATACTTCTTCACAAATTGCGGGTCGCCCATGCGCGCCGCAAACGTGGAACATGGGATACGCGGCGCAGTGACTTCCAGAATCAACGAGCCGACATGCAAACGATCGCCGATGTTGAATGGGGCGCTTTCCAAATCAGAGATAGTCAGATTGTCGCCAAACGTTCCTGGTTCAAGTTCCCGTCCCAATTCGCGCGACCACCACGTGTAATCCACCGCGCCGTAGACGTAAATCGCTTGATCCGGCCCGCCGTGATTCTTCTGGTCGCAAATGAAGTCCTGCTCGATACCAAGGGACTTAATCTCCACAGGCTCACGTGTTGGGACTTTGTAAATCCCTGTCGTTTCGACTTCGCTGCCTTTTAGTTGTGTTCGCTTTTGTCCGATGTTGACGCTTATAAGTTGCATGTTCAGATTATACCTTTTTGCTTTCACATCAGACTTTCATTAACCTCCCCCTTCGTCCAGTTGCGGAATAATCCGAACGGTCTTATAGTCTCACCGGTCTGAGTGGTCGGCTTTGACCAGTCAGACTATTTAGACTACTTAGACTAATCAGACTTGGAGACTTGAACATGTGGCATGGTGGCGGTTGGTTTTCTTATATGCGTTCGGGTGACCAGAAGCCCAAGGTCACCCGCGAATTGCTTTTGCGCGTGCTTTCGTACGCGCGGCCTTACTGGTGGCAGATCAGCGGGATGCTGGTGATGATCCTGCTCAGCACGGGCGTGAGCCTGATCTCGCCGCTCATCTTCCGCACCATGATTGACCAGGTGCTCCCGCAAAAGGATTTCAACAGACTTGTCACGCTGGCGCTGGCTTTGTTATTCCTTCCAATTCTCAGTGGGGGAATCTCCGTCCTCCAGCGGCGGTTGAACGCGGCGGTTGGCGAAGGTGTGATCTATGATTTGCGCGTGGCCTTGTTCTCGCGCCTGCAGAGAATGTCTCTGCGATTCTTTACCAACACAAAAGTCGGCGAATTGATGAGCCGCCTCAACAATGACGTGGTCGGCGCGCAGAACGCTATCAGCAATACCATCGTCGGGATCGTCACAAACATCATTGAGACGGTCGCGTTGCTGGCCGTTATGCTTACCCTCGAATGGCGGCTGACCATTCTCAGCGTGTTGGTCCTGCCGTTGTTCATCATCGCCGCCTCGCGACTCGGCATCACATTACGCGACACCGCCCGCAAAGCCATGGACTTGAACGCGCAGATGAACGCCCATATGAACGAGACCCTCAACATCGGCGGCGCGTTGCTGGTCAAACTCTTCGGACGCGCAAAAGATGAAAGCAATCGCTTCAGCCAGCGCGCGGCCAACGTGCGCGACATTGGCGTGCGCCGCGCCGTGCTCGGCTCCACTTTCTTCATGATCCTCGGCCTGGTCAGCGCAGTGGGCACGGCGCTGGTCTATGGCCTCGGCGGCTATTACGTCATCCTCGGCACGTTCACCATCGGCACCATCGTGGCCTTCGGCGCGTATCTCGAACAATTGTATGGTTCGCTACAAGGTCTCGCCTCCGCGCCGGTGGACTTTTCCACTTCAATGGTCTCGTTCGAGCGCGTCTTCGAACTGCTTGACTTGCCGCATGACATCGAGGAGAAAAAAGATGCAATGGAATTGAAGGATGTCAAAGGCGAATTGGTTTTCGATAACGTCACGTTCAGATACACCGTGGATGAAGACAAACTCCTGAGCGAAGTCAAACGCTACGGGAGCATGGACAACGTCACAGCGGTGCTTTCGTTGACGGATAAAGACCGAGGACCGAAGACCGAGGACGGTCAGCAGTCAACCGCCTATGGTCCGAGAAGAAACGGCTCTTCATCCGACCTCGAAGCGGACTCCACATCCCAGGCCCGCGAGGTGGCCCTGGAAGGAATCTCGTTTAAAGCCTCGCCCGGACAGTTGATCGCTCTGGTCGGCCCTTCCGGCGCGGGCAAGACCACTCTGACTTATCTCATCCCGCGCCTGTATGACCCGACCGATGGCGTAATCCGCATTGACGGTCATGATTTGAAAGATGTGACGCTCGATTCGCTTTCATCCGCCATCGGCATGGTGACGCAGGAAACCTACCTGTTCCACGACACCATCCGCACCAATTTGACCTACGCCAAAATGGACGCCACGCAGGCCGAGATCGAAGCCGCCGCCAAAGCCGCCAACATCCACAACTTCATCATGGATCTGCCCGAGCGTTACGACACGATCGTGGGCGAGCGCGGCTATCGCTTGAGCGGCGGCGAGAAACAGCGCATCGCGCTGGCGCGCGTGATTCTCAAAGACCCGCGCATTTTGGTTTTAGACGAAGCCACCAGCCACCTCGACAGCGAATCCGAAGCATTGATTCAAGACGCCTTGAAGCGCGTCATGGCCGGGCGCACGAGCATCGTCATCGCCCACCGCCTGTCCACAATCCTCGCGGCGGATTTGATTTTAGTGATGGATCGAGGACGGATCGTCGAACGCGGCACGCACGATGAGTTGCTGGCAATCAACGGATTGTATGCCCAGCTTTACGAAACGCAATTCAAACGAGAAAGAGTTTAGCCCCTCCCAGCCTCCCCCAAATCCAAAGGATTTGGGGGAGGTGCCGAAGGCAGTGGGGGTAAAAGGCTTGACAACTTACTAACTAGTAAGTAATATTGCCGCCAATGCCAAGAAGCACCAATACACAAAGGACGATTTTGGACCTGGCTGAGTCTCTGTTGCAGGACAAGGGCTATAACGGTTTCAGTTACGCTCATATCGCGACCGAGTTGGGCGTGAAGAATGCCGCCGTCCATTATCATTTCCCCACCAAGGAGGCGCTTGGGGCCGCGGTCATCCAACGTTATCGGGATCGCTTCAAGTTGTGGACCAACAACGCGCGCGTCAAAGATTTATCTCCCGAAGAAAAGCTGGATTGGTTCTTCAGCATTTACACCAACACCCGCGCGGATCATGGCAAGGTCTGTCTGGCAGGCTCATTGGAAACCGAGTTCAATTCACTGCCCGATACCGTCCGTGAACAAACCAGGGCATTGACCGCTGAACTGCTGGCCTGGCTTGAGGATACGCTGAAAGAAGGCAGGGACGCGGGCGCATTTCATTTCAACGGCGAGCCTGCGGACAAAGCCTCGTTGATTCTCGCCAGCCTGCAGGGCGCATTGCAAATGGCGCGCGCCATGGGCACGAAAAAATTCCACGCGGTGGTAACGCAACACAAGCAGGATTTGCTCGCTTAATTTTTTTGTCGTCGAAACTTACTAGGTAGTAAGTTATTTTAAAAAGGAGAAATGATGAAGGCATCGGCTACTGAATCTCAGGCAATCGTGAAAAAGGTGTATCGCGCGTTTTTCAGCCCGGGCAAGTACGAAGCGAAATCGTCGGATCAGGCCGTGCTCGAACGCGGGAGCAATGATCGGGTCCCGTTTGAAGCGGGCGAACTGGCGGTCACGACTTGGGGAAACACTGGTCCATCCATCCTGTTGATGCACGGCTGGGGCGGAAGTCGCGCGCAGATGACCGGCTTCGTTGATCCATTATTGAAAGCAGGGTATCGCGTCGTGGCTTACGATCAACCCGCGCACGGCGAATCGGATGGGATCACAACCAACATCCTTGAAATCGCACCGACCATGGATTTGATTGCGGAACGCGAAGGAAAATTCTATGCAATCATTGCCCATTCATTCGGGACACTGATCACGTCGTATGCGCTGGTCAAGCGAAAGTTCCCGCCTCCTGCTAGACTGGTGTATTTCGGCGCGTTCAATCGGCTTTTAGACTCACTGCCGCGTTTTCAAGTCGTGGCCGGACTATCGGATGAGATCATGGCAGGGTTGCGTGAAATGCTTTATGAAAACTTTGGACAGGAGTTGTTGGAGTCCATTACCAATGAGAGTCTGACACCGCAAATCCATATTCCCGCCCTGATGTTTCATGATGTGACGGATAACGTGACGCCGATCAGTGACAGCCGCGCCATCGCGCAAGTTTGGAAAACTGCGACGTTGATCGAGACGAGCGGGCTTAACCACCGAGGCCCTCTACAATCCGACTCGATCCATGAACAGGTTGTGAGCTTTCTGAAAAGTCCCGGCTAATACTTCGGCGTGTCGCCCAAAATTTCCCAGCCGCGCTCCTGCGCGATGGCTTTCAACTTTTCATCGGGATAGACCGCCACAGGATGCTCGGCATGTTCAAGCAAAGGGATGTCCATCCATGTGTCGCCGTAAGCCACGTCCACGCGATCCACGCCGAGACGGCTTAACACTTGCTCGATCTTCTTTTGATCAGCAACCAATTCGCCCGCGGGTTGGACGCGTCCATTTGTGATCTTCACCGGCGTGCCAATGAATTTCACATGGATGCGCCGCGCAAACGGCTCGATGAACGGCTCGAATACACTGCTGGCAATGTACACCTCCGCGCCAGTCTCGCGATGCTCGACCAGACGCGCGATCACATCTTCGCGGCGTTTGGCCCACAGGTTGTGTTCCACCACCCATTCCGAGACGTGATGAAGTTTTTCCTCATCCGCGTCCCTGATATAGCCGAGGCTGTTCACCATTAACTTCTGGCCCCATGCCTGCCAGTCAATCAGTCCGTTCTTCGCCAGCAGGTACGACGGCATAACGGCGGCCATATAAAGATTGGCGCGCAGTTTGCTTTGGTTGTGTTTCACCCAATCCACCACGCCCAGGAAGGGCGAGCCGGTGGTCAATGTGCCCATCATGTCTGAAACGACGATCATGGTCTCTCCTTGCTCCGCTTTGCAATCACGAGATTATACAACACGAAGACAAATCAACCTTGCTCATCTTCGGCTAAACAGCTTACAGAATGGATTAATCTTTGAGATGTAGGATTGCGCCCGTTGCTTGGAGGCAAACAATGAAACGCTATTTAACCGTACCCCTTCTCCTGACAGGCGCGCTGTTGCTGTCATCCTGTTCCATGCACCTGGGGTTGAGCAAAATCTTCAGTCCAGGTTCAGCCCAGCCAGCCAAAGCGAAACACATCAAGGCGACTCACACTCCGCCCTCACCGCCCAGCGCCACACCTTCAGCGAATCAGTCGTCCGCGGCCACACCAGCCGCAGTCAACGCGGTCTCGGTCACCAGCACAGGTTTTTCACCGAGCGTGATCCAGGTCAAAATCGGGACGACCGTCACCTGGACGAACAACGATACATCGGCACAAGCCTTTACATCTGATACAGGCGTGTTCGACAGTGGCCCGCTTGCGCCCGGCGCCACGTTCACTTATACGTTCAACGAAGCCGGAACGTTTGTGTATCACTCCACTGCCACATCAACACTCATCGGAACGGTCATCGTCACGCCATAAAAAGTTTTGTTGATGAAGCCCTCCCGAAATTCGGGAGGGCTTTTGCGTTACAATGGCGCAATGGGCACGCTCTACCTTGTCGCCACTCCCATCGGCAATCTCGAAGACATGTCCCCGCGCGCCGTTCGCATTTTGCGTGAAGCGAAATTGATCGCGGCGGAAGATACACGCCATACCGGAATCCTGCTCAGGCACTTCGACATTGCCACTCCAATCACCAGTTATTTTGAACACAACAAACTGACCAAATTGGATTCGATCCTTGCCAAGCTTCATGAGGGCGACGTAGCGTTGGTCTCGGATGCAGGGACTCCGGCAATCAATGACCCGGGCTACGAATTGGTCAAGGCCGCCCTCGCTTCAAACTTCGACGTGAGGCCGGTCCCCGGTCCCTCGGCCCCTCTCGCCGCCTTGACCGTCTCCGGCCTGCCCACGGACACGTTTCTCTATCTCGGTTATCTTCCGCACAAAGCCAGCGAGCGACGCGCCAAACTGAAAGAAATTTCCGATCAATCTTATACATTGATCTTCCTCGAATCGCCGTATCGCATCATCGAGTCATTGAAGGATGTGTTGTCCACGCTTGGAGATCGCCGCATCTGCGTAGCGCGCGAGATGACCAAGATGTTCGAGGAATACTGGCGCGGAAATGTGAGCGCGGCGATCGAGCATTTCAAGTCTCAGCCCGCGCGCGGGGAATTCACATTGGTGGTTGAAGGAAAGAAGACCGAAGAGGATGAACGATGGACCGAAGAAAAATTACTGGCCGCGATCAGAAAAGCGTTGAAAAGTGAAAAGTCTGCAAAGGAAATTTCCGCTGAGTTGGCTGAGAAATCAGGCTGGCCCAAGCGAGAAGTGTATAAAAGAGTCACCGAGAGTCATTCCTAGTTTGCTATAATCAACTTATGAACAAGTTCAAAATCAAAGTTCCGCGTAGGGAATTGGTGGAGTTCTGCCGAAGGAATCACATCCGAAAACTGGCCTTTTTCGGTTCGGTTTTGCGCGACGATTTCGGCTCCAACAGCGATATTGATGTTCTGATGGAGTTCGAGTCAGGAAAAACGCTGGGGTTTGCTTTTTTTGCTATGCAGGAAGAGCTGAGCAAAATCTTTGGCCGCAAGGTGGATTTGAACACAGTCGGTTTCCTCAGCAAGTATTTTCGCGACGAGGTCGTTCGTGAGGCAAATTTAGTTTATTCAACTAAATACATAAGGTAGAGAAAATGGCGAAAATCATTCCTCAAGATTATCCGCGCATAAACGATGCCAAAAACCGTTATTATGGCCTTCTCGATGATTCAACACTTGTTCCACACATATACAAGATTTCAGCAAACGAGCTAAGGGATCTTATTTCAGCCGCAATCATCAACGCAAACAAGAAATCAAGCAGGCAAATATTATCTATCCCAATCAATGCTTCTCCCGAAGAAATAGATCTGATCCACAAGCGAGAAGGCAAAAAACTATTTGATTATTTTAAGAAATATGTCGGTGATCCAGCAGCGACCGCTCATCAGTTGTATGGAAAACATTTTCTAGAAGTGGGCAGAGAACAGTTTCGTAATCGCACATTGCAAAAAGAGAGAATGAATTCAGGATGGAGGTATCAATTCCTCGCGCTTACATGTGCCCAGAAATCAAAAAGATTTATCAGTGTTTCAGACATAGGTGCGGCTGAAGGTGATTTCAATGCAGTGATTGCTTTTATTGACCAAAACAAACAACCCCTGAATCTTTATGTTTCAGTGAAGAATCGAAGTAACACAATGGGAGGCCAGGATTGGCCCAAAGCGATCCAAGCACTTGAGTCTTACGCAATAAACGACAAAAACAGAACGGGGCCATACTGTTGTATTTTCGGTATTGCAATGGATCGAGGAACAAGATATGTAAAAGTTGAAAAGAAATCCGGCAAATCACACTCGGTCAACACAGAAGTTTGGCTCTCAGATTTCTTTTGGCCCTTTTTTGCTAATTACGGTTATGAGGAAATAATGCAAGCAGTTTTGGCTGTCTTGATTGACGAATATTCCCCAGAAAAGTTATCATCACAAATTGAGATACCAGATCAACTTTTACAAGTCTTCGGCGATTATTGCAAAAAGGCGAAACTTGTTGACGAGAATGGATATTTTCATGATCCATATCGTCTTGTCAACTTCTTCTGTCAGAAATAGAAATCGATTATGGCAACGACAGTAAAAAACAAGCCAAAGCCAAGAAGAATCAAAGAGTCCAAAACGATTCTTTTCCGTCAAACGACCCTTGCAAAGGCCGGCGCAACCTGTGCAATTATTAACGGCGACAGCCGCGTGGAACTATTGGCTTTTAAAGAGAAAGTGGATCTTATAGTTACGTCTCCTCCTTATGCTGATGCAAGACATAAACACTATGATAGCATTCATCCGGACGATTTCGTCGAATGGTTTTTGAGTTTTCATGAGCCATTCTATAATGCGCTTAAGCCAACCGGTAGCTTAGTAATTAATATAAAAGACAAAGTGGTTGACGGCGTGCGTCACCGTTATGTTTGGCAGACAATCGAAGCGCTTAGCAAGGCGGGATGGTACTCTATAGAAGACTACTTATGGTATAAGCCAAACCCCATGCCAGGATACTGGCCCAACCGTCTTCGAGATGGATGGGAATATTGTTTCCATCTCGCAAAATCAAAGCGACCATTTTTTAATCCAGATGGTGTACGAAAACCCATTGGCGAATGGGTTGAGTCAAGATTGAAAAACCTTGGCAAGAATGATTTGAGCCGTCATAATTCTGCAAATGAAAGTGGTTTTGGCAGAGACATATCCAAATGGGTGGGTAAACAAACTGTTCTGCCATCCAATGTACTCTCTATTCCACTAGTCGGTAAAAATAAGGGCCATCCTGCAGTTTTTCCTGTTGACCTTCCTTTGTTCTTTATTAAACTACTTTGCCCTGAAAACGGCCTAGTGGTAGACCCGTTTGCAGGAAGCGGGACTACAGGCATAGCGGCGCTTTCACTGGGACGTTCATGTATCCTGATAGATAATAATCTGAAATATTGTGAAGAGGCTGTCAAGCGTGTTCAAGAAGAGGCCGCCGCAACACCTAACGAAGTAAAGTTTGAGCAACATGATTTAGCCTATCAGTTGCGATTTATACAAGAAGCAAAGTCAGAAAAATAATCCGAATTCAGTAACTAGGACAAAATAAGATGCCCAATGTAGAAGAACCCAAGAAGCCCGAAGAAGAAAAGCCTATCCCTGGCAAGGGCGAAGGGAAAGACGAGAAAAAAGAAGAGAAGCCAAAGGCCGTTGATAAACTGGTCGAGACCAGGCACTCGATCACGATCAACGGCAGGGAGATCAAATACACCGTCATCACCGGTACGATGGTGATGAAAGAAGAGACTCCTGACCGCGAAAAAGAGTTCGAGGGCGAGAAGCCGCGGGCGCAAATCTTTTTTATCGCCTACACCAAAGACGACGTGGAAGATAAAGCCAAACGCCCGCTGACCTTTTCATTCAACGGCGGACCCGGCTCTTCCTCCGTGTGGTTGCACCTCGGCATGCTCGGTCCGCGCCGCGTCGTGTTGGAAGACGATGGCAATCTTCCCAAGCCTCCGTTCAAGTTGACCGACAACGAATACTCCCTGCTCGATCAAACTGACCTCGTCTTCATTGACCCCATGAACACCGGCTACAGCCGCCCGGTCGAGGGCGAGAAACCGAAAGAGTGGCATGGCTTCAAAAAGGACATCACGTCGGTCGGCGATTTCATTCGGCTTTACACGACGCGCTACAATCGCTGGCTCTCACCCAAGTTTTTGATCGGTGAAAGTTATGGCACGACGCGCGCCGCGGGCCTCTCCGGTTATTTGCAGGAACGGCACGGCATGTATCTCAACGGCATCATGCTCATCTCTGCGGTGCTGGATTTCACCACGCTCGATTTCACCATCAACAACGAAGTCCCGTACGTGATGTTCCTGCCCGCCTACGCCGCGACGGCCTGGTATCACCATAAACTCAAAGTCCGCAAACCATTGGAGACTTTGCTCAAAGAAGTGGAGAAGTTCGCGCAGGGCGAATACGCCGCGGCCTTGCTCAAAGGCGATGCACTCACCAAAGGCGAACGCGCGCAGATCATCGAGAAGATGTCGCGTTACACCGGTCTCTCGCCGGAGTTTATTGATCGCAGCAATCTGCGCATCAACGATCAACATTTCTTCAAGGAACTCCTGCGCGATCGCGGACTCACCGTCGGACGCCTCGACAGCCGCTTCGTTGGCCGCGACCGCCTCGGCGTCACGGAAAGACCCGAATATGATCCATTGCTGACAAATGTCCAGGGCCCGTACACTGCCGCATTCTACGATTACGTCCGCGCCGAACTCAAATTTGAATCCGATCTGTCGTATGAAATCCTGAGCGGCTTTGTGCATCCATGGTCATATGCAGACTTTGAGAATCAATTCGTTAACGTCGGCGAGACTCTGCGCGCCGCGATGACGTACAACCCGTATCTCAGAGTTTTCGTTGCCAACGGTTATTACGATCTCGGCACGCCATACTTCGCCACCGAGTACACCTTCAATCATCTTGGCCTGCACGAGTCGGTGCGCAAAAATGTGAGCATGGGCTATTACGAAGCCGGGCACATGATGTACATTCATCTGCCGTCGCTGGCCGAACTCAAAAAGGATTTGGCTGAATTCATTCAGAGCGCGATATAACATGAACCTCGACGATCTCGATCTCTTCAAAAAACTGGACACACAAAACATGCTGGCCGAAATTGACGGCCTGCCCGATCAATTGAAATCCGCCTGGGATTTGGGACAGACTCAGGCATTGCCAAACGTGAAGGACATTCAACGCGTGGTGATCGCAGGCATGGGCGGCTCAGCGATCGGTGCGGACCTGGTAGCGGCCTTCGTTTCATCGAGTTGTTCCGCGCCTGTCATCGTCCACCGCGACTATGGCCTCCCCGCCTTCGCGCGCGGCAAAGAGACTTTGTTCATCGCTTCATCACATTCGGGCAACACCGAAGAAACCCTCGACGCGTTCGACGCCGCACTGAAAAACGATTGCACCGTCGTTGCCATTTGCACCGGCGGCGAACTGGCAAAGCGCGCCAAAGAAAAAAATGTTCCTGTATGGAAATTCGATCACACGGGTCAGCCGCGCGCCGCAGTCGGTTTCTCGTTCGGGCTTTTGCTGGCCGTATTCGCGCGATTGAAATTGATTCCTGACCCCTCACAAGAATTAACCGGCGCGGTCGAAGCGATGAAGCGGACTCAACAACATTTGCGCCCGGATGTCCCCGCGGTCAAGAATCCAGCCAAGCGTTACGCCGGTCAATTGATGGGGCGCTGGGTGACCGTCTTCGGCGCGGGAATTCTGGCTCCGGTGGCGCGTCGCATGAAAACTCAACTCAACGAGATTGCCAAAGCCGCGTCAAACTTTGAGTTCATTCCCGAAGCCGATCACAACACGCTGGCCGGGACTCAATTCCCCGAAGAAGTCTTGATGCCGCACACCATGAATCTCTTTTTGCGTGCGCCGTCTGATCATCCGCGCAACCGCAAACGACTTGACCTCACCAAAGAAGCCTTCATGCTCGAAGGCCTGAATACAGACTTCCTCGACGCGCGCGGCGACTCTCCCCTGGCCCACATGTGGACGATGATTCTGTTCGGCGATTACATGGCGTATTATCTGGCAATGGGGTACGACGTGGACCCGACTCCCATTCAGGCGTTGGTCCATTTCAAAGAAGCGATGAAGAAATAGACAACAGACGTAAGACCATAGACCATGAAAAGACCGCAAGCATGAAAGTTGCTCGCGGTTTATCGTCCACGGTCAATTGTCCATCGTCCGATTCACGGTTCCAAACAGCCGGGGATGGAATCGCTCAGACCATCCGGCACTTCGGTGTTGCCGTTCTGATCGTAGATTTTCACATAGTGAACGTAACTGAACTGTTTCAAGTTCATCTTCAATAGGGCAGCAATGTTGTACACTGCACCCTGGCTGTTGCATTGACCGGTCAGATAGACGCGGGCCACACCATCCTTGATTTCTAGTTTGCTGTAGCCCGTGACACCGTTGTAGAGCGCGATCCAGCCATATGTGTATTTCTCGGTGTAACCGGGGCCTTTGAAATATTCGTTTAGAACGGCGCCCGGCAAATTATTGCTCGGCGCCCAGCGTTTGCCCGCCGCCTCATAAGGTGGAGTCCCCGCGTTGTAGCGATTCTTATCCACAAAATATACATTGACGAGCGTGTACTGCGGCGTGGCGCTGGGCCGCGGCGTCGAAGTCCACGGCGGGGTACGCGAGGGAGTTGGGGTCTTCGTGGGTGTGCGCGAAGGAGGAGGCGTCTTCGTCACAGTCGGCGTAATCGTCGTTGTTGGGCTTGGCACGAAGGATGGACTCAAACAGAACGGTTCGGAATCGCCAGGCGCGGATGGATTCAGAGTCTGGCCAAACTGATCGTAAATCTTGACCGCTTGAATTGCGGAGAACTGCTTTAGATTCAATGTGATGAGATCAGCAATCGTAAACACTTTGCCATTTGGCACGCACGAACCTTTGAGATATACATGCGCAACGCCGTCTGTCACATCAAAACGATCCACACCGATGAATCCATTGTAGATGCCAACGTAACCGTACAACTTCTCCGTGTAGCCCGGGCCTTTGAAGTATTCGGTCAACGCGGCCAGAGGCAAATTGGCCGATGACGATTCCCAGCGCACGCCGTTCACCTCGAACGGAGGCGTATTGGCGGCAAGTCGGAAGCGGTCCGCAAAGTAAACTTTGATTTTCACATAAAGCGGCGTCGCGGTTGGAGGCGGCGTGCGCGACGGAGTCGGCGTGCGGGACGGGGTTGGCGTTCGCGAAGGCGTGCTGGTCTTGGTCGGTGTGCGCGTGGCCGTGGGCGTGTTGGTCTTCGTTGGCGTACGCGTGGGCGTTTGCGAAGGCGTGGCCGAAGCAGTCAATGTCGCAGTTGGCGTTCGCGTCGCAGTTGGAGTTTTCGTGATGGTCGGTGTATTGGTAATTGTCGGAGTCTTCGTGATGGTTGGAGTCCGCGAGGGAGTGGGCGTAAAGGTTGGGGAAAGCGTGACCGTGATCGGCGGAGTCGGAGTCGGGAGTCCCAAACTGACAAAACGCACCGCATCTGCCCCGACTTCCAACGTGCTCACCACCGACGATTCATCCTGCGTCTGATTCGTGAGTTGAATAAACTCCTGACTGACTCCGTCAAAATTATATTTGCCGACGTACACCCATCCATCTTTGACGTAAAAGCCGTTTGGAAAAACATTTTGATTGATGACGACTTTATCGGTGCGGCCCGCGTGTTGGATGGAATAGATCGCGCCCGCAGTGGTGGCATGGACTGACGGAACGCGAATGTAAATCGCGTAGATGCCGGGCGTTGATCCGGAAGGGAAAATCCATTGACCAATGCAGGTCGGCCCGGTGAGGCGCGGCTTGGAATAACTCATGTTGGCATTTTCGGCCTGGCTCGCCAATACGTTGATGTCGTTCCAGCATTGAGCCGGGCTTTGCACAAAACTGGAACTCGAATCATCAATGAGAATGCCGGTGGCCAGGCTCGGCGGATAATCGAGCGCCACACTGCCGGAGGGCAAAGCTTTGATGCCGTTGTACACCAGCGATGGATACATCACCCACAACGACTCAGATTGATTGTATGGCCAGGGATCTGTGTCACTCGAACCCCAGCCGTAAGGATCAACCGACTTGCCGTTCGGCGCGGTGACTTGAAAATGCAAATGCGGCCCGGTGGAATTTCCGGTCGTGCCGCTGACGCCGAGCATCTCGCCATGCGGGAGGAAAACACAGCCGTCCGTCGGGCAAGCCTGCACTGCAATGGAACTCATATGGCCATACCAGGTGATATATCCGTTGGTATGATGAAGTTTGACGTAGATGCCGAGGGCGGTGGAATGATTCTGCGGGTCCCACCAGCCGGAATACATGACGCGGTCCGAATCCGACGCGGCGTAAACCGGACGATAACTGATTCCATAATCAATGCCATCGTGGCCGTTGTACGCCATCCAGCCGCCGAGATCATATGACCAGTAAATGCCATAACCCGCGTCGCACACTCCGGATTGCGGCGGTTTGGTTCCCGGCGGCTCGGGCGAGGGGCAGTTTTTGTTGGCGATATGATTGCCGTAGGAAACGACGCGATTATCGGTCTGGCTATAGTTTGGGCTGGAATGATCGAAGATGGATTCTTCCGAGGCCGAGCCTGGAAACGGTGGATACAAAAACGGCGAGATGACTTGCGCAGGCGCAGCAGACGCGTGACCCGCCCACGATCCGCCAAGAGCGAGTGAAATTCCCGCGAGCAGGAAGAGAGCGACGAAGAGGCGTGGCAAAGGACGAGTCACTGGCTAGGGTGTCGGGATGGGAGTCGCTTGCGAAACGGGAACCGATGTGAGGGTGGCAAGAACGGTCTCTGCGTCCGCAATGCACTGATCGGATTGATCCACAAACGAAACTTGAAAAGCCGTGTAAATGTTCGCGCTCAAGTCGCCGCCTGCGTAACTGACAAACTGTTTTACGCCGTTCAACGAAGCCGTGTTGATATCGTAATTGATCGGGCCGATGTGATGTGTGTTGTGTTCGACAGTCACGTTGAGCGGCAGGCCATGTCCAGAAATGGAAGACATCACACAATTCGAAATGGTTCGATGAGCAAGCGCGGGGAAACCAAAGTTGTCGGTGGTCAAAGCCCACACGCCTGGATCGAAGCGCAAACGAAAATAAAAGTTCGGTTTCGATTCGGCAAGATAAGTCGGCAGTCCATCCCAAATTTGCAACTCAGGGGGGAAGCGCACTTCGGTTGGCAGTTCAAGCGTCGGCAATGGCGTTTCACTTGGAACCGGCGTGAATTGCACACTGAATGGTCCAGGCGTGGGAGTGTCTGTTGGCGTTTGGGTCGGTTGCGCGGTCGGCGTGGCGAGCGATTGAGACACGAGCGCACGCGGAGACTCGACAGATGTTGGAACGAACGGCGTCGCCTGTGCCCCACAGCCGACCAACACAAACGCGATTAGCAACACAACAATATGTTTCATCTTGATTCACTTCCGCATCCACGCGGGACAACAAGCGGACTCCGTTATGATTAACGTCGTCTCGCCTGATAAAACGTCCGCGCGATACACATTGATTTTATCATCTAAGACGACCGTGAATGCAATTGTGTTTCCGTCCGGCGACCAGACCGGCGTTTCGACGCGCGCGTTTTGAAAGTGCGTGAGTTGAGTCAATTTGTCGCTTTGAACCTCAACAATATAAATATTGCTGACCAGCGCGCTCGCGTTTTGATCGGCCTTGACATCATCGGGGTTTTCGCGCACCACAAACGCGAGTCTTTTCCCATCCAGCGACCAACTCGCGGCATACCCGTGACCTGCATCCGCATCTGCCAGTTTGCGCGCGTTCGAGCCGTCCGCCTCCATCACCCACAACTCACCCACCGTGAACGGCGTAGGCGAATCGGGAATCTTAATGAACGCAATTTGTTTTCCATCCGGTGACCAGCGCGCGAAGGACAGGTAATTATTCTTATCCGCCGCGACTTGCTGAACGACATTTCCATTCTGTTGAGCCAGCCACATTTCACTTCCAAGTCCCATGCCGCGTGAAAAAGTGAACGTGAAATCGTCGCTGTTCGGTTTGGGCGAGAGATCGTAAGTCAGCTCGGTGATCGGAACAAAGTTCTCTTTCGCGCTGGACAAAACGCCCACACGAGCGATGTGGGGATTGCCCGTCGAATCCACTTTGAGATATGCGGCCTGACCGTTCGAGTCCCACGCCAGGAAGTGACTGTCCGATTCGGTGTATGCCTGTCTCACTTCGCCTGTGTCCGTGTCCACCCACACAACGGTCTGACCGAAGGCACAGTCCAATTCCACGGCGAGATACGCGCCGCGCGGCGACGGATAAACATTATTCAGTTGACATCCTGCTGGAATCGAAAATGGGATCTCGTGCACGGGTTGGTAACCTGCGGAAAATTCGACCAGCGCGGGAGGGTCGAGGCGAAAGATGTAAAGAACAGGGGAAAGGGGCGAGGGGGGAGGGGTACAGGAAAGAAGAAAGAGAACAGAGAGAAGAGAGAGAAGAGAAAAGTAAAAAGAAATACGGCGCATGGAAATATTATACAGGTAGGCGCGTTATAATCGTCCCACAATCGTAAATTGAAAATCTGAAATCGGAAATCAATATGCATATATTAGTTACCAACGATGACGGCGTTCAAGCGCCGGGACTGCTCGCCCTCGCGCAGGAGATGCGTAAACTGGGCCGTGTGACCATCTTCGCGCCGGACCGCAACTGGTCTGCTTCGGGGCATGTCAAGACTCTGGATCGTCCCTTGCGCGTGCGCGAGACGCTGTTGGCGGATGGAACCGCCGCGTTCATGTCCGACGGCGCGCCGTCGGATTGTGTCGCGCTGTGTCTGCTCGGCCTGACCGACCCGATTGACATCGTCGTTTCGGGCATCAACCCCAACGCCAACATCAGCCACGACGTGACTTATTCCGGGACGGTCACGGCCGCGATGGAGGCGGTCATCAGCGGCGTGAGAGGCGTGGCAGTCTCGCTCGATTCGCCGGAAGGATTCAAAGAGGTGCTTGATTACAGCACTTCTGCCTCCGTGGCGCGCCGCGTCGTCGAGAAAGTGATGGCGGACGGCTTGCCCGAAGGCGTAGTGCTGAACATCAATGTGCCGTATCTCAAAGAAAGTCAACTCAAAGGCTACATGATCACGCGGCAGGGGCTGCGCGTCTACCGCGACGCGCTCGATCAGCGCCTCGACCCCCGCGGCAAACCGTATTACTGGATCGGCGGCCAGTCCCCCACCGGCGTGGCTGAAGAAGGCACCGACTTCGGCGCGCTGGCCGAAGGATATGTTTCGATTACCCCTTTGCAATTGGATTTGACGAATTACAAGGCGATGGATGTGCTGAAAAAGTGGAAATGGTAGGGGATAAGCAATGCCACAAAAAGCTACTAGTGTTAATAGAACTGTTCTTTACAAGAAGAATTTCTCTTTCAGCAGGAATCTGACCCCATCCAGTTATATAAAAGCTCTAAGCAAAGAGAGTTTTTTACCATTCTTATTATATGTTGAGGAAACATCTGTGAAAAATCTTTTCCGTCTAAAATTTGAGTTTGGTATTCCTTTCGCAAGGATAATATATCCTTTTTCTAACTGGATTTTCTTGGCCGAGGGCACAATAAAATATTCAAAGATGAAAAACGAAATTACAGTTGAAGCATCGATTTCCACGGGACTACTCTTTTTCCATATATTGATTTTGTTCTCATATATAGCCCTGATAATTTGGTCCATTATCTCTGCGCATTTTACACTCGATGGCTTCTTTCCAATGCTATTATTTGTGATCGTATTTGCATCAATATACAATCGCGACATAAAACGTTATAACAGCATTGGCCTTATAGCAACGAAATTATCGAAGAAGGATAAAAGGAAATCATCATGCCCTACCTCGCCTTACAAACCCGTTACGACAAAATGCTCTACAACCGCGTCGGCCACAGCGGACTGAAACTGCCGGCCATCTCGCTCGGCTGGTGGTACAACTTCGGTGGCGTGGATATTTTTGAAAACAGCCGCGCCATCGCGCGCCGCGCCTTCGACCTCGGCGTCACACACTTCGACCTCGCCAACAACTACGGCCCTCCGCCCGGCTCAGCAGAAGAGAACTTCGGCAAACTCTTCGCGCAGGATTTCCATCCCTACCGCGATGAACTCATCATCTCTACCAAAGCCGGTTACGACATGTGGCCCGGTCCGTACGGCGAATGGGGCTCGCGCAAATATCTGCTCGCCAGCCTGAATGGTTCGCTCAAACGCATGGGGTTGGAGTACGTTGACATTTTCTACAGCCATCGTCCCGACCCCGACACGCCGCTCGAAGAAACAATGGGCGCGCTCGATTCCGCCGTCAGGCAGGGCAAAGCTTTATATGTCGGCATCTCGTCTTACAGTCCCGAACAGACCGAGGACGCCATCAAAATTCTGAACGACCTGGGCACGCCGTGTCTCATCCACCAGCCGTCGTACAACATGTTCAATCGCTGGATTGAAAATGGATTACTGGATGTGTTGACCGAGGAGGGCGTGGGATGTATCGTATTCTCGCCTCTCGCGCAGGGACAGCTTACGGACCGTTACCTGAACGGAATCCCATCTGGCGCGCGCGCCACCAAAACCGAACGCGTCTGGCTCACGCCCGAAACCGTCAACAAGAATTTGCCGCGCGCCAAAAAATTAAATGAACTCGCCCATCAACGCGGACAATCCCTGGCGCAGATGGCGCTGGCCTGGGTTCTGCGCAAACCGGCAGTGACGTCAGCGTTAATTGGTGCGAGCAGTGTCCAGCAACTCGAAGACAACCTCGCCGCGTTGAACAACTTGAAGTTCAGCGATGAAGAGTTGCAGAAGATTGACGCGATACTTAGAGAGCAATGATAGATCATGGTTAATAGTTAATGGTGCAAATCCATGATCCATTAACCATGAAATGGAGTTCTCATGCAATTCACTTCCCCTCCTAACCCGCAGGAATTCAACGAGCGCGTGTGGCAACTCGTGCGACAGGTGCCGCGCGGTAAAGTCGCGACCTACGGCCAGATCGCGCTGATGCTCCCGCCGCCGAACGGCGTGGACTTTGAATCGTACAAAGCCTTCGGTCCGCGCTGGGTGGGCGGCGCGATGGCGGCCTGCCCGGACGATGTACCGTGGCAGCGCGTGATCAACTCGCAGGGCAGGATCAGCGAGCGACCCGGCGCGCAGAAGCAACGTCAGTTGCTGGAGGAAGAAGGGATTGTTTTTGTGAAGGACAAAATTGATTTAAAAAAATACGGCTGGCATGGGCTGGATGAAGCCGACGAGCCTAGACAGGAAAAACTTTTTTAACCACAAAGGACGCGAAGTACATAAAGGAAAAACCTCGAATCTTTTTCCTTCGCGTTCCTTAATGACCTTCGTGTTTAATAAGAGGCGCAAGCGCAGAATCATGAACCCAATTGAAACCATCCTTCAAAAATATCCCGCTATGATTCTCGACGGCGCGCTGGCGACTGAACTCGAACGCCGCGGCGCGGACTTGAACGATTCGCTCTGGTCGGCAAAATTGCTGATCGAAAATCCAGAACTAATCCGCCAGGTGCATCACGATTATTTCGCCGCGGGCGCAGACTGTGCCATCACCGCCAGCTATCAAGCCAGCCTCGAAGGTTTTATGCGGCGCGGCTTGAGCAAGAACGAAGCCATTGCACTGATTCAAAAATCGGTGCAGATTGCCGCGCAAGCGCGAGACGAATTTTGGAGGGAGGAAACGAATCAGAATGGGAGACCGCGTCCATTTGTGGCCGCCTCGGTCGGGCCGTACGGCGCGTACCTGGCCGATGGCTCGGAGTATCGCGGGGAGTATGGATTAAGCCAATCGGAACTGGAGCAGTTCCACCGTCCAAGAATGGAAGCGTTGATCGCGGCGGGTGCAGACATGCTGGCCTGCGAAACCATCCCATGCTTGATCGAAGCGCAGGCGATTGTCAATGTGTTGAAAGAATTTCCGAATGTCAGCGCGTGGATCAGTTTCAGCGCGAAGGATGATGTTCACATCAGCGATGGCGAGCGATTAGCGGATTGCGCCGCCTGGCTCGATTCGTTCCCACAGGTCGCGGCGGTGGGAGTCAATTGCACTGCACCGCAGTATATTTCGTCACTCATTCGCGAAGCGCGCCATGCAACAAACAAACCGATCCTTGTTTATCCCAACTCCGGTGAAACCTACAACGCCGAGATCAAAGGTTGGGACGGTGAAGCGTGTGAGGCTTTCAGCGAACAGGCGAAGCAATGGTACGAAAGCGGCGCGCAGATCATCGGCGGCTGTTGCCGCACCACGCCCGATGATATCCGCGCCATTGCAGAGTGGGCAAGGGCATGAAATCGAACTTCGCCTTATCGAGTTAACTCGACCACCAATGTTTCCATCGCCAGGTCCAGTGTGACCTGGCTTGTTTTTGCCGCCTCATCAATCTCAAGCAGTTTGTGATAAATCGTTTCCAGCGAAGCCAGCGAGAATCGCCGGGCCTGATTGGCCGTCTTCTCCGCCACAAACGGATGCACACCCAGTGCCCGCGTCACGTCGTCTTTATTGCCTTTGGAATCCAAAACTTCACGCGCCAGCAACAGCAAACGAAATTGACGCACAACCATGCCCCACAGTGAAAACCAGTCTTCCGTTTCCAGCAAGCGATGGAGCAAAGATTGAGATTGCTTTGCGTTGCCTGCGGCCAGCGCGTCCACAAAATCAAAGATGTTTTGCTCGGCGGTGACGACGCTGACCGCTTCCACATCCTGGACTTTGAGCGGGCGCGCCCAATTGACATAGGCCAACAACTTGGCAATTTCCTGCGCGGCCTGACGCGTATCCGCGCCGACCATCTCGGCCAGTTTGCCCGCCGCGGCGGGTTCGATCTGCCCGTTTTGATTCTTTGTCTCGCTGATGATCCAGCCCGCCATATCTTTCGCACGCGGCGACATGAAGGCTTTGGTTTGAATCAACGCGCTGTGCTTCTCCGCCCATTTGACCAGCCAGTGCTTCTCAGCCTCTTTCGGTTCAACAAACTCGTACATCACCAGCCGCGCCGTATCGGGGACCTTCTCCAGGAATTCTTCAAATTTCTTACGCGAGTTTGGCGCGGTATATTTCGCGGACGGGTTCGCGAGAATCACAAGCCGCCGTTTCGCTAAAAACGGCATCGCATTGACCGCGTTGTTCAAGTCGTCTTCGCTCATGGTGCGGGCTTCGAGCCGCGCCGTGTTCATTCCCGCGCTGGAGGCATCGGGAAAATCCGCGGTGAATTCTGAGATGCGGCGCGTGATGGCGAATTCGTCGTTGCCAAAGAGGAAGAAAGTGTTAGGCATTAGGTTTTTTTAACCGCAAAGCACACTAGAGTGTGTATGCAAAATCAATTTCATGTGTCATTCTGAGGAGCGAAGCGACGAAGAATCTCAAATTTTGAACGAAAAAACAAGATTCTTCGCTCCCGTTGGTCGCTCAGAATGACATGAGACGAATTTGCATACAGACCCTAAGAACGCAAAGAAGAAAGTGGAAAGAAGAAAGAAACTTAGCGGCCTTCGTGTTTAATTTTTCGTAATCACGCGGTGCGCGGTGATTCGGCCGCGCAGGGATGACCGCACCTCAACCAGTTGCAGGTTGCCCATCTCAGCATCGGTCGTGATCCTCTGCTGGATGACCGGTCCAAGCGGCTGGCTGAGCAAAACGCCTACAGCCGCAAACGCGACCGCCAGGGGCAGGCGCAAAATCCGCCCGAGGAGAGATTTGCCGCCTCGAAGCACGAACCAGGCCAGGGTCCCCGCGAGAAGCGCAGTGGTGGCGAGGTTGGTCCCGCATCCGGCGTGGATGGCGAGTTCGCGTTCGCCGGCGCGCAGTCGAGTCAGCGCTTGAGTGACCGCCGAGGCAACGTCTTCCGTTGAAAAGTTTCCGAGGATGAAAAAGCCGGTGGGGTTGGAATGTCCGGCCATGTGCTGATTGGGATATTTCCCGGCGAGCATGTGAAGCGTGGCATGTTCGAGCGCGTGATTGCGGCGGGTTTCGAGGATGAGGGGAAGATCGAGGATTGTGTTAGCCATGTGAGGATTATACCTTTTATGAGTTAGCGACAAAACAATTAAACACAAAGGACACGAAGGACTCAAAGGTAAAAACTTCGTGCCCTTTGCCGTCTCGCACCGTCGTGCTCGCGGCACGAACGGTGTGTGCTTCGTGTTTAAAGATTTTCATGGATTGGCATGCTCCATGGCTCGATACGTTTCAAGCAGATTCAACAAGATCATATCCGTGAACGCATTGACCTTGCGCAGAAGATCGCCCCAGGCCTGACCCGACGGCACGTTGGCTTCCTGATAGACCTGAATGACAGATTGAAGCAAAGCATCGCGGAAAAACAAAAAGGCGCGCGCCGCATCCACGTTGTTGAGACCGAAGCGGCGGGCGCGCGAAGCGTATTCGTATCCGATGGAATGCGCCTCGGAGGAGGCTTCATCTCCGTCCGATGACAGATAATTGATCAAGCCCTGAAACAACGAACGCGCCGATTGACGATACTGGGCGCGCGCGTCTTCATCCAATTTTTGATACCAGGCTTCCGCTTCGAGCCGCCCCTCGGAAATTTGCAAGCGGATGTTGCGCACCGCGGCCTGAATCACACTGACCGGTTCGATGGCCTGTCCGCCGCGCATCGTGTCGGCCCACAAAAGGACTTCACTGCGCTTGTAGCGGCGATGCCCGCCCTGCGTGCGATGCACGGGCAGGATGCCTTTGTTGGACCAGGCGCGCACCGTGCTGGGGTGGACGCCGAGCAGTTCGGCGGCTTCGTGGAGGGAGAGCCATTGATCGTCCATGGTGGTTTGGATTGTAATGGAAAATGCCCCATTCCTCCTCAAATTTCTTTGGAATTTGAGGAGGAATGGGGAGAGGCTACTTCCCGCTCTTGATCATCTGCCGCGCCACCGTTTTATAAAGTTTCATCCAGAGAATTTGGGTGATTCGCAAGCCATGAACGTAAAGTGTTCGCGATCCGCTCAACATCTTCCAGATGAGAAGCGCATATCTCGTACAACTCATCCGCGCTCACATCATGATAGAAGTGCACGAGGCGGTTGCGATAGCCCGCCAGTTTGAGCATCAATTCAAAGTCACCGGCAGAGATTACCTCGTCTTTGTTCAATGCCACGGCGATTTCCTTATATTCCGTCACCGCCTCGCCGAATCCCTTCGCGAGGGTATGTCTGCCCAAATCAAAGATAGCCTCCAACGCGCGGCGCAGGCAGGATTCCGCCGCCCAGACATTCCGGCTGTCTTGCATGAAGATCGGTTTGGAATTCAGCGGCAGGGAACGGATTTCTTTCAACATCCGATCCACCCACATCAGGCGGTCACTGACGACTCGTTTGGAAATTTTACCCGGCATCACGTCATGCCTCGTGCAGGATTGTTGCCATACGGTCGCGTTCCAGTTCGGCCAAATCGCCGGCGCGGCGGAGCACGAAGAGTTCATATTCATCGGCCAGGTACGAATCCTCGGCGTAGATGCGTTCGCCGCGGATAATGTTGGCGGCAAGGAAGGCGTCCACTTCCTGCAACACAAGCAGGTCAACACGCGGCACATTGAAGAGGCCTTCCAGTTCAAGCATCAAATCAACTTTGTCATCAACCGAGAATGGAGAGGGGATCAGGATACCAATATCCAAGTCGCTTTGCGATTTCTGGAATTGGTACGCGTCATCGTCAAGCGCATAAAGCACTTCAGCGGCGCGACTGCCGAAGACGTATAACGCCTTGATCCCCCGCTTCCTACATATTGACTCGATCTTCTGCTGTCGGACATTCATATGCTTATTATACTTATTTCCCGCTCTTGATCATCTGCCGCGCCACCTGCATCAACTCGTGCGCGGAGCGCAGAGTCCCTTCGCCGACTTCGCCCAGCATCTGTGACAGTTCCAGCAGTTGCGGCTCGCCGGTGAGACGTTCGACGCGCGTCAGCGTGCGGTTGCCTTGAATCAGTTTCTGCACCTGATAGTGTTCATCGCCGAAGGCGGCCAGTTGCGGCAGGTGCGTCACGCAAAAGACCTGATGGTTGCGTCCGAGGTGCCAGAGTTTGTAGCCAACCACGAGTCCCACGCGCCCGCCGATGCCCTGATCAATTTCATCGAAGATGAGCGAGGGGATTTCATCAGCCTTCGCCAGAATATTCTTTAACGCCAGCATCAGGCGCGAGGTCTCACCGCCGGAGGCGATGCGCGCCAGCGGTTTGAGTCCCTCGCCGGGATTCGGGGCGACAAGAAATTCCACGCGATCAAATCCATTTTGATCGAACGCCACGCGTGAACCGTCCGCCAGGGGAATGCCGTTCGGATCGGGACGCGTCTGAAAGTCCACGCCGAAGCGGGCGGCAGCCATCTTGAGGTCATCCAGTTCGATCTCGATGCCCTTGCCTAATTTCTCCGCGGCGGCTTTACGTTTGTCCGAAAGCGCCTGCGCCTGCCTGGATAAAGTTTGCAGTAATTTATCTTCCTCGGCTTCCAACGCGCCGATGCGCTCGCTTGCGCCTGAAATATTTTCCAACTGCTTGCGCGCGTCCGCGCCGAAGGCGATCACGGACGGAATGCTTCCGCCATACTTGCGCGTGAGATTGTGAATCAAATTCAAACGTTCTTCGGCTTCCTCCAAACGTTTGGGGTTGAATTCGATTTCATCGAGGTAATCGCGCAGAGAACGAATCACATCCGCCAGTGTGTCTTCGAGCGTGGCGGCTTCGTCGGCGAGTTCCTCCTGCGCCTTGTCAATTTTGGCAAGCGCGGCCAAGGCCTGCGCGGCCTGCCCCACCAAGTCGCTGGCCGCGGGCGATTCCTGCGAGCCTTCGTCCAACACTTCCAGCGCGTGTTGCGCGTACCGCGCGAGCGACTCGGCGTTGGCCAGTCGGTCGCGTTCCTTTTTCAATTCTTCATCTTCGCCGGGCTTGAGCTTGGCGTCCTCGATCTCCTGCGCCTGAAACATCAGCATCTCCACGCGGCGGTCGGCGTCCACCTGCGCCTGACGTAGATCGTTCAACTCCTTGCGGACGTTCAATAACTTTTGATAGGTCTGACGATATTCAGCGAGCGGCTTGGCGACTTCGGCGTAACGATCCAACAAACCAAGATGCGCGCGCGGATCGAGCAAAGACAAGTGCTCGGATTGGCCATGGATATCTATCAGCGCCGAACCAAGTTCCTTGAGCAGAGTCAGGTTCACGGTCCGGCCATTGACGCGGGCCACACTGCGTCCCTCACGCCGGACTTCGCGCGCGACGGTCACATAGTTGGGATCATCCAATAATTCTTCGCGCTTGAGGATTTCGTTCACCGCTTCTTTTTCCGGACCTTTGAGCGCGAACACACCCTCGACCACTGCCGCGTCTGATTCTGCTCTGACCACTGTCGCGTCCGCGCGGCCGCCCACGAGCATATCCACCGCGTCGAGGATGATGGACTTGCCCGCGCCGGTCTCACCCGTGAGGATGATGAGTCCCGCGCCAAGTTTGAGATCGAGTTTGTCTATGATGGCGAAATTTTGAATGTGAAGTTCGGTCAGCATAATTTATAACTGGATACCTGAAAATCGTGCGTAAACGGTGGGTGTGGCGACGAACACATAGATTCCCTGCCAGATGATCGAGAAGAAATTACCGGTAAACAAAAAGAACAAAGCCACGGGGAGCGCGCCGATGACGATGCTGGCGGCGATCACAAAAAACAGGACGCGCGAACGGCGACGAATCAAACGCAGGAGGATGTTGGCGATGATGGTCCCGGCTCCCGCCGCGATCGCGAGGGAAATAAAAATCATAAAAAAGCCGCCGAGGAAAGAGATGGCCGAGACGATGACGCTGGCAATGGCAGAAAGAACGACCGTGACCGTCAGGCCGATCACATAGTCATACCAGACCGCAGTGTCGAAGGTCTTTTGCAATTCGCGCACACAGTTCCTGCACCGATATCCGGTCGGTGTGCGGACTGCGCACTGCGTGCAGATGGGCCGCTCGCAACGATTGCAACGCAGTGTGGTGGGACGATTGGGATGAACATAGCAGTACAACGTGGCAGATTGGGTCATAGGCATCCATCAGCGATTTTGAATTTTTTAACCACAGATAAACACAGATGAAAAATCAAAGGTTTGATGAACGAGGGTCTCATGGTTTGTCAGACTTCCAATACACCGAAGGAAGGAGGCACTTGATTTCCACTTTCGGCTTTCCGAAGTTTATCAGAAGACAGACCTCCCTCCAACCCGGTCGCGCGAAGATAATTCAACGCCTGGGCTGTATGTTCCTGCATTAGCGCAGAGACCGCCTTCAGTTCCACTAGGACTCTTTGCTCTACAAGCAGATCAGCAAAAAATTCCCCTACGACAACACCTTCAAAGGTAACCTTTACAGGATGTTGTTGAGCAACTATTAACCCATCCTTCCGAAGAATGTGCGCGAGTGCATTCTCATAAACTTTCTCCACAAAGTCAATACCCAAGCTGTTGCTGACTTTGTAAGCGCAACCAATGATTTGCTGGGTAATTTCATTCACGTCTCGAGAGGGCATATCATCCACCTCGTTTTCATCAATCATCAAGAGTTCATCTGAGTTCATCTGCGGTGAATTTACCGAATTGATGGCCAAGTTTCTAGATATGAGGTTGATTCATATGCGCGTTCAAGTTTCGATAGAAATAACCCGGGTCTCCAAAGCGGACGAATTTTGCGGCGTATTCCGCGGCGCGCACGTCCACGTGATCATCTTCAGCCAGCGGGAGCGGCGGCTGACCGTCCACGCTGACGACCGAGTTGTCACTCTTGACGATGATGCTGATGGATGAACCTTCGGCCAACACCACCGCGCGATCCACCGACAAATGCGGCGCAATCGGGACGATGAGAATATTTCGCAAATCAGGCGGCAGGATCGGTCCGCCCGCGGCGAGCGCGTAAGCCGTCGAACCGGTCGGTGTGGCCGCGATGAGTCCATCGCAAACATAGGTCGTTAGCAGTCGTCCATCCACACTGGCCGCGAGTCGCACAGGGCGCAGATTCAACCCGCGGCTGACCACGGCTTCGTTGAGCGCCTGCCAGTGCCCAAGTACCTCGCCGCCGCGCACATGTTGCGCCGAAAGCATCATGCGATTCTCGATCCAGGCTTCACCGTTGAACAAACGCTCGAACATCTCACGCCATTCCCCGCGCTCGACTTGCATCAAAAAACCGAGGCGGCCCAGGTTGATTCCCAGAATCGGCACGCCGCATGGAGCGCATAAATGACCCGCCCGCAACATGGTCCCATCGCCGCCGACCGCGATCATAATGTCGAATTCGCCCTGCTTGACGCGCTTGCGCAACTCTTCGTCGTAGACCGAGCCTTGAGGAACATCAAAGCCCTTGCCCTTCAGGAATTTGACGATCAAGTCCGCTTCGGCGAACGCGTCCGGTATTTTTGGATATGAAACGACAACAGGGCGTTTCGGAATGAATGCGTCGGGCATGATGAAATAATTATACCTTGTTGACCTCTCCTAACCCCTCCTGTCACTTGGTGACATCCTCCCCTTTCCTCTCCCAATGAGAGAGGAAAGGGGATGGCGGGGTGGGGATGGATGAGGTCTAAGCCAAACTTTGATCGCACACTTTCTTGAATCCGCATTTGCGGCAACGCGCCGCGTCTTCATGGGACCTCGGGACATTCGTCCGATATTCATCACGCTTCATCTCCGCCAGTTCATCCAGCAACGCGGACTCGAGTTCGGACGTGTAATCCACGGCGAAATCACGGTTTGGATAATGGATGATCCCATACGGCGGACGCCTGCCAAACGTTTTCTCCACCAAAAGACAATAGGCCGCGACCTGGAAGATATGCGAATCATACGGAGCCTCGGGCGTGCGCCCCGATTTCACTTCGACCGGAATCAACTTCCCATCGTGTTCCACCAAATAATCAGGTTTGCCGGTCAATCCCAATTCTGCATAAAAGAGCGGCTTCTCCACTTCGCCCCAGGCGCGCGTATCGGTGTAGACGACGCGTCCGCCTGGCAGGCCCGCTTCCCGTCGCTGACGGTTGCCTTGCAGTAAAAAAATAATAGCGAGGATGAAGAGAAGGATGGCAATGTAAAGCATGGTTTTCAGTAATCAGTAGGTCAGTGAGAGCTTTTCGTTCCTTTGATAACTTTCTTCACACGTGCAAGTCCCGAACCGGACAAATCCTCCATCCGCTTTTCGAGCGGCGGCGACCAATTGTTCCTTATTTGATGCCTTCACGGCGGGCAACGTTCGTTCCAAGTGTTGCGACACTTCTTTGGGCCGGCATGCCTTCAAGTAATTCAAAACGGTCATTTCAGATTCCTATTTCAGCAAAAGTGTGGTGACGTAAACTGCGAGCAGAATCAAAGCCGTCAGCAACAGGAGTCCGCCCAACGTCCGGAGCAGACCCGCCGCGATGACCTTGCGTCCGTGCTGGCGATGCAGTTCAGTCCCAGTGGCAAGCTCCGTCTGGTTCTCCGATTCCACGCCCTGCTTGCGATACCACCAGGCGCGGCGGCAGTAAAGATACGATCCGATCTCGGAAGCGCGGATGATGGCGGACATAGGCAAAGTATAGCACAAATTTTCTAAGTCGGTCGTGGAGCCGTCGAAGAAAAATATCTCATCGGATTTTCCTCGATTTGAGGACATATCGCGAGGTTTATTTCCATCCTATTGTCAAATCAATACACCCTCGTTATAATGTGCGTCTCTCGGGCGGATAGCTCAGTTGGTTAGAGCACTGCTTTGACATAGCAGAGGTCGTAGGTTCGAGCCCTATTCCGCCCACAGGAAGGCCCCTAGTTTCGGGGCTTTTTTGATTCATACCAAATGTCATACAAATTCAATTATGGACTACAGTGTCCGAATGTTCAGAGGAGGGTTATAAAAGACAAAGTCAGTTCAATTTCCCGCATTACACAAAGGAGCCTCTCATGTTTATTGATTTCCTCACGCTCGTCATGATCAACCTCGTCGCTGGCACCGTCTTGCTCGCCTACTATCTGTGGAGAGGTATTGACGAAAAAGATCAGCGCCCTTACGCGTCCGCCTTCTTTGTCACGGGCCTTTGCAGCCTGGTCACCGGCCTGCAGATCTCGTTCACCTGGCCCCTGCCCGGCGCTTACAACGTGGGCTACGGCGACGCCACTACGCTCTTCGGGCTGGTCTTCCTCGCTACATCCATTTCATTGTGGCAGGGCTGGAACCTCCTGCCGGTCAGCATCTATTCCTTCTTCGCCGCGATTGACGCGTTGATCGTGGGCATCCGCATCTATTCTCTGCAATTGACGAAAGAGCCCCTGATCTCAGCCGTGGGCTTCATTCTGGCGGGCCTCGCTGGCCTCGGCGTCTTCCCCTTCCTGATGTGGTTCAGGAAAAATCAAGTTGTCCGCTGGATTGGAATTGCGCTCCTGCTGGGAACGGCTTTGCTGTGGGGCATTACCTTCTATGGTTCGCTGTGGGGCCATATGGCAAGCTTTGCCAAATGGGTCCCCGCCACGATGGTAACTCCTGCTCCATAAAAACAGCCCGGGTTAAATCGGGAGGAGGCTATCTCTTCCCGATTTTTATTTTGCTTGACAAGCATCCGAACACGCATATAATAGCGGCACATACATAAACGCCTCAACCGGGACGAGTAAGCGGCTCCCGTTTCTGACAGGAAGAACAAGCCGACGATTGAGAGCTTGTTCCAGAAGCAACCGCCGAAAACCACCCGCGAGCGTGAATCTGAAAGCGATTGGCACTTAGCAATCAGCGATTAAGAAGAACGGTAAGCCCCGTTATCGGCTCAAAGAGATATGTCGCAAGACATAAACTCGGGTGGAACCACGTGAGCAAAACTCTCGTCCCGTTTGGGCGAGAGTTTTTTGTTTAGTACCTCACCATTCCTCTCCCGCGCCTTGTCGCAAAATACAGCGGGCAAGCGGCGCACCCTCTCCCTTCCTCCCTTCGAGGGGAGGAAGGGAGAGGGAAAGGGTGAGGGTTGGAGAGGTCACAGAAAGGAAGCAAGAATGTCACATCAAAACAGTGAACGATACGAGGATTCAAATCTTTATCGAATCCGTCACTCTGCCGCGCACATCATGGCGCAGGCCGTGCTGGAGATGTTCCCGGATGGAAAGATCACCATCGGCCCGCCTATCGAGAACGGGTTCTACTATGATTTCGATCTTCCGCGCAATCTCACGCCCGAAGACCTTGAGCAAATCGAGAAACGCATGCGCCAGATCATCGCGGGCAAATTCGAGTTTCAGAAAAAAGTTGTCTCAGCGGAGGAGGCGCGCAAAATCTTCAAAGACCAACCTTACAAACTTGAGTTGATTGACGGACTCGAAAAAGGTGGCCTCGATGAATATGGCAACCCTCTCAAAGAGAAGCCGGAGATTTCGATCTATCAACACGATTCCTTCGTGGACTTATGCCGCGGCCCGCACGTCGAAAACACGAAACAAATCAAGCCCGACGCCATTAAATTGATGAACGTGGCAGGCGCGTATTGGCGCGGCGACGAACACAACAAAATGCTTCAACGCATCTATGGCACGGCCTGGGAAAGCAAAAAGGAACTTGAAGATTATCTCTGGCAGATCGAGGAAGCCAAAAAGCGTGATCATCGCAAACTCGGCAAGGAATTGGAAATCTTCACATTCGATGACGAGGTCGGTCCCGGCCTGCCGCTGTGGCTTCCGAATGGCGGCGTGATGATCGAGGAGTTGGAGAAACTTGCCAAAGAGATGGAAGAGAAAGCTGGCTATCTGCGCGTCCGCACGCCGAACCTGACGAAAGAGGATCTGTTCATTCGCTCGGGACATCTGCCTTATTATGCAGAGAGCATGTACCCTCCGATGGAACTCGAAGGCGTGAAATATTACGTCAAGCCGATGAACTGCCCGATGCACCACAAGATTTTCGCGTCGAAGGGCCGCTCGTATCGCGACCTGCCGATTCGTCTCGCAGAATATGGGACGTGCTACCGTTACGAAAAATCCGGCGAACTCTTCGGCCTGATGCGCGTCCGCTCATTGCAGATGAATGACGCCCACATGTACGTCACGGAGGACCAGTTCGAGCAGGAATTCCTCGGCGTAATTGACTTGTATCTCAAATACTTCAAGTTGTTTGGAATCGAGAAGTACGTGATGCGCTTGTCCCTGCACAGCAAGGAAGGGCTTGGCAAGAAGTACGTGGATAACGAACGCCTGTGGCTCAAGACGGAAGACATGGTACGCCGCGCCATGAAGAACGGCAATGTGCCTTTTGTCGAGGCGGAGGATGAAGCCGCGTTTTACGGCCCCAAGATTGACGTCCAGATTTGGAGCGTGATCGGCAAGGAATTCTCGCTCGCCACGAATCAAGTGGATTTTGCCCAGCCCGCGCGTTTCGATTTGAAGTTCACGAACAAGGAAGGCAACGAGGAAGTGCCGCTGTGCATCCACCGCGCGCCGTTGTCAACGCACGAGCGCATGGTTGGTTTCCTGATCGAGCATTACGCGGGCGCGTTTCCCGTCTGGCTCTCGCCCGAACAGGTGCGCGTCATCCCGATCACGGATGGGCAGAACGAGTACGCTCAGGGCATCGTCCAGCAATTGCGCGAGCAGGGCATCCGCGCCAGCGCGGACATCAGCGCGCAACGCATGAATGCCAAGATCCGTTCGGCACAGTTGATGAAAGTGCCGTACATGCTGGTGGTTGGCGAGAATGAGATGAAAGCGAATCAAGTCTCACTGCGCGTGCGCGATGGCAGCCAGCAGAACAACATCGCGCTCAGTGAGTTTATTGCGCGGGCAAAGGATCGGATTGCGAGGCGGGCGAAGGAGTTGTGAGAGGAAAGAAGAAAATAGAGGAAAGGCAACAGGCGGAGGGCTGGAGGCTCTCCGCCTGTTTCATCCTTATGAGAGTTACCGGCTCCACCCCTCCACCACGCCATTCACTTGATTCAGCGAAACGACCTGGCACGTAAATGGATTCACCAGCACGGCACGATTTTCTCCTTTTGTATCTTGAGTATTGAGAATCAGCCACTGCCCATCCGGTCCCCAAAACGAGTTAAAGGCGGTGGAAACTTGCGGCTCTACAACCATCTTGCGCTCCGAGCCGTCCAGCCGCGAGATGAAGATACCCCAATTCATTTCGCCAACGACGCGGTCTGCGAACACGATCCACTGTCCATCCGGCGAGATCGCGCCATAGCCTGCCTTGTTTTGAATCGCGAACAAGGATTTCGTCTCGCCGCTTTGCAAGTTATATGACGTAAACGTAAATCCGTCCCCGCTCATCACTGCATAGACGACGGTCTGGCGATCAACCCAGCCTGTGGGCGAAATCACCTGCGCTGGGGCTGTGTTGATCTTCTGGAGTCCCGAACCATCCGCGTTAACCACATACAATGCAAACGTATTCGTAAACATCAGGCGCGTGTTATCGGGCGACCAGAGAATGCGGTAGCCGTCTGTTCCAATCGCAATCGTCTGGCCGCTGGCAAGATCGCGAACGCGGATCCCATCCGCCGCGTTGTAGGCCAGACGCGTCCCATCCATGGAAAGCGAGGGCCATGATCCCTCATCCATCCTTTGCAGGTTCGTCCCATCCAAATTGCCGATATAGATCGCAGGAAGCATCCCACCTTCATTTACGGTTGTGACCAACTTACCGCTAACTCCAGCCGGAAGCGTGTCGTTCCGACCTGTCACTTGATTCCATTTATCGAACGTGAGACAAAGCCCCGCCTGCGGCGTCGGCGTAACGAACAACGCGTCTGGACTCCATTCAACCTGGAAGGTTTTTTCCTCTCTCGTCACTGCCTGAAAATTGAGAATGGCCGTCAAATTTCCTTTGGGGAATTCCCAGGAGGAACCGGGAATTTCAGCGAAACAAACTTCCCAGCTGAATTCAACGGGAAAATCGTCCCCGCCGCCTCCTCCTCCGCAATTGGGAGTATATCCAACGATATCCACACTGATCCAATTCGCGCTTGCGCCGGGATCGGCTTTGAACTGAAAGGAGTAACCGTATGAACTGGAAGATATCGAAACCAGCCGGATATTGTATCCGCCCATTTTGAAGTCTTTATTCACGATCCATTCGCCTCCTGCCTGCGGATTCTGTCCGGCATCGAATTCAAATTCAGCCTGCTCTTTCGCTCCTACAGGGCTAGTGTGTTCAACCTCATACGTGATTGTCAGCGGCGGGACAAAGTTTTTATCAACTTTATAAACCCATACCTCGGCATTTGGGCTGGTGGGCGTTGGCGGTTCGATATCATTGGTGAAGGTTGGCGGAATCTCTGTGCCAATCGAATCAATAAGCTTGACATCTTTTATCCACCACGATGAACCATCGGTGAGCGCATTTTTGCCCAGGGCATCGTAGCGGAACTCGCCCATCAAAACAAAACTATTCCCAATGTCAAGAACTTTTGTAATCACCAGCGGGTTTTCTGGAGGAATGGTTGCATTCGCTTCGGGCGCTGGCGAAGGCGAAGGCAGGATTTCCGTCACCGGAATCACCGTCAACTCTGGCGGCGCGGGAACGAACTGCAGCGGCAACTCCCAATTTTCGGGAACTGCGCCGGGCAGGGTATTGAAAATACAAGGCAGGACAAACACGGCCTCGGTCACATCCGCAGGAATGGGCAGCATATTGCCAACCACATCCATCTTGGTACCATCAGGCAGGCGCAGGTAGGGTGGCTTAATACAACCACCGGTTGCCGCTTCGCCTTCAGGGTAAGCAGAGCGAGGTACGCCAGATACAAAATAGTAGATGTCGGATTTATCCGAGGTGAGCACAGCGCTTTTCACAGTCACCGTCACGCCATCCCGCGTGACGCTGACCGGCTCCTTCAAAACACGAATCGGCGCACCTTGCTCAACGAGTCCAAAACCGGGGAGATAGCCCAGCGATCTTCCCAACGCATAAACCACGCCACTCAGAATCAGCAGAACCAACAGGGCAATCAGGATCGCCACAAACGGGCGAGTGCGAAGAGTAGTCATCGGAGATTCCCTTTCGAGTCGCGCCGAAATGTTCGGCCACAAATTGGTGTTCTCGGGGACGCCGCGGCGGGCGAGGGCTTCCAACGCGTCTTTCATGCGTTTGTCGTTCATTTCTCGCTCCTATCTGCGAGCACGCTGCGCAATCGTTCCCGCGCCGCGTTCAACAACCATTTGATCGTGCCTGCCGCTGTGCCGGATTCTTTCGCCATCTCGGCCTCGCTCATTTCCAAAAAATATCTTTGGACGATTACAGCTCTTTGGCGCGGCGACAACTTTTGCATGGCGTCCCAGATTTGATGTTGGACTTCGATAGACTCGACCTGCGCCTCGACCGACTCAACCGTCGCGGCCGGTTCCGCAAAAAGAGATTCATCCGCATCTTCCCCGATCTCCAAAGTCCCTGAAAGGGGAACCTGCCGCGCCGACCTCTGCATCATCTTCACTGAAGCATTGACCACGCTCCGCATGAACCACGGCTCGAACGGACGCGTCGCATCGAAGCCGCGAATGGAGCGAAACGCCCGGAGAAAAGAATCCTGTACGATGTCCTCGGCCAGCCCGAGGTCCCGCGTGATCAGGTAGGCGGCACGTACAGCTTTCACCTGATAGCGCGCAACCAGGAATTCCAACCCAGCGATGTCGCCTCGTTTTAATTTCTGAATGGCCTGGTGTTCGTCCAGCATCGTCCTCCACTATATCTATCCAATCATAATGCAAAAGGTTGGGTCATTTTATTGACGATTCCCCGCCGCGCGTGGTATCATTCGCCCGCTAAAAAACCAGCCGTCGGCTGGTCGTCCGTTTTTGAAATGAGGAGAAGCATATCAGCGCAAACGAATTTCGAGTAAATGAGGGCATCCGTGTGGCGGAAGTCCGATTGATTGGGCCGGATGGCGGCAACATCGGAGTTGTGTCCATCAAGCAGGCTCTGCAGATTGCCCGCGATGCCGAGTTGGATCTGGTGGAGGTTTCACCCGGGGCAAATCCCCCCGTCTGCCGCGTAATGGATTTTGGCAAGTTCATTTATGAACGCGCCAAAAAGGAACGTGAGGCCAAGAAGGCGCAGACCAAGATCGAGGTCAAGGAAATCCGCCTGAGGCCGAAGACAAATGAAGCCCACCGCGGTTTTAAAGTGGACGATGCCCGCCGCTGGCTTTTGCAGGGACACAAAGTCCGAGTCACGATCAAGTTCCGCGGCCGCGAGATGGATTATCCTGAGATTGCGCTGGAGGATCTGAAAGAGATCGCGCAGTCACTGGCAGATGTCAGCACAATCGAGCAGGCCCCAATGATGGAAGGCCGAACAATGCTGGTCGTGTTGGCGCCGGGAAAAGCTCCAGCCAAGAAAAAAGACAAAGCCGAGAATCCGGCTGAGGTCAAGGAAGAAGCGAAGTAAGCTCGTCGCCGGGGACGGCTACGAGAGCAGTTGAAATTCCCAACGATGTTGATCGTCCGCGGCGAAAGAAGTTCCGCACTTGGAAGAATACCAAGTACAAGCGTTTTATTTTGTCTGAAAGGAGTACGTCACAGTGCCTCGCAAAGCCAAATCCGGCAAATTCAAGCTGAAGACCCACAAGGCGACCTCGAAGCGTTTTCGCCTGACGGGTTCGGGCAAACTTGTGCGCACCAAAGGTGGCAAGAGCCACCTGCGCCGAAACACATCGAAGCGCGTGAAGAACCAACTCGCTGAGATGCAGACCGTCAAAGGCCGACGCATCATCAAGAATGTGAAGCGTCTCGCGCCGAACATGGAAGAGTAGCTTTTGAACCCCGAAGGCCGCAAAGATCGCAAAGAATCAAAAATTTTCTTAGCGCTCTTCGCGTGCTTGGCGGTGAAACAATATCCGTTTTTATTGCGGCTCCTGGGTGTACACAACTGGCACAACCTGCACTGAAAAGCGCAGTACAAGCCGACGCCCCGAGGTTCGCAGGAGGTAACAAATGACACGTATCAAGGGTGGTCCGTTCGGACACCGTCGTCACAAGAAAATTTTAAAGATCACCAAAGGACAGCGCGGCGCGAAGCACTTTTTGTTCAAGCGCGCCAACGAGGCCATGCTGAAGAGTCTGTGGTACGCCACGCGCGACCGCCGAGTCCGCAAGCGCGACCTGCGCAAGTTGTGGATCGCCCGTATCAATGCGGCGGCCCGCCTGAACGGGACGACCTATAGTCGCCTCGTGGCGGCGATGAAGAAAGCCAACATCGCCCTCAACCGCAAGATGCTGGCAGACATCGCCGTGCGCGACCCGAAAGCCTTCGCGGCGGTGGTGGCAAAAGCGAAATAAATTTGTAGAGCGAGATAATATCTCGCTCTACTGTTTTAACGGGGTACAATACTTTCATGAACAAAGTTCTGGTGGATCGAACTCTTCCGACCGGTCAGACGCTTCAAATCGTGCAGGGCGATATCACCGCAGAGACGACCAACGCCATCGTCAATGCCGCCAATGAACATTTGCAGCATGGCGCGGGTGTGGCAGGAGCGATCGTTCGACATGGCGGACGAATCATTCAGCAGGAATCAGATGAATGGATTCGCGAGCATGGCCCGGTCTCACACTCGCATCCCGCGTGGACCTCGGGCGGGCTTCTGCCTGCGAAATATGTGATCCACGCGGTAGGCCCGGTTTGGGGCGATGGCGATGAAGATGCCAAACTCGCCGCGGCCGTTCACGGGTCACTGGAAGTTGCGGATCAATTGAATCTGATCTCCATTTCGTTTCCCGCCATCTCCACCGGAATCTTTGGGTTTCCAAAAGAACGCGCCGCGGGCGTCATGTTCAAAGCCATCGAAAAATATTTTTCGCAGAACAAGTCCCAAATCAAACTGGTGCGGCTGGTCTTGTTCGACGACGTGACGATCAGAGCGTTCATAAAAAGTTGGGAGGATGGTTAATGGAGAATGGGCACCGCTTAAATCCATTCTCCATGTTCCATTAACCATGATTTCTTCATTCCAAAACCAAAAATTGAAACTCGTCCGTGCCCTCGCTGGCCGCCCAAAGGAACGGCGCGAGGCGGGCGCGTTCCTTGCTGAAGGCGTGCGACTTATCGAAGATGCATTCGCGGCAAATTGGCCGATTCGATTTGTATTGTATTCGGATGAATTGAGCGAGCGGGGAAGAGAGTTGGTCAAGAAGTTAGAAGATAAGAAGATAGAAGTTGAGAAAGTGGAAAGCGGTTTACTGCAATCGCTGAGCGAAACCGAAACTTCTCAAGGAATCATCGCCGTCCTCAACCAGGTTCCATTAACCATTCATCCATCGCCCAATTTCATTTTGATTCTGGATTCCATCCGCGATCCCGGCAACCTCGGGACATTGCTTCGTTCCGCGGACGCGGCGGGCGTGCAGGCTGTGCTGATTCCGCCAGAAACAACGGACGCCTTCGCGCCGAAAGTCGTCCGTGCCGGGATGGGCGCGCATTTTCGGTTGCCGATTCATTCGATGAGTTGGAACGAAATCCGCGCGCAATTTAGTGCGACGCACCCGCGCTTGAACATTTATCTCGCCGACATGGACGGCCAGTCCTGTTGGGAAACGGATTTCCGCACGCCGCTGGCGCTGATCGTTGGCGGCGAGGCCGAGGGCGCAAGCGAACAAGCGCGCAAACTGGCGAATGCTTTTGTGAAAATTCCAATGGCAGGCAAAACAGAATCATTGAACGCGGCGGTGGCCGGGTCTGTGTTGATGTTCGAAGTGATGAGACAAAGGAATCTAAACACAAAGGTCACAAAGGAGCACTAAGGAAAAGTTTTGTGTAACTTCGTGTCCTTAGTGTTTAATAAATCATGAAAATCCGCTCGATCACCTATTTCTGCAATCCCAAATATCCGCTGGATGAAAAAGTCATTCAAGCGGCTGGAGAATTTCTCGCAAAGGCCAAATCCGCGTATGAGGCCGCGGGCTACGAAGTCCAGACCGTGCGCCTGGCGACCATTCCATTTCCAAAACTGCTGGGCGAAAAACAGATCACTGATCTGCCCAAGCTAGCTGAACGATTTTCAAAACTCATCGAACATAATGGAATCGGATACGTCTCGGTGGGACCAGCCTTGCCTGAGTCGCCGCAGAGTTTCGAGGTCATTCCCGAAGCGATTGCCGCCAGTCAAAATGTCTTCTTCGGCGGCGTAATCGCCGATGAAAAAATCCATCTCGCCGCGCTTCGAGCCTGCGCCGAAGTCATCGTCAAGTGCGCACCGATTGACCCGAACGGATTCGCCAACCTGCGTTTTGCCGCGTTGGCGAATGTCCCCGCGGGCGCGCCTTTCTTCCCTGCCGCGTATCACGATGACGATCAGCCCGCGTTCGCCATTGCGACCGAAGCGGCGGATTTGGCGGTGGACGCTTTCAGCCGACAAACCATGGACAATAGACCATGGACGATAGACGAAGGACGACGAACGCTGATCGCAGAGATTGAAAAGCACGGCAAAGCGATTGCTCGCATAGCGAACGAATTATCGAATAATCAAATATTCGGCGTTCGATTTGGCGGCATTGACTTTTCTCTCGCGCCGTTCCCCGATGACGCGCACTCACTCGGCAACGCAGTCGAAAAAATGGGCGTTCCAAAAATCGGACTGCACGGTTCACTGGCCGCCGCGGCGCTCCTGACCGAAGCAGTGGATCGCGCCAACTTTCCTCACACCGGCTTCAGCGGCTTCATGCAACCCGTGCTCGAAGATTCGGTCCTTGCCCGGCGCGCCGCCGAGGGATCGCTGACCATCAAAGATCTTTTACTTTATTCCACAGTATGCGGAACAGGATTGGACACGGTCCCTCTGCCCGGTGATACAACCGCCGAGCAAATCGTTCCGCTCCTGCTCGATCTTTCCGCCCTCGCGCTTCGCCTCGATAAACCGCTCACCGCGCGGCTCATGCCTGTCCCCGGCAAAAAAGCGGGCGACGCAACTTCGTTCGATTTTGGTTTCTTCGCCAACAGCAAAGTGATGGCGTTGGATGCAATACCGCTGAATTCTTCACTGGCAGGCGATGAATCGTTTTCGATTCAATCGCGATAAGCAGTAGGGCGCAGCGTCGCTGTGTCCCTACGATTCAACCCGCCAATAATCCCCTCCCCCGCCTTCGCGTTTCATCAAGCCATATCCCACCAGCTCGCGGCGCAGGGAGGCAGTATCTTCGTGGAAGCGCTCAAGGATTTTGTTGACCTGCTTCTCGCTGTACCGCTTTCCCGGCTCAAACGCCTTGACCACGTGCCGTAGCACCGCTTCGAGTTTCTTTCTCTGCGCCGGGATCGTTTTCAAACTACCGTCGCGTCGTTTGTAATCCGCGACGACTTTGCGATCATACGCGTCCACGTCCACGTCCGCCGCGGCGGATTGAAAATCTTCACGCGACAAAAGCCGCCGAGTCCTTTCTTCGAGGGCTTTTTCCTCCAGACGATAAACATTGTAGTAACTCTCGGTCTTCGCGCTGACCAATCCCACCTCGGCCAGTCTGGCGAGGTGATGCGAAATGGTCGCCGGCTTGAGATCGAGCAGAGCCGCGAGTTGTTCCACACTGTACGGCTTTTGCGCGAGCAGGCCGACAATCTTCAAGCGATTCGCGTCAGCCAGAGCCTTGTAAAAGGAAACCCATTCTTCGTTCATTCCATAACTCCATCTATCTAATTCGATAATTATCGAAATGAATTTTAGCGGCTGAAACAAGGGGTGTCAAGGGTGGTCGCGAAACGGTGACCGTTCCAAGCCCGGAATGATGCGGAGTGAATCGGTTATAATTCGTGCGTAAGAGCTGGTCCCAATCCTTTCTTGGAGGTGCCCTTGTGGATCTCTCGAAGCATGCATACTTTGAGGGAAAAATTGTCCCGCTTGCGGACGCGAAAATCAACATAGCCACACACGGCTTCTTGTATGGCACAGCCGTATTCGGTGGCATACGAGCCTACTGGAACGAAGAGAAGAAACGTCTCTTCGTTTTTCGTCCATGGGATCATTATCACCGCCTTCTACATTCGGCGCGGATGATGGCCATGTCCACCAGTTTCGATGAAGAGAGTTTGATCGAATTGACGCTGGAATTGCTTCGCACCGATCACTATCAGCAGGACGTTTACATGCGCCCCACATTTTACAAGGCCGATATGGGCATCGGGGTCCGATTGCACGATCTCAAGGATGAATTCTGTCTGTTCACGATGCCGTATGAAAAATACGTCAAGAACGATACCAATGCGCATGTGACCATTTCCTCGTGGCGGCGCATTGATGACAATATGATTCCCGCGCGCGGAAAGGTAGCGGGCGCGTATGCCAACTCGGCTTTGATCAAGACGGATGCCAACCGCGCCGGCTTTGACGAGGCGCTGGTGCTCGATCAAAACGGACACGTCTCTGAAGGCTCAGCCATGAATATATTCATGGTGCGCGACGGAATCGTAGTCACACCGCCCGTTACGGATAATATTCTTGAAGGCATCACGCGCAAGTCGGTGATGGAAATCCTGCGCAGTGACATGGGGCTCCAGGTGGTCGAGCGTTCGATTGACCGCACCGAGGTCGCCATTGCCGAGGAGTTCTTCATGACCGGCACCGCCGCGCAGGTGACCGCGGTGACCAAAGTAGATCACCGCCCCATCGGACGCGGCGTGATGGGTCCGATCACAGCCAAGTTGCGCGATCTCTACGAGGATGCGTTGCGCGGCAGAAATCCCAAATACAAAAGCTGGAATGTGGAAGTGTAGGCCCTACCCCGCCCCTCCCCAAATTCCGCATTGCGGAATTTGGGGAGGGTGGCCGAAAGGCCGGTGGGACTAAGAATCAAAACTGCCCGCCGTTGAAACGGCGGGCAGTTCTTTTCAATGTATCTCTACCGATTCTTCTTGAAGCGCACCAAAATCAAATTCTTCTTGCAATCATTGTAGGTCGTGATGTACACGTTGTCTGCCAATGGCAGGCCGGCTTGATCCAACAGCTGGACGTAGAGCGTTTTGTTCGACGCAACAGGAGTGGTGCCAAGCACAAATTCCCAGCCAGACTTGCCATAATCCGGGCTGACACCGCTAACTGTAGTGAGATTCACCGACTTGCCATTCAGTGTGCCAACGATTCGAATGACCATACCAATGATCGGGCTGTTATTTGTATCGTCCACGGTCCCGGCCACGCCCTGCCAGTTGCAAGCCTGATCCACAAGATGTGGAATGATAACGCTCTCAATCGCATTGACCGAAGCGCTGAACGGTGCCTTCGGCGTTGAAGTAGCCTTGGGCGTCTTCGTCGGCGGGACGAGCGAGAAAGGCGTTGTTGTGGGTTGCAGAGTAATGGTTGGGAGGAGAGTCGGCGTGTCGGTCACGTCCACAAAGGTTGGGGTCCAGGTGGGAGGCGGTTGAAGCGGAGTGATGGTCGCGGTTGGGAATTCCATCAATGTCGGAATGGGCTGAAATGGATTCAACGGCGTGGTCGGGTTGACGAAGATCATGAGAAAAAAGCCCGCGATGCATAACGTAATCAGCAAGACCAGGATGCTCAACATATCCCACAGACCCAATTGTGGGCCGGAACGTTTGACGGGGGGTTGATCTTTGAAATCAAAGCTGTCCATTGCATCACTCCAGTTAGGGGCCTTGCACGATCACGGCCTGCGAACGCTGTTGCGTGACCCAGTCTTTCAAAGCAAGTTCCTGCAAAGCCAAATAGGCATCCGGCGAAAGAGGATGTTGAGCGTCATGCTCGAGCACTTTGATGATGTGAAAACCTGCATCAGTTTGAATTACGTCGCTGAACTGCCCAACCTGCAAATTGAAGGCCGCGTTTTCGATCTTTGCATCGAGCAGGTATCCTTTCGGGAACCAGCCCAGCTCGCCGCGCGGCGATTGCGAGCGGTCGTATTGATCGGCCATCTGGTTGAAATCCGCGCCAGCCTTGAGTTGAGCAAGTACGGACTGCGCGTCTGCTGAATTATAGAGCAGAATTTGCTGGACGTGCACCTGATCCGCGGTGTGCGGAACAGCGGCAATGATTTTGTCACGCATCCACGCCGCTTCGACCGAGCGTTTCAACGCGACGCGGAAGGATGCCTCGGTGTAGCCATGACCCAACTCCCACAGCGACAATTTATCCGCGCCGCCCAGCTGAGTCGCCAACGCGTCCACGCGGGACTGTAAAGCGGACTCCGATACATCGAATCCCGCGGCTCTCGCGCCTTGTGCCAGCAAAACCTGCGCGATCAAATCGTCCATCACAGCCCTGCTCGCGTCCGCATCACTGACGGTCTTGCCGAGCGCAGTTTGCGCGGCTTTGTAGCGCGTCAATTCTGCTTGAAATTCAACCACGGTGACGCCTTCTCCGTTCACGGTAAAGGCCATTGGTTCGGGTGTGGCAGTCGGAGGCGCGGGCGTATCCGTTGGTGGAACGGGGGTGGGCGTGGCCTTCGGTCCAAAAAGAGAACCGCAGGAGGAAAGGCCAACGGCCAAAATTAAAATCAATTGAATCAAACTTTTGCGGGGATTGGAAAACATCGCCCAAATTATACCAACGAAAACCCCTCTCCCATTTTGGGAGAGGGGCAAGGGTGAGGGGCAGATTTAGTAATCCATGCCACCCGGCGGCATGGGAGCGGGCTTTTCCTTCTCGGGCAGATCAGTGATGAGCACATCGGTGGTTAAGATCATGGATGCAATGGAGGCCGCGTTCTCCAGCGCGCCGCGCACCACCTTGACCGGATCAATCACGCCAGCGGCGATCATGTCGGTATATTCGCCGGTGAGAACATTGAAGCCGATGTTCTTGTTCTTTTCATCCGCGGCTTTGCGGCGGACGGTGTCAATGATCACGGAACCATCCTGCCCGGCGTTGGAGGCCAGTTTGCGGATCGGGGCTTCGAGCGCTTTCTTGACAATGTTGATGCCCACGCGCACTTCCTCGTCTTCGGTGCTCTTGATGAGCTTGTCCAATTTGCTCGCGGCGTTGATGAGGGAAATTTCGCCGCCGGGAACAATGCCTTCCTCCACTGCCGCGCGGGCCGCGGAGAGGGCGTCTTCGACGCGATGCTTCTTTTCCTTCATCTCGGTCTCGGTCGGCGCGCCGATGCGCACGATGGCCACGCCGCCGCTCAACTTCGCGAGGCGCTCCTGCAACTTTTCCTTGTCGTAATCGCTGGTGCTTTTCTCGATCTCAGCGCGGATTTCCTTGATGCGCGCCTCAATCGCGGATTTGGTCCCTTTGCCGCCGACAATGGTCGTATTCTCTTTATCGGAGACAACCTTCTCCGCGCGTCCGAGGTCCTGGATGGTGGCGGTCTCGAGCTTGCGGCCCATTTCCTCAGAGATGACCGTGCCACCGGTGAGGATGGCAATGTCATTCAACATGGCCTTACGACGATCGCCGAAGCCCGGAGCCTTGACGGCCACTACATTCAACATGCCGCGCAGTTTGTTCAGAACCAGCGTCGCCAGCGCTTCACCGTCCACATCTTCTGCGATGATCACCAGATCGCGCTTGCCAACCTGCACGAGTTTTTCGAGCAGGGGCACAATGTCTTGCGCGGCGGAGATCTTCTTTTCATTGATCAGGATGTATGGCTCGTTGATTACAGCCTCCATCTTGTCCGGGTTCGTGATGAAATAAGCAGAGAGATAGCCGCGGTCGAACTGCATACCTTCGACGTATTCCGTCTCGTCGGTCATGGTCTTGGATTCTTCCACGGTGATGACGCCGTCTTTGCCAACTTTGTCCATCACGTTGGCGATCAGTTCACCGATCTTTTCATCCGCCGCAGAGTTGGACGCAACCGAGGCGATTTCTTCCTTCGTGTCAATCTTGACCGACATCTTGCGTAATTCTTCGACAACAGCCTCAGCCGCCTGCTGAATGCCGTGTTTGACAAGCATCGGGTTATAACCGGCCTCAAGACTCTTTAGACCTTCGTTCACGATGGCGTGCGCCAGCACGGTCGAGGTGGTCGTACCGTCACCGGCGATGTCGTTGGTCTTGGTCGCGGCTTCTTTGAGAAGTTGCGCGCCCATATTCTCGAACGGATCTTCGAGTTCGATTTCCTTCGCAACGGACACGCCATCATGCGTGATGGTCGGGGAGCCGAACTTGCGATCCACGGCCACGTTGCGGCCTTTCGGGCCGAGCGTCGCGCTGACTGCATTGGCTACCACGTTCATGCCATTCTTCAGTTTGCGACGCGCTTCCTCAGAAAATACAAGTTGTTTTGCGGACATCTTTCATTACCTCCAGAGTTAGGCCTCGACGATGGCCAGAATGTCGCTTTCGCGCAGGATCAGCAATTTCTTGCCATCCATTTTGACCTCGGTGCCCGAATACTTTGCGAACAGAACCCGGTCACCGACTTTCACTTCCATTGGGATGCGCTCACCTTTTTCGTCGCGATCCCCAGGGCCGGCCGCCAGAACCTTCGCTTCCTGCGGCTTTTCCTTGGCAGTTTCAGGAAGAATAATGCCTCCAGCGGTCATTTCTTCCTGCTCAATGGGCTCGACAATCAGTCGTCCGCCCAGAGGCTTGAGCTTGAGTTTGCTTGCCATCTTTAGACCTCCTAAAAGTTTTAGTTATTTGGGATAAGCACAAATTTAGCACTCTCTCGTTGCGAGTGCTAAACGTATCATACCGAAATCACAAGCCCCCGTCAAGATAGATTCGGATTCTCTTACAAAATTCTGATGAGAAGACTCAGGGCGTCGCGTACGGCGTAAGGTAAAAACTCGGCGTTACGTTCGCTTCAGGCGTGGACGTGGGGGCGGCTCCCGTTTCGGGAGCGGGCGTCGCGTTCGAACAGTTCTCCCGCGCAACTGCTATGTTCGGTGGAATATCCGGGCGATCCTTCAAGTACGGACTGGCCTCGACTTGCGCCACAATCTCGAGTGCCTTGGGACAATACGAAGGATCGCGCGGCCCCAGCGCGGCCAGGACGGAGAAATAAACCTGGTAATAATCTATGGTACTGGGTGAAAGCGGCAAACCCTGCACGGTGACCGCTGGATTCTCCGCGTCGCAACTGCTCAGTCCGCGCCCCACACATGAATCTTCACCCTCGCATCCCTCCACCGCGCATTTCAGGGCAGGAATGGAGCCTTCATAGTTGCGAGATTTGAAAAAGACGATTCCCAACTGCCCATAAATATCGGCGTTATAAGGCTGAAAGTCCAGGGCTTTCTGAACGTTGCGCGCCGCAATGAAGAAATCGCCTTGCTGGGTGTAGGTCTTGGCAATCGAAAGATATGGCGCAGGGTCGTGGATCTGCAATTGGTCGTTGATGCTGGCGGCCTTCGCAAAATATTCCAGTGACTTTTCATACAACTGCTTCTGGGTTTCTTCGTTCGGACTGCGCCGGCCGAGTTCGCGGTAGTTCAGGCCCGCGCGCAGGTAGAGGAACGTAAGATTGGGCGTAATGGCAATGGCCTTGTCATATTCCTGAATCGCGAGATTATATTGTCCCAGCGACTCAAGTACGTAAGCATACACGCGATGAACGTCCATCAAATTGGGATCGCGAGTGACGGCCTGTTCGATGTACTGCTCGGCCTGAGTCCACTTCTGCTCGTCCACCAGAATCTCCGCATAATAAGCCAAAGCCAGCGTATTGGTATTGTCCAATTGCAAAGCCTGGAGGGCATCCCGGTCTGCTTGCGCCAAAAAATCCTCATACTGTCGGCTGTCCACCAGCGCCGGGTCAGCGTTCCAGTCCAGCACAAAGGCGCGGACCGCGTGCGTGGTGCTGTCGTCCGGCGCGGCGGTCACTGCCTTGTTGGCAGAATCAAGAGCCTCGGCAAGACGGGTTCTCTTTTCCGCATCGGTAGTCAATAGCGCCGCGGAATACGTTTGGACGCGCGCCAGTTGAGCCCAGGCCTGCGCGTTTTTGGGGTCCACGCGCACGGCCTCGCTGTATGCGGCAATGGCCGCGTTCAAGTTGCCGGAGATGAACTGGGCATCGCCCTCCATTGCATACGAATTGGAAGTGCGCGTCGCAGTCGGTGTGGGAGCAAACGGAGACTTGATATCGCCCTGTTGCATTTGAATGATCAACCAGACTCCACCCAACGCGAGAAGCGCCCAGAAGAACATGCGATACACACTGGATTCGGAGCGGCGATTGAAAATCGGGCGGCGAGAAGAAAGGTTCATGGGGTCGGCGTGACCTCAGGCGTACCTGTCGAAACGGAGGCCGGTATCGAGGTCGAGGAAGAAGCGAGGTTAATTTGACAGTTCTTGATCGCCTCATTGACCTTGTCAACAGATGTCGTGTCGTCCGGAATGCGCGACTGCACGATCTGGGCAATCTTCAATGTGTCGCCGCAACGTCCCACTCTTGCGAGCGCCGACGCGTAGGTGTAATAGATTTCCGCCAGGCGCGGTGAATTGGGGACCAGTTCCACGCCCACCACTTTCTGACCGTCATCCGTAAAGCCGCCATTGATCGCCAGACTCAATTCCTTGACCGCATCGGCGTAAAACGCATTGTAGAAATACATCACGCCCAAATTGCCGTGATACCTTGCATTGGTCGGTTCGTCTTTCACCGCCGTTTCGGCGTACTGCATGGCCTTCGCAAACTGACCGACAACCGCGTACGTGCGCGAGGTCAGGAAGTCCGGCTCGGCGTCGGACGGATTGAGCGTGTTCGCTATGGTGTATTCGTCAATGGCTTTATCGTAGATGCCGAGGTAATAATAGTTGCGCCCCATGGCAAGATGCAACATGGCGATATTCGGATTTTTTGCAATGGCGGCTTGATATTCGCGAATAGCAGGCTCATAATTACCGGTGTGTTCCAGCACATAGCCGCGGGCGCGGTGGGTTTCCAGGAGATCCGGAGCGAGCGCCTGCGCCAGATTGGATTCGTCAATCGCCTTTTGAATCGCATCTCCACCCTGATCAATCAGGATTTCGGCATAGTAGGCGTGCGCCACCGCGTTGTGATCGTCCAGCTCAATGGCGCGTTTGATGGACGACTCAGCCTCTAGATAATTGCCTTGAAAATCCAGCGCCCAGGCGCGGACTGCAAATGCCATGGAATTTTTGCTATCCAACAGAATGGCATATTCTGCGCTTTTCTGAGCGCCCGGATAATCTCCCGCGAAAACCTGAACCCTTGCCAGCGCGACATAAAGAGACGCATCCTGCGGCTTGACTGCGACTGCATCCTGATAAGCCTGAACGGATTGCGCCAGCTTGCCCTGATCAAACAGACTTTGCGCCTCGGTGAGATACGCCTCCGGCGGGCGCGTGGGCGTGGCCGTCGCCTCAAACGGCGAGGGCGCGGCGGGAATCACATACTTGTCGAGCCATAATCCGGCCGCGATCAAAAGACAAAGCACAATGATGCGGAACCAGTTGAAATGCTGGCGCCGACGGTTCATACTCCATCTACTTCCACGTAAATACATGCAATCATCTTACCATCCGAAACAAATCAGCGTCAAGCAGGCTTATTAAAATCTTCTCATGCTATGCTACAATCATTTTATGCAGTTCGATGTGTTCACCCTTCTGCCCGAAGTTTTCCCCGCGTATCTTGAAACCAGCATCCTCAAGCGCGCCCGTCAGCGCGGATTAATTGACGTGCGCGTGCACAACATCCGCGATTACGCGCGCGACAAACACCACACAACCGATGACACTCCGTTCGGCGGCGGAGGCGGGATGGTGATGAAACCGGAACCTGTGTTCGAGGCGGTCGAATCTGTGCTTGGACGTGATAGCGGAACGCCAATTATTTTGCTTACTCCTCAGGGACGCCTGTTCGACCAACGCGTGGCCGAAGAGTTATCCAGCCGGGAAAAAATCGCGTTGATCTGCGGCCGCTACGAGGGCGTGGACGAACGCATCCGTCAGCATTTAGTGACAGACGAAATTTCCATCGGCGATTATGTGCTGACCGGCGGAGAAATCCCGGCGTTGATTCTGATTGACGCAGTCTCGCGTTTACTGCCCGGCGTGCTTGGCGACCCAACCGGCGCGGAAGATGATTCGCACTCTTCGGGCCTGTTGGAATATCCGCACTACACGCGCCCGCCCGAATTCCGCGGAGAGAGCGTGCCGGATGTTTTGCTTTCGGGCGATCATGCGAAAATCGCAAAGTGGCGGCGCGAACAATCTTTACTTCGAACTTTAAAGCGCAGACCCGATTTATTGGAAAAAGCAAACCTTACCGACGAAGATAGAAGATTTCTCTCACGGATGAAAGATGAAAGATGAAAGTGTCTTTCCTCTTTCATCTTTCTTTTCATTAATTCGCAACGGAGGCCACCATGAAACAAAATTTCAATTACGGCAAAATCTTTCTGCTCGGATTCGGTTTCTTCGGCGTCAGCGTGATCTGGACGGTGTACAACGCGTTCGTCCCGCTTTTTCTCGCCAATAAGTTCAATCTCTCTCCCATCTTCATTGGATTTTTCATGACGCTCGACAACATCGCGGCTCTGTTTATTCAGCCGCCGGTCGGCGCATGGTCCGACAGATTGCGAACGCCCATTGGACGCCGTATGCCGTTCATCCTCATCGGCGCGCCGATTGGAGCGATTGCATTTGGTCTCATTCCCATTGCCGCCATTCTGCCGTTGTTCGTGGCCTGCACCAGTACATTGCTTCTCAGCATGGCCTTCTGGCGCACTCCGGTCGTGGCGCTCATGCCGGACATCACGCCCTCACAATTTCGCTCGCAAGCCAACGGCATCATTAACTTAATGGGCGGCGTTGGGACGATCATTGCATCGCTGGCCGGAAGCACACTCTATGAAATGAACGTTGCCTTCCCATTTTGGATGGGATCTGCGCTGGTCGTCCTCGCGGCCATTCTCGTCTACATCTTCATCAAAGAACCAAAAGAATATGTAGACTCAGAAAAAGAACCGGATATGTTCGGCAGCCTGCGCGAACTCATGGAAGACAATGATAAAAGCGGCTTGCGAATTTTATTCGCCATCTTCTTTTGGTTTCTTGCCTACACCGGCATTGAAGCCTTCCTGACTTTATATGCCACAAAGCATGTCGGCATCCCCGAAGGCGACGCGGGCCGCCTCGCTGGGCATTTGGGATTGTTGTTCGTGCTCTTCGCGCTCCCGGCTGGAATCATCGGCAGTCGGGTTGGGCGGCGTGTCACCATTTCGATTGGAATTGTTTTATTGGGCGCATTGATCTTCAGTTTGTTTATTTTGCCGCCCGCCACTTTATCCACGCCGGTTACAAAACTGCCCTTGCTTGGAAACATCCGCGTCGTCAGTCTTCTGCTGATGCCCGCCGGAATCGCCTGGGCCTTGATCAACATCAACTCATTGCCCATGGTCGTTGACCTGACCACCCTCAGCCGCGTGGGGACATTCACCGGCCTGTATTATCTCTTCTCCACACTCTCGGCCATTGTCGGCCCAAATCTCAACGGACTCCTTGTTCAACTCAGCGGCGGAAAATACAACGCGACCATGCTGATCAGCCCGCTGTTCCTTGTGATTGCATTGATTCTGATGCTTGGCGTGAGAAAAGGTGAAGCGACCGAAGCGCTTCCTTCCTGATCCTTCGACACGTTCAGGACTGCGCCTTGAAGCGGCTCCCGTTTCCAATCCTTCTTTTCACTCTGATATTTTCCGCGTGCGCCCCGCGTCCGCAGTATTGCGCGCGGCCGAATGTATTCTGCGTTGGGCTGGTCACTGACTTTGGTCCGGTCAACAGCGGTATCAATCAAGAAGCCTGGCTCGGACTTCAAGACGCAACGATGGATGAGAAAATTGATCGCGTGGATTTCATCGAAACCATAGACGCGCGCGATCGCGCCAAGAACATTGGAGTCTTTGCAGAGAATGGCTACGATGTCATCATCACCGTCGGCGCTTCCATCTCGGATGAAACGATTGCCGCCGCGAAGAAGTATCCGCACATTTTGTTCATCGGCGTCGAACAACCTCAAAACACAAGATATCCAAATCTTGCGGGCCTGGTCTTTCACGAGGATGAAAGCGGGTTCCTGGCAGGCGCGCTGGCCGCGCTCATCACCCGAACAAATCGTATCGCGGCCATGTGTGAAGCAAAATATATTGATCCGATGCGAAGATACTGTGATGGATTTCAAGCCGGCGCATTGTATGTCAAGAAAAATGTGAAAGTGATCGTCGTGTATCGCGACGGCGCGCAGGAAGATTTATTCAACGATGTAAATTGGGGACAGTCCACCGCGCAGAAACTTGTTCACGATGGCGCGGATGTTTTGTTCGCGGCCGGAGGCGGGACAGCAGACGCCGCGCTGGAGGCCGCGGCCAACGATGGCGCGTCCGTGATCGGCGCAGAGACGGACAACTATACGCGTTTGACGGAAATCCGCCCGAGGCTGGTAACCAGCGCGGTCAACGATGTCCGCTCCGGGGTCCATGAATTGATGCGGCTGGCGCGGGAGGGACAATTTCCACCGGGCGAATTCATGGGTCATGTCGGGCTCGCGCCGTTCCATGAATTCGAGAGCCGAATTCCATCTGAAGTTGTGGCGCGTTTGGAAGAAATCAAGAACGGCTTGAACGACGGCTCAATCAAAACGGGAATCCTGTATAAAAGCCCATAGTTGATTGATCCAATCGTCCACACAATTAAAAACGCAAAAGATTGCGCGTACTTGCACAACAAAGGGGAAGGCTGTATACTTTGATTGTTCAATGGGGAACGAATCATTCGTTTAGGAGGTGCCGCGGCACAGAGAAAAATTAAGTTTCATTCGACCACAATAACGATTTTCCAAAATCTAACAGGAGAAGAATAATGAAAAAGCTTTACACCCTTATGGCCGTTGTATTGCTGGCCTCCATGATTTTGACGGCTTGCGGCGGTACCCCCGCGCCGACCACCGCGCCGGAAACTCCGGCCCCCGCCACGGCTGTCCCCCCAACCGCTGTTCCTCCCACTGAAACGCCGAAGTTCAAGGTCGGCGAAGTGACTGACCTCGGCGGCGTGGACGATAAGTCCTTCAATGCCAGTGCCTGGCAGGGCGTGACTGATGCCATCAGCCAACTCGGCGTGGACGGCAAGTATCTGGAATCCAAAGATCAGTCTGATTACGCCAAGAACATTCAGCAGTTCCTTGATGAGAAGTCCGACCTGATCATCACCGTCGGCTTCCTGCTTGGTGTTGACACCGCGACTGCCGCGAAGGCCCACCCTGATCAGAAGTTCGCAATTGTGGACTACACCTATCCTGACTGCTATCCGGGTGCAGAAGAGGGCAAAACCTGCGGTTCTTCAACTGATCTGCCCAATGTCCGCGGCCTCGCGTTTCAGACCGATCAGGCCGCGTTCCTGGCCGGGTACGCCGCGGCCGGCATGACCAAGACCGGTAAAGTCGGAACTTTCGGTGGCCTGCCCATCCCGACCGTGACCATCTTTATGAAGGGCTTCGAGGCCGGCGTGAAGTATTACAACCAGAAGCACGGCACGAGCGTTGCCGTTCTTGGTTGGGATACTGCCAAGAACGATGGTCTCTTCACCAACAACTTCTCCTCCACCGATGATGGCCGCAAATTCGCTGAATCTCTGATGCAGGAAGGCGCTGACATCATCATGCCGGTCGCCGGACCTGTGGGCCTCGGCTCTGCCGCGGTCTGCAAAGAGACTGGCAAATGCTGGATCATCGGCGTGGACACTGACTGGTACGTCTCTGCTCCGGAGTACAAAGAAGTTGTGTTGACCAGCGTGATGAAGAAGATCAATGTGGCTGTGTTCAACACCATTAAGGACGCGCAGGACGGAACCTTCACCGGCGGCACCAAGACCTACACAATCGCAGACGGTGGCGTTGACATGGCTCCATTCCATGATTTCGACAGCCAGGTCTCTTCCGATCTGAAGACCGAACTCGATGCGGCCAAGGCCGCCCTCATTGACGGCTCGTTGACCGTTGACGGCGTTTTGAGCGGCAAGTAAGAAACGCTTCTTCATGAATGAAAGGGCCGGGGGCCTCGCCTCCGGCTCTTTTTCTATCTTTTTACATAAAGAAGATTTATATTGGCGGCATTGCCATGATTGTCTGACAAAAACTGGTAAAATGGGCAAGGTCATCGCTACACGTTTTTCATCTCGCAAGAACATATCATTTCAGGAGACGCCATGGGCACCGTTTTGGAACTGCATGGGATAACCAAGTCCTTCCCGGGTGTGCTGGCCAATGATCACATTAATTTGAGTCTTGAAGAAGGTGAAATCCATGCTCTGCTGGGGGAAAATGGCGCAGGCAAGACCACATTGATGAACATTTTATATGGATTATATAAACCGGATGAAGGTGAAATCCTGATACGCGGCGAAAAGGTGGATATCCACGGACCGAACGATGCCATCGCTCGCGGTATCGGCATGGTTCATCAGCATTTCATGCTCGTGCCGGTAATGACGGTCACTGAAAATGTAATGCTCGGGGTCGAACCGACTCGCAATGGAATCTTCCTCGACAAGGCAAAAGTCGCAAAGCACATCCGCGAAATCTCCGAGCAATATGGCCTCGAAGTGGACCCCGATTCTTACATCGGCGAATTGCCAGTGGGAATCCAACAGCGCGTTGAAATCATCAAAGTCCTGTATCGTGAAGCGAACATCCTCATTTTGGACGAGCCAACCGCGGTGTTGACCCCGCAGGAAGTGGAAGGTCTTTTCAAAATCCTGCAAACACTGATTGAGAAGGGCAAATCCATTATTTTTATTACGCACAAATTGAAGGAAGTGATGGCGGTCGCCGACCGCATCACGGTTCTGCGAGCGGGACGCACAGTGGGCACCGTTTCACCGAAAGAAGTCAACCCTGAAAAACTTGCCGCGATGATGGTGGGGCGTGAGGTCAATCTGGTGGTGCGCAAAAAGCCAGCCCAGCCAAAAGAAGCCGCGCTGGAAATCAAAGACTTGTATGTGCGCGATGAACGCAAAAATATGGTGGTGAACGGAATCTCCTTCGAGGTACGCAAAGGTGAAGTGCTTGGGATCGCAGGCGTCCAGGGAAACGGTCAGACCGAACTCGTCTACGCGCTGACCGGACTCCTGCCGCTTGAAAGCGGCGAGATCCGCCTGTTGGGTCGGCCTGTATATCATACGTCGCCGCGCACCATCATTGAACGCGGCGTGGCTCACGTCCCGGAAGATCGCCTCAAGCACGGATTGGTTTTATCGTTCCCTCTGCACGACAACCTCGTCTTGTGCAATTATTATCTGCCGCCTTTTGCCAAAGGCATCTCGCTTCAACAGACCGTCATTATCAACAATGCGGAAAAGTTGATCAAACAGTTTGATGTCCGCACGCCGAATGTGTATGTGAACGCATCTACTCTTTCAGGCGGTAATCAGCAAAAACTCATTGTGGCACGCGAGTTCTCGCGTCCAATCAAACTATTGATCGCGTCACAACCTACGCGCGGCCTGGACGTGGGTTCGATTGAATACATCCACAACCGCATTATCGAAAAACGCGACGAGGGGACAGCGGTGCTGGTCGTTTCATCTGAGCTGGACGAGATCATAGCGCTCTCCGACCGTATCGCTGTGATCTATCGCGGCCAGATCATGGAAATTGTGGACGCGGCCAAGACCAGCAAGGAATATCTCGGCTTGTTGATGGCAGGCATTCAACCGTCCGAGGCCGCCAAGGCCGCCGCAAAAACCAAAAAAGAAACTGAAGTGGAACGCGTCTTTTAGGAGGCCACATGACTGAAGACAAAGACAAGAAAGACGTGAAGAAAACAGAAAAAGCCGTGGAGAAGCACGGCTCGCCGTGGGTAGACAATTTGCTGATGCCCGCGCTGGCTGTGTTCACCGGCCTGGTGGTGGGCGGCATCATCGTTATCATTTCCGATGACACGGCCATCGAAGCCTGGCGGCACTTTTTCTCCGCGCCGGGAACGGCCCTCAAAGCATCATGGGATGCAGTCATCACCGCCTACAGCGCGCTGTTTGGCGGCGCATTGGGAAATCCCAAGACGATCATCGCGGGTTTTCAAACATATTTTTCCACCGGCGATACGACCGCGCTGCTCAAATCCATCTATCCATTTACTGAAAGTTTGGTGCTGGCAACGCCATACATTTTCGCCGGGTTGGCCGTCGCTTTGGGTTTTCGGTGTGGCCTGTTCAACATCGGAGCGGAGGGCCAATTCTTCATGGGCGCGCTCGGTTCTGCATACATTGGATACAGCATCACAGGCCTGCCGTGGTTTATTCATCTTCCACTCGCTTTGTTGGGCGGTGCGGCGGCCGGCGCGATTTGGGGGGCGATCCCCGGCTATTTGAAAGCCCGGTTCGGCGCGCATGAAGTGGTCAACACGATTATGATGAACTGGATCGCGTTCCGCTTGAGCGACTGGTTGCTGACCGGCCCGATGAAAGCCAGCGGATTCCGACCTGTGACGCCGAGCGTGGAAGCCACCGCAGAACTCCCCCGCTTCTTTCCGGACCCGTTGCGGTTTAACTGGGGTTTTCCTCTTGCTCTTCTCTTTGCTTTCCTGGTTTACTGGTTCCTCTTCAAAACTACACTTGGATTCGAAATCCGCGCGGTGGGCGCCAACCCTGACGCGGCCAAATATTCCGGCATGAGTGTCGTCCGCAATTTTGTTCTGGTGATGACTCTCTCCGGCGCGTTAGCCGGGCTCGCAGGCTCGGCCCAGGTCCTCGGCACGGATCATTGGGTCGGTCAGGGCTTTTCCGCGGGGTATGGTTTCGACTCCATCGCTTTGGCCCTGCTCGGAAAGAGTCACCCGCTTGGGGTCGTGTTGGCCGCGCTGTTGTTTGGCATCCTGCGCGGCGGCGCGACCAACATGCAGTCTGTGGCGCGCATCCCCATTGACCTGATCTCGGTGATTCAAGGCATGGTCATCATCTTCATCGCCGCGCCGGATATCATCCGCTGGTTGTATCGCCTGCGCATTGGCCGCACCGAACAGACCGTGCTGACGCGCGGCTGGGGTAAATAACGAGGCATTATGTCAAAATCAACTCCCCGTCCCATTCCACCCATCCAGAATCGCCAGCGGATCACGATTGGCATTTCTCTCCTCGTTGTTGGCTTGTTCATGCTCCTCGTCTTTACGCGCGGCACACAGCCGGGTCAGACGGCTACGTTCGGCATGAACATCACTGCCACATCAAAGGCGCTCACCATTCCGGACCTCGTCCTGCCGGTACAGCCCGCGCTCTATACTTTCATTGTAATCACTGTTTTCCTCGGCGCGTGGCAATTAGCGCGCGGCGTGAAATCCATAGGCTGGCTGGTCGGCATCGTTGCTTTTTGTTTTATCGCGGCCTTTCTGATCTGGGCTACAAAAGAAAAATCGTTTAACCTGGTTGGCATGTTGAGCAGTACTCTCGGACGCGCTACACCAATCGCGCTGGCCGCATTGTGCGGTGTGATCAGCGAACGCGCCGCGGTGACCAACATCGGCATCGAAGGCATCATGCTGATCGCCGCGCAGACCTCGGTCGTGTCGGCAACGATAACGCACAACCTCTATCTCGGCGTAATCGTTGCCCTTCTCACTGGCGGCCTCGTGGCGGGAATTCACGCCTTGCTGGTCATCCGCTTCAAAGTGGATCAAATCATCAGCGGCACGGCCATCAACATCCTCGGCGCAGGCATGACATCTTTCATCTCCTCGCGTTATCTCGAAGCGCACATTGATCAACTCAATAACTCAGGCACCTTCAAAATCATTTCCATCCCGGTTCTCTCGAACATCCCCATCCTCGGTCCGATCTTTTTCGAGAACAGCCCCATCGTTTACATCATGCTGATCATTGTTGCCGTGATGTATGTTGTGCTCTTCTACACACCCTGGGGATTGCGAACGCGCGCGGTCGGTGAACATCCAAAAGCGGCGGATACCCTCGGCATCAACGTGTTCCTCGTCCGTTACATCAATGTGATCATCGGCGGCATGATCGCCGGGCTGGGCGGCGCGTACTTCACCATTGGCTCAGTGGGGCGCTTCGATCAAAACATGACTGCAGGCAAAGGCTTCATCGGCCTGGCGGCCATGATCTTCGGCAAATGGAATCCGATTGGCGCTTTTCTTTCCTCTTTGCTGTTCGGCTTCGCCGATTCACTTCAAGTGAAGATGCAAATCTTGAGCGTGCCGATCCCCTCCTCCTTCCTGGCAATGGCGCCGTATATCGTCACAATGATTGTCCTGACCGGGATTGTCGGGCGCGCCATCCCGCCCGCGGCAGATGGTCAGCCTTACGAAAAACAATAAAAAATTCCGCCTCTTTCTGGACCGGGAGCCGGGCGACCGACTCCCTTTCTTTTTCCTCCCCGACACTAGGAAGAAACGGGGAATATACATTTTAGAGTTTGCATTACAATTTATAAAATACTTGAGAGGAGAATCCCATGCGTAAATTTTCCCTTTTACTCGCAGGCATGGCTGTTATTTCCGCAATTCTCGCCTGCAACCTGCCATCCGGCAATCCCGATCAACAAGGATCGGATGCCATCATGACCGCCGCGGCATTGACCGTGCAAGCGCAGTTGGGCAACATCCCGTCTGCCACTCCAACCTTTACATCCGTACCTGCGCCATTTCCAACGGTTCCACTTCCCACATTCGCTCCCCCCACTTTGCCGCCCTCGCCGACACCCACATCAAATTGTGATAACGCGCAGTTCATTACAGATGTAACCTACCCGGACAACACAGTCGTCGCACCGAGCACAAACTTCACCAAAACATGGCGGCTCAAAAATATTGGAACCTGTTCGTGGACTCCGTCGTACGCGGTTGTCTTCTTCAGCGGCGATCAAATGAGCGGACCCAGCGCGCAGGCATTGACCGGCAACGTCAACCCCGGCCAAACTATTGACATCTCCGTCAATCTCACTTCCCCAGCCAGCAACGGCACAAAGGTCGGCTACTGGAAACTCCGCAACGCGGCGGGCGTAACCTTCGCTCAATTCTATGTGCAGATCAAGGTGGATAGCGGAGGCGGAGGAAGTAGCAGTGGTCCATTTGCAGTTATTCATGTTACCTATGATCTATCCACCTTCAACGAAGGGAGTTATACAGGCTGTCCAATCGTGACGGCTCACATCACCACCAATGGAGCCGGGGATGTTCAATATCATTGGGTGCGCTCTGATGGTCCCGAATCTGTCCAAACATTGCATTTTGGCTCGGCGACTACAAAAAATGTGTCAGAGAAGTGGTACCTGGGTTCAGGGGCACCCGGGACTCAGTGGTTGGGTATCTATATCGACTCGCCTAATCATCAGGATTTTGGACACATCAATATTAACAAATGCACCACTCCATAGATACAGCTATATCATCTCGATAGATCGTGACTTGAGCGCCCGGCTTCATGGCCGGGTGCTCTCTTTTCAAACCGGGTATAATACTTCGAGTTTTGAAAGGAACCAAAATGCACCAAAAACAGATTCACATTCTTACCGCTTTATTGACCATCTTCGCACTGACACTAGGCGCTTGCGGGTCTTCCGCGTCAAACCAATCTATTATCGCCACATCTGTGGCCGAGACTGTGCAAGCACAGAATACACAGGAAGCCCAATTTACGCCAACACTATCTTCCGCCACAGACCTTCCGCCGCTTCTCGCCTCGGCCACGCCGGGCGCGACCAAAGCGCCTCCCACCGCGCCCCCCACCGGATCAGCCAATAAATTCTGCACCGCCAGCGCCAGCATCACCGACGCCAACATTCCGGACGGAACGATCATCAACTCGGGCGCCTCCTTCACAAAGACTTGGCGCGTGACCAACACCGGCACATGCGCCTGGGATGCCACATGGAAAATTGTCTTTTCCAGCGGAGACTTAATGGGCGGGGCCTACTCTTATCCTTTCCCACAGCCGACTCAACCGGGCGAAACCGTGGATGTGCCTGTTGTCTTCTATGCTCCGACAATCAATGGAACCTACCAGGGAAATTGGCAACTAGTATCTCCGTGGGGCACTCCATTTGCAAGTTTCTGGGTTCAAATTGTTGTTGGGAGCGGGACGCCTGCCAACAATAAAACAGCCACCGTCTATAATGTCACAGCGGTGACCTATGATGTGAGTTACTACTGCACTACCGCCAATCAATTTGACACTGTCACGGCCTATATCAGCGTAAATGGCCCAGTCACGGTGATCTATACCTGGGTACAAAGTGATGGGAATGACAAGGCAAATAACAAAATTACCTTCACCGAGGCGGGAACCAAATCCGTTACGCGCGAATGGCATTGGGGCTCCGCCGCATCCAGAAATCCCCGCTGGATGCAGATAGTGGTCACCTCTCCCACCTACAAGGAATTTAGCCAAGTCACTTTGCTTACCAGTTGCTGGTAAAAAATACAAATCTATGGAAGAGCCTGTGAATTCACAGGCTCTTTTGATTTGGGAACTTTTCCAGCAGGTGGAACGTCCTGCCAAATTGGGATAAGATTAATTCCCAGGAGGATGATATGAAATTGAAGTCGAGACTGCTTATTGTGCCAGCTATCCTGCTCATGGCCGCTTTGGCGTGCAATGCTCCCTTTGCAGGAAACAACACTCCACCCGCCGCGGCGACCCTCAATGAACTATACACCGCCGCCGCGCTGACCGTACAGGCTTCGTCATCGCAGGCCGCGGGTACACCGCCTCCGCTTGCAAGTGCGACCAATCCCTTTCCAACATATCCGATTGGAACACTTGCAGCCACACGCACGCCTGTTCCGGTCATCTTGTGTGACGCAGCCGCGTTTGTCAAAGATGTGACTATTACCGATGGGACTGTCATGGGGCGCGGCGCTACATTTACAAAGACCTGGCGCATCCAAAATGTGGGATCGTGTTCGTGGACTTCTTCCTATGCTTTGGTCTTTGTCAGTGGAGATCAGTTAAACGCACCGGGCAATGTAGCATTGCCCGGGACCGTCAACCCTGGTCAATATATTGACTTATCTGTACCCATGACCGCGCCCAACAACGATGGACATTATCAGGGCTTTTGGAAATTACGAAATGCGTCTGGTGTATTGTTCGGCATCGGCAACCAGGCCCAGGGCGCGTTTTGGGTAGACATCAATGTAGCTGGCCCAGTCTACACCGCATACGACTTTGCCGCCAACTATTGTGATGCCAACTGGGATAATAAAAACACCGACCTGCCCTGCCCCGGTACCAGCGGAGACAGCGCAGGTTATGTGATCAAACTCAACAAGCCGGCCATGGAGAGTGGAAAAACCGAGGATCAGGCTGGCCTGCTCACGGTCCCGCGCGACGCGAATAATGGCGTGATTCGCGGTAAATATCCTGCGTTGAAAGTGAAAACCGGCGATCACTTCCAGGCGCTGGTCAATTGCCAATATCAATCCTATTCCTGCAATGTGATCTTCCGCCTTGATTATCAGATTGACGGCGGAGACATCAGGACTCTTGGTCAGTGGAACGAAGTCTATGAAGGCAAGTATTACCCGGTGGATATTGACCTAAGCAACCTGGCTGGAGAAAACGTAAAGTTCATCCTGACCGTTACAGCCAACGGGCAATCGAAACAGGACAACGCCTTGTGGGTGGCTCCCCGCATCATCCGGCAGGGAACACCGCCTCCCACCTCGACTTCTACCTTTACACCTTCTCCAACGGCCACCTTCACCCCGACGTTTACTCCCACGGACACTCCGACTACCCCGCAAACGCCTTAAAATAACCTGCGTTATAATGGATTGGAGAAAACAACATCTCTTTGTTACAGAAGTACCTTTTGGAGGTCCAAATGCAGTTGAAAAAAATCGTCTGGCCCATGGCCGCGTTGGTAATTGCCATCGGCTTGACATCTTGCAATATTGGCAAAGCGCCTGAACCTACTCAAGATGTAAATGTCATTTACACCGCCGCAGCCGAAACGACAATAGCACAATTCAATGGGCAACAAACGCAGACAGCTCAGGCTCTTCCACCGACTCCTCTGCCCAGCCCCACTGCTCTGCCTACATTCACTCTCGCACCGACTTTTCCTGTTTCTGGAGTTACTCCGTTCACACTCAATACGCCAGGCGTACTCACACCAATTCCCTCGCAGGCACCCGCGGGTACAGGATCCGGAAGTTTCCCCGTGGGATGCAACGATGCAACTTTTACCGGCGAAACCATACCAGATAAAACAGAGATGAAGCCTGGTCAGGCCTTCAATAAATCCTGGAACTTTACAAATAGTGGCACTTGCGAATGGGGTAACGGCTATATTTTTGCCTTCAAATCAGGGGACAGGCTCCAGGGCGACAACTTTCGCTTCATTTATGAAAAGGATTTTGTCAAACCTGGAAAGGGGATTGCCTTCATTATTGCAATGACCGCTCCGATGAAAGAAGGAGAATATATAGGTTATTGGCAGATGAAGAACGATGCCGGCCAATGGTTCGGGTCGCTGGTCTCCGTTGACATCGTCGTGAAATAAGTTTGGTTGAAATCGGGAGAATCTATGAAAACAAAACTGATCATCACGCTGGTTGGAGTGCTCCTGTTGACTGCCTGTGCGCCGGCCTCTCCATCCGTTCCCACGCCGGATGTGGCGCTGATTCAAACCAGCGCGGCGCAAACGGTCATCGCCAATTTCACGCTGACTGCCGCATCCTGGACCGCCACGCCGCTGCCGCCACCCTCCGAGACCCCCACCTCTCCGGCTTTGGATACACCCACCTTGGAAACCGTGGTTGTAGTGCCTACCTTGGCAGGTGGAACACCAGGAGCAACGCAAGTCTCACTGTGTGATCTATACTCGTGGGATGACGCGACAGTGGATGTAAATATTCCAGATGGCACTCAAATGACGCCCGGTCAACAATTCGTGAAAACGTGGAAGATCAAGAACGCCGGAACATGCACATGGGGAGCAGGTTATAAAGTTGTATATGCCGGTTATGCCACCACAATGTCTGGGGTACCGCAACCGATCAATGGTGTGATTGGTCCAGGCCAGGAAGTGGAAATCTCTGTTCAGTTCACCGCGCCGACGAAGATCGGCGAATACGTGAGCGCCTGGACATTGCAAAACCCTGCTGGGCGAAACTTCTTCGGCAAAGGAGCCAAACCCCTCTACGTGAAGATTGTTGTCAAACTCTGATTCAAGGTGAGCGACAATCTAAAACAAGCAATTCAGAACGAAGCACGCCGGTTGGGATTCATCCTGGCCGGCATCACCACTCCAGACCCGCCCCCGCACCTGTCGGTCTTTGAAGACTGGCTCGCGCAGGGGCGGCATGCTTCCATGGATTATTTGACGGATGACCGCGCCCGCCTTCGCCGTGCAGACCCGCGACTCGTCCTGCCCAACTGCAAATCCATCCTCGTGCTGGCGATTCCTTACAAGACCCCCCTCCGTCTCCCCTCATTTTCTGCGCAAATGGGGGGAGAGAAAGATGGGGGCAACGGACGCGTCGCCGCGTATGCCTGGGGCGATGACTATCATCTCGTTTTACCAAAACGATTGCAGACCCTCGTCAAATTCATCGAGGACCAAGCCGGGCATCCAGTTGCGAATCGCTGGTACACAGACACAGGTCCAATCCTCGAACGGGATCTGGCCCAACGCGCCGGGCTGGGTTGGATCGGCAAAAACACCTGCCTGATCAACCCACGCCTCGGTTCCTATTTTCTACTTGCAGAAATCTTCCTCGATCTCGAACTTGAGCCCGATCCATCGTTCGCCACCGATCAGTGCGGGACCTGCACACGCTGTATCGAGGCCTGCCCGACTGACTGCATCCTCGGGAATCGGACGATTGACGCGGGTCGTTGCATCTCGTATCTCACGATCGAATTGAAGGATGATATTCCGCCGCAACTTCGTCCTTTGATGGATGACTGGGTCTTTGGTTGTGATATTTGTCAAATGGTCTGCCCATGGAACCGTTTCGCCGCGCCGGATGGCGACCCGGCTTTCAGCCCCCGCGAAAATCTTCAACAGCCAAATTTGATTCAGGAACTCAAACTCATGTCCGAAGATTTCAATCGCAAATTCAAGAACAGCCCGGTCAAACGCGCCAAACGACGCGACTATTTGAGAAACGTGGCAGTCGCGCTGGGGAACAAAGGTTCATCAAAAGATATTCCTGCTCTGAAAGAGGCGCTTCAAGATCCAGAGCCGATGATCCGCAAACACGCCGCGTGGGCCATCAAGCAAATCGAAGAACGCGAAAAAAGTTCTCAATGAATAGACTCCTGATTGCCACAAACAACGAAGGAAAAATAGAAGAAATCCGCGCCTTGCTCGATGATTTACAAGTGGAACTGGTCACACCTGCCGATCTTCACTTGAATCTAAAAGTTGAAGAGAATGGCAAAACCTATGCCGAGAACGCGACAAAAAAAGCAGTCGCTTTTGCTCAAACCAGCGGACTTGTTTCCCTCGCCGACGATTCGGGTCTCGAGGTGGATGCTTTGAACGGCGCGCCGGGGCTTTATTCAGCGCGTTACAGCCCTCCTCCTCCGTCTCCCCCCATTTTCTTTGAAAATGTGGGTGGAGTAAGAGGGGGCCTTACAGACGCTGATCGCCGCGCTTATCTTTTACAAAACCTTAAGGGCAAGCCGCGTCCGTGGATCGCGCATTTCCGCGCCACGATTGCAATTGCCGCGCCCAATCAGGATGTTCAATGCGCTGAAGGAAAATGCGACGGCGAGATTATCCCGGAAGAACGGGGCACGGGCGGCTTTGGATATGACCCCATATTTTTGATTCCAGAGTTGGGCCGCACCATGGCCGAACTCGGCATGGATGAAAAGAACCGCCTGAGCCATCGCGCCCGGGCGGTCACAAATGCGAAGCCAATTTTGGAGAGACTTCTTAAATCGTTTGGATAGTTTGAAAATTATCTTCCGGGCTGATATGGAATGCCGTTGAAAAACTCCGCCAGAATCGCTGCAACCTTTTCCGGTTGTTCGAGCATCACCATGTGCCCGGCATTGGGCACAACCTCCAGTTTTGAGTCTGCGATGTTGTCGCGCAGAAATTCAGAATTCTTGAGCGGAGTCATCCTGTCTTCCGCGCCGCACACGATCAGCGTTGGCGCAGAAATCTTCGAGAGTTGATCCGTTATATTAAACGCGTCGCACGCCAAAAAGTCCCCGTAAAGAACCGTTGGCCGCGTCTCGGCCATTCGCTTCTCACCCAACTCCTTCAAACGTTCGCTGGAATGAGCTGTGTACGAATTTTCATTGACCATGTGAACCGCGTCCAAAAATGTGGACGGTTCTGAGGCGGCTTGCAACAACGCCGGCGCGACGCGCAACCGCGCCCCGCCTCCCACGAGACCGAGGCCGGTCACCCGTTTCGGAAATTTGATCGCGGCTGTGAGCGCGACCGCGCTCCCCATTGAGTGGCCCACAAGAATGGCGGAGTTTAATTTCAAGGCCTTCATGAATTCGATGATCTCATCCGTGTAATCGTCAATCGTGTGATGACCGACTCCCTCTGATTTGCCATGCCCCGGAAGGTCCACCGCGAAGATGCGTTGATCATGCAAGCGGCGAACTTGCGGCGGCCAATATAAATGATTCCCCGCCGCGCCGTGGATCAGAATCACAGCCGGACGCGAAAAATTTTCCGCCTCATGGGCAAAATAATACAAACCAGCGGCAGTGGGCATGATTAAATTCTAGCGCAGTTTGGCGTGATGCAGACGATCCGCGGCTTCCTCGGTGAGTGGAATGTACACCGAGACCTTCGTCCCCTTGCCGATTGTAGATTGAACATTGAGAAGACCATTCACCAGTTCGGTGCGTTCGCGCAGATTGACCATGCCGAGACTGGAACTGGAGCGTTTATCATAGGCCTGGTTGACCGCGTCCACATCGAAACCCACGCCGTCATCTTCGATCTCCAGCAAAGCCGCGCCCTGCTGGAACATTTTGAATCGCACCCAGATATTGGCGGCGTTGGCGTGTTTGCGCGCGTTGTTGACGGCTTCCTCGATAATGTAAAAAATGACGCCCTGCTTGCCCATTTCCATCTGTGACGTAATGTTCTCATCCACACTGACAACCACATTCTGATTATAGGTCTCGCGCATCTTATCGGCCATGGACTTGAGCGCGGCATTCAACCCCTGCGACTCGAGGATGAGGGGCCGCAACGTGAACAGCATATGGCGGATTTCCTTGGTCGTGCGGTGTGCAAGTTCTTCGATCTTGGTCAGTTCATCCAGCGCAGTCTTGGTATCCTTCTCGACCATACGGCGGGCAATGTTGATGCGCATTGCCATGGCGGCCACCGATTGAGTCGGGCCGTCATGCAAATCGCGCGCCAGTTTCTTGCGCGCTTCCTCATGGACCTCGACCATGCGCTCTTTTTCCTCCACGAGGTCCTGATACAGACGCGCATTCTGAATCGCAACCACCGCCTGACGGCCAATGATGTCAAGCAGGTTGCGGCGATCGTTGGTGAAATAGTCGGAATCAGGATGCGCAAAGACCATCGCGCCGTAAACGTTGAAGCCGCTTCGCAGTGGGAAGCAATACGCTGAGGTGCAGTTGCGAAGCGCGATCACGCGTCCGAGTTCGGGGTCGTAGCCAATGTCTCTGGAAAAAGTTGGCTCGCCCTCGTCAAAGACTTTTTTCAAAATGCCTTCGTTGCCATCGAAGTTAAGACGAAGGTCTGCGCTGGTGAAACGTCGCGCCGACCCAACGCGCAATTGACCGCCGCGAAAGAGAAAGACCGCGCTGACGAGGGGGTCGCTCGCAGTGTCGTTTTGGTCCGGGTTGAGCGCGGCATAGCCCAGGTCAAGGGCAGAATCGAGGACGCGCTTGTAGGAGAGAGTCGCGGTCAGGGTGGAGGTCAATTCATAGATGGCGCGCAATCGCTCGCTTTGGACGCGCGCTCTTTTTTCCTCGGCATCCAGCCACATCTGCCGCCGCAGTCGCATCCGCGACATCAACTGCGTGCCAATGAAACCAAACAACGCGCCCAACATCAACGTTCCCGCGATCCAAAATAAAGACAGGGAAGCCCTGCGCGGCTCATACGCCTGCACCCATACAAACGAAATAATGGAAAACGCGCCCGCCACAGAGATGGCGCCCAGAAAATCATAATAGACCGCGCCGGTGAGGATGGGCAATAATGCGGCCCAGGAGGCCGGGCCGGCCAACCCGCCCTGCACCCAGAAAAACAATCCGCTGAGAATAACATCCGCGATCAGATTAACTTGACGATGAAACGTAATGCGTGTGTTGAGGCTGGCCAGAATCGTCATCCCCATGTTCCAAAAAATCATCACAGCCAGCGGCCAGACAAACGCAAAGCTCAACGTTCCACCCAGCGCCAACGAAACGACCAGGCCCAACATGACCGCCCACCGTAACGAAATGGCGAACCAGTCTGCGACATAAGGAGTTTCAAAAGTCCGCATACGCTAATGATAACAAATAATGCGTCCACAGCAATATGAACGCATTACAACACGATTACACCTTTGCAAAGCGCGATCTAAACCGCGTAGCCCATTTTGGACAAAACCACACCGAATCGCTCAACCAGGATTTTTTGCTGGCCCGACGAATACGAATCGCGAAAGCGGCCGATTTTGCCCTTGTAAAAATGCGTGCCCTGCTGAGCTTCCGCTTTTTCGGGGCGATAGCGTTCGATCACTGCGCGGACCTCGGGCCGGGCGCCGTCTAAACGGAGATATTCCACCAGCCTGGCACACTCGGCATCGTAGTTCGTCAACAGATCTTCGTAGCGGGCGATCAACACATTCTTTTCACGCGTCCACTTTTCCCAGATGCGGACGTAGTCCGTGATAAAAGCCAGCGAGGCATCGAAATCTGTAAGATGCGAAAAGGCGTTTGGGCGGCCTTTGGTCAGGGCGCGCTGACCGTAATCAAAGGCGGAGAGCATGGCGTCGCGCGGGTCGCGGTAAATGTAAGTGACGCGAAGCAGGCCCAAAGTCGAGAGCAGACGCGAAGCGCGTGTTGGCCCGGCGTGGGCTTTGATCACAAACGTGTTACCCATCAGCGCGGGCAGGGTCACTGCAGCCAGGCGCCGCGCTGACAGCACTCCAATGTTGCAATTGACTTCGGTGAGGATTTTTTGCAGATGGAATTTCTCGCGAATGTCGCGGGCATCGGCGCACCCCGTCGTTTCCATCAAGTCGTGAATTAAATTGTAGTGCCAGCCGGAGCCGGCGCGCGGCATACCAACAGAAAGAACGATCATCAAACATCCTCGGCAGGTTTATTGGATTGTACTGTAAACACCGACATACCAGCCAGGATACCGAGATTGATCCACAAATTTGGAATGGCAAACGAGTCCTGGGTCATGTTGTAGAAAATCAGCGCGATCCAGGTAAAAATCGAGGCGATGCCGAGATATTGCCACAACGCGGATTTCTGCTGTAACGCGGCAATCGCATCCGCCAGGAGCGAAAATAGAAAAGCAACGAACAAGAAGAAACCGATCAAGCCGGTCTCAGCCAGCAGACGGACGAATAAGTTTTTAGGATTGGGATAGAGCGCCGTATCAGGGCTTAATTGTCGCGCGATCTCCGGTACGACCGTCAACGCCCAATCAGGCAGATGATTGTAAATATAAAACCCGCTCGCGCCGAGTCCCACGCCGGTCAGCGGATGATCCTGATACGCGCCCATTGCGCCCCACACATACGCGGCGCGCGCGCCCGCCGAATTCTGGATGATGAAGTCCGTGAGGTTGGCGGCTTGCGTGTTGAACAAGCGGGAAATGTATCCCTTTTGTCCGAGGAAGAGCATTACACCTGCCATCACTGCAATGACTAAACCGATGATTCCCACGCGCCAAATCCAGCCGCGGCCGCGAAAGCCGGAGAGGAACCAATTCCACGCGGCGGCGATTTGGGCGCGCCCGGCAAGCAAGAGAGTTAAGATGACCGTCGCGCCAACGGTCAGCAGGCCGCCGCGCGAAAAGGTCGCAAGCAAAAGGAGCGCGGCGCAAACCAACAGCATTGGCTCCAGCCATTTGAAACGCGTCACCCGCACGCGGGTCAAGAGAGAGGCGAACAGCCACGGAAGATAGATCGTGGAGATTTGCCCCGCGAGCCATGAAGGCTCATACGCCATTCCGCTAATCCGATTGGTCCGAACCAACTCGCGCAAGGAAAAAGCGCGTTGCCACTGCGTGACCAGCGACTTGGGAAAGATGTGCAGGTAAAAGGTCGCGCCCTGCAAGCCGCTCCACAGAACGTCGAGCGCAAAGCCGGCCAGCATCCATCTGATCGTAAAGCGCAGATCATTTTCATCGCGGTTCATCCAGATGGCGGCGATAAAAAAACATAATCCCATGAAGACTGTGACCCAGGCACGCAAGACGCGGCCAAAGACTTGCTGGCCGCGCAAAGCCACCGGCGCAAACAGGACCCCGATCAGGCTGGCCGCCAAAGCGGCGAAGAGAAATGCTGTGAGCGGAGTCAGCGAACCCGCGCGCGGGCCCCCCCTCCGTCTCCCCCCATTTCCTCCGAAAATGGGGGGAGAGAAAGAGGGGGGTAGGAGTTGAATCAGCAGGATGGGCAGTAACAACACCAGCGGAAAAAACGCCAATGGCCGGACGTACGTGCCGTCGCCCGCGGGGAAATAGCGAAAACTGGTGACGGGTAAACACAATAAAGCCACGGCCCACAGGACGCGCACGATTTTATCCAAACTCAGGAGGCGGGATGCGGCATTCATTTTCTGAGATCAAAAAATAAAATGCTGAACGCGCTCACAGCCAGAAAGATGAGCGAGCCTGCCAGGAGGTACATGCTCAAACTCACACTGCGATGCGCGGTGAGATTCTGAGTCTGTGTAGCGTCCGCGGTGATGTATTGTTCCAACCCGCTAGACGGATTGGCAACATCTGCCTTCACTTTTTCCGCGAAGGCCTGCGCCCAAGCAGAAGCAAACGTCGCGGCCTTCTTCGGGTCCGGATCGTCTGCGTAAAAGTGCCAGCCACCGTTGCCAGGCTGACCCAGTTGAAGTTTTCCACTGTCGGCTGTAAAAGTATCGTCTGCGGCCTGTGTCGCCGCGGTGTTCAGCACTTCGTCCGACCAGGCGATCTCTTCCAGCTTTCGTGTCTCGCGTTCGAGGAAGTAGAATTGCTGGCGGTCGGTATCCTTGGGCCAGGCCTGTTCGATGTGAAAGTCCACGTTGACGGTGGCCCGGGCGCGATAGGGCGGCGGCGCGATATAGTAAACAGCCGCGCCGATGACGGCGCCAACCAACGCGCTCACCAGCCAGAAGCGCCAGGCTTTGAGCAGGCGAATGAGATCGTCAGAGGAAGGAGGAGAGAAGAATAATTTCATGTAAGTCAGTCCCTTTATCGTCTCTGCCGTGAACTACGGGAATGCCCACGTGCCCGACGGATAGGTGATAGTGACTCCCTCATCGCTGAAGGCCAATTTCATTTGCCCAATTTTGAACGTATTATCCTCAAGTTTGAGAGGTTGCCAGGTTTCCATGTCGGTCTGATAGAAATAACCTTTCGAAGCGGCATCGTATCGAAAATAAACTTTGGCGAATGGAACGGAATCATCAGCCACCTTTTCAAACCAAAAGTAGGGCGCATGGCCGGGGATCGTGACGGTCACCAATCTCGCCTCTACACTCACTTTGGCCTCCTTTGGATTCTTCTTGGCAACAGACTTTTTGGCATTATCCGCGGAGTTTTGGGATTGGGTGCCACATGCAGAGAGAAACGTAAGAACGAGAAGGGCAAAAACTATTTTCTTGAACATAATTCGTTATTTCCTTTCACACAATGTCATTTGTCACCGATAGGCGAAGGGCAGTCAATCCTGGCCATCATTTTTCCGCAACATCCGGACACGCCGCCGATTCCACAACGGCGCAACCAGTTTACGGATAAAATACTTGGCCACAATGACCGATAAGAAACCGCCGCCATCGCGATAGTGCACACGAATCATCTCGGGCCAGCAACGATCATCGGCAGCGATGGTCTTGCCCGCGGTGTGCAGGCGAAAGTTGGCCCAAGTCTGTGGCACGTATTTCAATTGCGAGCGCGCCGCGAGGCGTACCCATAGATCATAATCCATGGCGAAGTAAAAGGATGGGTCAAGCGGACCGACTTCGCGCCACAAGTCTGCTCGAAAGAACGAGGCTTGCTGGGGAATATGAACATAGCCCTGACGAAGGCGGCGAAGATTGGTTTGCGCGGCGGGGAATTTGCCGATCACATGTCCATCTTCGTTGATGTAGTTGGTATCGCCATAAACCATTCCAACTTCTGGATGATCTTGCAAAAACTTTACGGCCGCGGCGACCGCACCCGGCTCGTAAGTATCGTCTGAATTGAGCCAGGCGAGAATCTCGCCTTTGGCACGCGCAAACCCCTTGTTCAACGCATCGGTCTGACCCTTATCCGGCTCGCTGACCCACCAGGCCAATCTACTCTGATATTTTTTGATGATCTCCACGCTGCCATCGGTCGAACTGCCGTCCACGACAATGTATTCGAGGCGCGGGTAATCCTGTGAAAGCACAGACTGAATCGCGGCTTCCAGATAGCGCGCCTGATTGAACGACGGCGTGATAATGGAAACAAGGGGTAAATTTGTCATCAGCGTTTAATTACCAGTTTAGGTTGGGATAAAAATCATAAGCAACCTCCTCCGTCACTTTGCGGATACGATGGATTTCATCGGGAGAAAGTCGTTTCTTCCAGTTGTCCATGTTGGCGCGGCTATCGAGTTTAACCGAATGAGTTTTATTCTTCAATAATTCAACAGGGTTATCGGAACTGCTGGAGTTGAGAATCGTTTGCTCAACGCGCGAAGTGAAATTCAAACCCAGCTCATCATACAGTTGATGATAGCCCGCGATGGGGTCAAGAGAAAGGTCTTCGTGACGTGTAATTTTGATGAATGGAAGCCGCTCACGGTCCGCGTGAACGACGTAGTAGATCATCCTCCACAACAAGGAGGCCTGACCGATAATATCATCTGCCGCGATGGATTGCATATGCGCGCGAAACGGTTCGAGATGATCGCGCATTAGCAAAGGTTGAGCAAGTAAATGGTTAAAATCAAACGACCAATTAAGCCTCTTGAGGCTGCTGGCGAAGGCGGCGGGATGACGCACCGTCACCACGATTTGACAATTTAACGTTTCCGCGAACCACGGCAACGAAAAAACAGCAAACGGATCTTTGAGCAAGGCGCGCTGTCCATGCATACTGCCGAGGTAAAACGTGCGGAAATCGCGGCCCATGCGGAAAAAATCTTTGCGCGAACGAATGGAAAGGATTTCATCCCACAGGTGATAATCGAAATCGAGCAATTCAGTGAAGGCGGGCAGATACTCCGATCCGTTTTCTTTGTTGATATAGGTATACCAATATTTGACCGGCGCGCGGAAAACGCCGGGGCGATGCAAAACGTTGAGCGGCTCGCTGATGTAAGCGGTGTTTTCATCCGCCGCAAGCATCTTGCCAACCCATGTTGTGCCTGTGCGATGCGCGCCTGTGACGAGGACCGGTCGTTGATTCATTTGCCTGCCAACCGAGTCAAATCATAAATAATATATCCATCACCCTGTTGAAAAACGGCATAAGCCGCTAACTGATCCTTGAGATCAGGCTGATGATTCAACTCTACAAAATCCGTGACGAGGAAGTAGCGCTTGTTTTTCGTCAAGTCGTCAAATGTTCTCTTGAAATCAAAGGTCGCGCCGCGCACATCGTGATAATCAATGTCGCCGGAGTTCGGCCAGATAGCGGGATTCGACCAGCCCCAGTACGCAAGCCGCGAGCCATAATCCTGGGTCAGCGCGACCACGCCCGAACCGCGCCCGAGCAAGTCACCGATCTGCGCCCACATGGCGGCTTCGGGACGATAATCCACAGATTTCATTTGATTACGCACATCCCACAACGTTGCGAAGAGACCATACGACAAAATCGCATACGCGGCGATTTTCATCCAACGCCTCGGGGTGAGACTCGCGAGTTGGCTCATGAACCAGTCTGCAACCGGCGCGAGCGAAACAGCCACAATTGGGATGAACGGCAGGTGATAGTAATCATGGGTTGCAATGTGATAGTCAAAGAACAGACCGAACAGGATGTACGCGATCCACAATCCATAGATTAAGAATCGGGCGCGTCGTTCGCGGACGAAAAACGGACTCAACAACCCGACCATGATCATCAGCCCGCCCGCCGCCATGTTCGCCTTCGTGGCCCATTGAACATAATTTAAAGGGCTGAGCAAAAGCGCGGGGATAAATCGTCCACTGAACTGCTGACTCAGAAAACCGCGCAACACGATTCCATAAAACAAATAACCTGCGGCGGGCAGGATTCCCAAAACGGCCATGGCCCACACTTGCGGCTTGCGGACGAGTTCGCGCAGACTGAACTTCCCTAACAACACTCCCAGCGCGCCGCCGATCACAAAAAACGCGGCGTAGAATTTGATGAAGATGGCAAGACCGCCCACAAGTCCCGCGAGAAGCGCAAATACCCACGACTCTCCCCTCCTTTCAGGAGAGGGGCCGGGAGTGAGGTCCGCCCAGCGATTCACAGCCCACCAAAATGTGACGATGAGCATCACCATCAATGGGTCAGGTTGAAAAGAACGGCTGGCGATGACCGCATAAGGAAAGAAAAGATAATAGGCGGTGGCAATCACTGCACCATCTGTTGAAATCAAATCGCGCACAAGGAGAAAGAGAAAAACTCCGCCGATGATCCAAAAAAGAGACGAATACACGCGCGCCACCCACAACTCCTCGCCGGTGAAGCGATACGTGAACGCAACGATGCGCTCGAAAACTTCAGGCTCCACTTCGGCTTTCGTCTTCCATTGTTGCAATGACATCTGCCTCTGCCAATCTGGAATATTCGGCGCGGTCTGGTAATACATGCCGCGCGCTTTCAGCGCGCTAAGCAGTTGCCGCGTGGGATGAAAGTCGAGCGGCAGGTCGGTCAGGCCGAACAGGCGAATGCCGAGGCCAAAACCCAAGAGCACGAACAATGTGATGACAAAAGTCAAACGGGAGGATGCGAAAAAAGAACGATAGCCTTGAGTTTCCATAAGCGCGTCAATTGTAACGCGAGCCGCGTTGTTCAGGATGAATTCAGGATGAGAGACGATCTTTTCGCGCGCGTAGATAAGCCTCGCGCACGCGCCCGAACCCACTCAAATTGAGCAGAGCCGAGACAAAAAGATTCAATCGTGACAACGCAGTGGGTGGATGGATGAACAGAGCACGCGTCCAGGCCTTGAGTGCCGGCCAGGGCTGACCGCTATCGAGCAGATAGCGCGCGTCGACACGATGCGCGGAAGCGCGGGCGCGTCTTTCCACCCTCGAAACGGCTCCCGCCAAATCGGGCTGACTTTTCACCCAATCCAAAATGCGGAAGGCCTCACGGCCAAATTCCGCGGCTTTGAGGCGATTTTTAGCCTCGGCATGATAGCGCGCCGCGGCCCAGGTTTGATTCACATGCAGGATTTTTCCTTGTTGAGCAATCTTGATCCAGAGTTGATGGTCAAGCAGAAAGTGGAACGTGGCGTCAAGGCCGCCTGCTTTTTCAAACGCAGAGCGGCGAAAGAACACTGCGGGTTGCCCAATGATCTGAAAGCAAAGCAAATCTTCGAGAGACAATTGTTGATATTTCAACGTGTTGATGGTTCGACCGCGTTCATCCACAGCCAACATATTTCCATAAACTAAAACAACGTCTGGATTTTGCTCGAAGATTTTCACCGCCGAAGAAATCGCGCCGGGCAAATAATAGTCGTCCGAGTTGAGCCAGGAAATGATCTCGCCGCGCGCGTGAGCCATCCCTTTGTTGATGGCCTCCGCCTGACCGCGATCCCGCTCCCAAGTCCAGAACGCGAGGCGGGATGAATATTTTTTGATGATGTCAACACTTCCGTCCGTCGAGCCGCCATCCACAACGATGTATTCAAGGTCGCGATAATCCTGCGCGAAGACAGATTTCATCGTCTGTTCAAGATAGGCAGATTGATTGAATGAGGGAGTGATAATCGAAACGAGCGCCATTTAGAAGAGCGAGTCGTAATCCACTTTGGGAAAGATCGTCAACTTGCCGCCAATGGTCGCATCCAGGACTTCACGCCCGGCTTTGCGATAGGCCTCACGCGCAAGTGTGTATCCGAGTTCAGACGTATCCAAATCGGGCAATTGCCAGCGGAAGCCCTTGCCAAAATAATCCGCAGAAAAATGATTGGGGTCATCGCCGGTCGAAACGACGGTTTTGTTGGCTTCGCCCTTGCTCGCAAAGTTGTGGTCAACGCCAATCAGAATGACTTGCTGAAAGCCCATGTGAAAGGCGAGTTGGAGCGCGACATTGGTGACGGTTGCACCTTCCCAGACGCGGCCGCGGACGTCGCGGGCGAAACGCGGACCAGTATACGTTGTGTACAAGAAGGTTGGTAGTTGGTGGTTGGTGGTGGGCGGCAGGTTTTGGAAGTGACGATGCGAACGCCACGCAAAGAATTTCGGAAGCGGAAGCGCGGCCATTTCCTGCGCGCATTGTTCGATGACGAGATCGTTGATGGAAACGAGATAGGTGGCGGAAAAGCCGAGTCGAGGGAAGAGCAGGTAGATACGATTGAGGCCAAAGGTGAACTCGTCTTTGAGTTTGGAAAGATCGGTTTGATTCAGGCTTGGCCCGTTGCCGATGATGAAGGCGCGCTGGCCCTTGTGCGCGTCTTTGAACGCAGCGAGGCGGCGTATGCTCTCGCGCCGCCACGGGTGCAGATAGGCGGCAGGCAGTTCCGGGACGCGCCGAATCGCATCGTAGGTGTTTTTGACGATTTGAAGGAGGGCGGAGGGGAGAGTAGATTTTAAGGTTTGCATTTACAATTGATATTTGAGATTCGGGATCGGCAGTGAGTCTCGAATACCGGGCATCTTACTCCGTGCTCAATCGCGCGGTCGCGCCGCCGTCCACGACCAGTGCCTGACCCGTCATGAACGACGATTGCTCGTTGTCAGCGAGGAAGTAGATGGCGTGGGCGATCTCCTCGGGCTTGCCCACTTTCCCGCTGACAGTCTTGCGCGCCAAGTTGTCGAGTCGCTCCTGCATGTCGCCGTGACCCGCGTGGCCGCGGCCGAGACCCGCGCGGAGCATGGGAGTGTCCACGGCGCCGGGCAGGATGGCATTGACGCGGATGGCATCGGGCGCAAATTCAATCGCCATGGCGCGCGTAAGAGCAAGAAGTCCACCTTTCGAGGCGGCATACGCGGCAATATTGGCGGAGGTTTGAATCGCATGAACCGACGAGACATTCACGACCGCTCCGCCCCCTCCGGCTTTCAACAACGGATGCGCCAACTTGACTCCCAAAAACACCGAACGCAAGTTGGAGGACATGACCGCGTCCCACTCCTCGACGGTTGTTTCAATCAATGGTTTGGCGATCTGCATAGCGGCGTTGTTGACCAGAGCATGCAGTGAATCCGTGAAGGCGTGAGCTTTTTCAAAGATGGCGTGCATGTCTTCGGGGCGGGAAATGTCGGACTGGATGAAGAGTCCGTTTTGAGGGAAGCCATCGCCGAAGGAGGCGCGGTCCACGCCGATCACGCGCCAGCCTTTTTCAGCGAAGAGCGCAACAGTCGCGCGGCCTATTCCGCCCGCTGCACCAGTGATGAGAACAGTTTTGTTCATAATTTTTGTAAGCGATCCTTGGACACGGATAACGCGGAATTCACGGAAACAGATTTTATTCTACGGAATCTTTGTCCAGGAAAGTGAACCTTTGCGCTGATTATCATAGATTTTTCTGCGAAATTCAGCCTGCGGGCCAAAATTAATTAGTAGACCTACTTCAATCTCAGTTGCCTTGAGATAGTTAAGCATCTGCGCCGCGTGTGCGTCTAAAAGCTTCTCCACAGCCTTCAATTCAAGCAAAACAACGCCATTGACTATCATGTCGGCGACATATTCTCCAACCACTTTACCATGAAAATAAACTCGAATTGGCTTTTGTTGTTCAACGATCAACCCAATCTCTTCAAGCAGAATGGCAAACGCGGATTGATAAACTTTTTCAGAAAAGCCGTATCCCATCTCTTTGTGGAGTTGGAAAAAAGCTCCAAGTATTTTCCCTGTTAGATCAGAATGCTTGCCCTCAAACTTTGCGCGCGTGGCCGCCATGTCTTTCTCCGTTAGTTAAGATGCCTTCCGTCATATCCGTGAAACCCGCGTCCAAAAATTACTCTGCGGCAATTCCCAATCCATCCAGCAAATTCCGAATCGTGTTCCAATGCACGCGTTCCCAGGCGGCGGGGCTGGAGTTGGCATTATGCGGCGCGAGCATGACATTGTCCATTTTCAGGAGCGGACTCTCCAGCGGAAGCGGCTCGACCTCGAAGACATCCAAAGCGGCTCCCGCGAGACGTTTGGCCTGTAACGCCTCGATCAGGGCTTTCTCATCCACGATGGGGCCGCGCGCGGTATTGATCAGAACTGCTTCGGGCTTCATCTTTGACAGAGTTTTTGCATTGATGAGATGATGGCTGGTTGAATTCAAGTCACAATTGAGGGAAATGAAGTCGGAAGTCGAGAGCAGTGAGTCGAGAGTGGTCATCTCAATTCCAGTCTCGGTGATGAAGACATGGTCAATTTCAATGATATCGTTGCCCAACACTTTCATGCCAAAGGCGCGCGCCCGGCGTGTCACAGCCTTGCCAATATTGCCCACGCCGATCACACCGAGGGTACATTCGCTCAAAGTCCGCCCGGCAAGTTTCTCCCATTTGCCGTTCTTCATTTCACGATCCATCCACGGCTGGCGGCGGGCAAAAGCCAGCATGTAGCCCAGGACAGTGTCCGCTACAGGAGTGGTAAAAGCATTGGGCGTGCGCGCCACTTTGACGTCGAAGCGCGAGGCGGCCTCTGTGTCAATTGAATCGATGCCCGTCCCCCATTTCGAGATAATCTTCAAGCGTGGCGCGCAGGCTTCGATCACGCGCGCGGTGTAACGATCATCGCCGCAGATCGCGCCGTCGAATTGACCGGCGTATTTCAGCAGATCATCTTCCTCCATGCGCTCTTTCACTTCAGGGACAATCAGCTCCAAGCCGTATTTTTCGAGCGCGGGCTGGAAGCGCTCAAGAAAAGGAATCATGTACGGGGCGGTCATCAAAATAGTTAGCATTATCCCGCCTGACATAGCAATTGACGGACCAAGTCATAGTTATATGGCGAGGGATAGGCCGGACCTTTGTCAAGTTGCAGGCACAGGAAAAGACGGGTGTTTTCATCACTACGTAGAATGGACGCAACATGTCTCGCATCTTTAAGATCACCAGTGGAGGCATAGGCCTCAAAAGCTGGCATCCATTCCGATAGGTCATTCGGCGTCAAATCCCTGTTATTAGCTTCGTCTGCGAGTCGGGCGGTTTCCTGCCAGTTTCCACGCTGGCGCGCTAAGTCCATTTTCTCATAATAAAAACACCAGTCATGCGGAGGTTCAGAGCCAAATATGCCGACTGGTGGAATTCTAGGCGAGGCCGACACATCCACCCGATCGATTTTGGAATACTCCGCGGCGTGAACTACAAGCGAATCATCAATGTAGCCAGGTAGTTCAATCTTCCTGTTACTCAAAAGGTGCAAGCATGAGTTGGGAGTTGGAAAAACGCCGATCAAAGGGTTTTCATAATGATCTTGCACAAGCACACTACGATCGTAGTGGGAACGCGGATCTTGCTTAATTATCCTTGTCAATGTATCCGCATTCAAGACATCGGCGCCAATGACCAGGTCGCCGCGCGGATTGTAGATTATATTGGCCGGACCATAAATTTCATAACCCTCTCCAAAAGATGCCCCCGGCACAAACAGCATCGTTTGAGGTTTAATCTGAGGGGCACGCCAAGACATTTGCCACCAAAGATTTCGTGTGGTAGTCCAGAAATTCCGATAGAACGCTGCACTATGATATTGGGCAACTACGCTGGAAGCAATAAGAGTAAGGATAACGATTTTCCGAACAGTACCACGCAAGGCATAAAACACAAGACCTGTTATAAAGAAACAGACCCCAATTGCGGCATGGAATGTGTACCGATCCCATTGGTCAGAAAACAGAACATTGCGCCCAGCTGTATCAACCGGCAGAAGAGTCAAAAACAGCATCAGAATTCCCATCCACAGGGATTCAATATGCCGAGGTTGTGGATCTGCGTTCATTTCATGAGGCCGACCGCGGATATATAAGAAAACAAGAAAAGCAACGGTTGCGCCAAGAGAAAGACCTATTACAAGATCATGATAATTATCGCGCGCAGTGAATTGATAAAATGGCACAATCCATGCAAAGACTGCTGTCTCAACCATATCTTTGAATGTTTCAATCAAGATAACAAAAGGTGCGCGCCATTTTTCTGTAGAGTATATGCTAAACAGAAGATCAACATTCGTAGCATGGCGCGTGCTTTTGAATATAAAAAGCCGCCATATCAAAAAGATAAACGCAAGCAAAAGATACGGAATATATGCCAAAGAGGCACGTTTGAGGCCAGAGAACCAAGAACCTCCATTTGATCTACGGCGCTCAAACCAAATTAATAACAAACGTACGCCCTCTAGGCCGATCATGACCTCGAAAATACCTAGGTATATCAAAGCCAACAACCCAGAAAGAAATAGTAAACTAGCTCTTCTTAAGGTGGAGTCGGCCCGCAATGCTTTCAGAGTGAAAACGAAGGAAAACAAGACAGCCGCCTCTGCTATAAGCAAGTTGCTGAAAGTGGTCGCGTTGGGCTGTTGCAAATAGCCCGGATAAACGGCAAATAACAACGTCGCGATCATGGTTTCAATCTTCTGGCCAGGCCATAATATACGCATCAACCACAGGAAAGCCAGAATTCCAGCAAAACGTTCTAGCAGACCCAAAAATTGCCAAGCCAATGGAGTAGCCGGCAATACTACATAATCGAGAGCATAAATCCAACCAATCAAAGGCCGATCAATTTGAAATAAGGAAATAATCCCCGACAGACCTTGGAATTGCCCAGTCCAAAGAAAGTACCAGTCATCGTGATAAAAACCGAGGCGCGTGATAAGTACGCCATAAGTCAAAAATGTAACTATGGCCAGTAAGCCAATGGCCCAATGAATTTCGGAGATCTTTAATTTTTTAATGATGTAAGCCATTCCTATTTCACTCGCTTCTTCAGGAAGTTACAAATCTCAAAATCGAGTTCTTCGTCAATGTCCCATGCTTCTTCCTGGTCTATCTCAAACATCATCGGCCTTCTACCGATGCGATGCCCGCGCTTGACAAGGTTGGCGCGTGTGAAAAGATAGAGACAGGAATTTTCTTCATACACCGGCGGCAGGTCCTGAGTCTGCAGAAGTTTTTCGGGATCGTGGTTGATGGCATGTCCGTGCCGATCATAGAGCCGCGTCTGCAGGCGCGTGACAGAAAAAAGCGAATCGCGCTTCGGATATGTGGCCAGAAAGATCTGGATGGCGCGCGAGATGGTCTCGCGTTTCAACAAAGGATTCGTGCTGTGCGTCTGTAGATAAAAATCCGCCTCGACCTGTTCTGTGTCGTAAAGCAGGATGTCGTTCATCGGAACGTCATCGGCACGCAAGTTCTCTGGGCGATTAATGATCATTACTTTCGGGAAATGCCTGCGTAAGCCATCCATGATGGGCGGGGAATCGGTATCCACAACCACTTGATTGATCAAAGGTACAGTCAATAAAGTGTGAATGATGTGATGAAAAAGCGGCTTGCCCGCCAGTATGCGATAATTTTTAGCAGGCACGCGCTGGCTGTGGTGGCGCATGGGGACAAGGGCAACGATTCTGGTCATGGCAATTCACATTGGAGTTTGGATTGCAGGGCAAGCATAACTTGCTCACGGTCGGGTGTGGATGTCGTGTCTTTCAGGATCGTCTTCCACGTTGCGCAAAGTAAGGAGTCCATGTGTTCCGTGATACGGTTGGCTCGCAGGGTCAGCTGGCCTGCCATGTTCCAATCACCAGTGTGCGCATACGCGTCAATAAATGGGGTGTATTCGACACCACTATCGGGACTCAGACCGGATGCTTGAGCCGTTTCCCAAAGATGAATAGCTTTGGACCAATCACTATTTTGACGAGCAAGATCAGCCTGTTCGAAATAGTAACACCAGCTGTGGGCGGGCTCTTTGCCAAAGATCGCTTCAGGCGGGGACCATGCAACGGGCGCGGCAAGCCGGATTCGGTCTATGTTGGAGGCGGGAACGAATTCAAGTGCCAGTAAAGTCAAATTCCTATTCGCACTATCAATCGGGCGCAATATCCACAGACATTGTGACTTTTCCGGTTCGAAATCCAGCGCCAAGCTGTTTGTACTCAAACCAGTGAATGTAGATGCATATTTAACAAAAGAAAGAGTGCTACCCTGACGAAAGTCACTCCAATCAGGAATATATTCACCATTGGTATATAACCAGTACCCAATATCAGGAGGTTTTGTAAACTTAGGATAGAGCGTATTAATCGCAAACGAGGTCGGATAGTTGCCCATAAAATACAAGAACTCACTGTCAGATATAAAAGCTGTTCCCGGCTCTATGTATGGTGCCCGCCAAGTTAGTTGCCAATAAAATTTAAGCTGTTTTTCCCATGAATTTTTGTAGTCCACAGCTGTTCGTAAATTCGTACCGACTGCCAGGGCAACAAGAAGGCTAAAAACGAAATCACGGCGAATAGGCGAGTTGATCATCACATAGATTACGCCCGCCCACATCATTGCCGCTCCCGGCATAGCGGCCAAAGCAAAACGACCGCTCCAAAGAGGGTTGGATGAATAGACAGTTTTGCCAATTGCCCAGCCGGGGAGAAGGCCCACAAGCACAGTCAGAAAGCCAACCAAGATCATCCATTTGGCCCATCCAGCCAGCGATTGTCTATTATCGGAAGTTTTGCCCACATGAAAGCGGACAAAATACAGCCAGCATCCTGCCAAGCAAAATAGAACAATGGCCCAAATCAAGAAATTCGACGGACGGTTCAGATCAAATAGGGTGGGATCAAGAGTCCCATACCATGCCGACAACAGAATCGAAACAAAATCCTGCAAACCTGTTTGGATAAGGGAAGAAAGCGTATGCAATGGTTGGGTAAATAAATCAAACAAAATTGTTGGGGTATTCCGATCATAGCCAAACAATTTACCAAATGATATGCGAAACACAACATAGATAGATGCAACCAAAAGATAAGGGGACCAAGCTTTAAGAACTGCTTTGATGCGGTTGTGCAGATCCGAAGATTGAGAGATCACAAGCAACAACAAAATAGGACGTAGAAGCTCCAACCCGACGAAATATTCGATCACCAACAGATGCAAAACTTGCAATAATAATGCAAAGACTGTCAAGGGAAGGAAAAATCGCGGTCTTCGCGCAGCCAGTAGCATCAACCACAATGAAAGCATGTAGACCAGATACATGCTCCAATGCAAGGAGTAAATCAAAGACATTGGCTGAAGTAGAAAAGCCGGATACACAAGAAAAAGAGTTGCTACCAGCAAATTCGACTTGGTCGAATTCGGCCAAAGTAAGTTAAGGATTTCCAAAAAACAAAATGCAGTGAAAAAGCGCAGTAGTAAGATACCTACATGCCAACCAAGTGGACTAATACCGAGCAAGTGAAATAGCGGCTCCAGAACAATGAACGCAAAGGGACGGCTGTCAAAAAAGAAAAAGCGGCGCAAACCATCCACACCTTCATGTGTCCAATAATATATCGGATGCCAGTCGTCCTGGTAAAAGCCCAGCCAGGGAATCAACAATCCGAAGGCCAGTATGGAAATTCCGAGAATAAACCAGGGAATGGATTTCTGACGCGGTTGAAATTTAGTAAACAAATCGTTCAGCGGCGGAGGAAAGATAGCATTAACAGATTTCATTGTCTAGTGATTATACCCAATGCCTGCTCCAAAAAGGTGATGGGCGGCTAAGAGTGGTTAAACGGGTGGGCTTAGGAAATCAGATAGATGAGCGGAACAAGAAGGATAATCTCGTTTGTCAGTTGGCGGAAATTGAAGCAATACACGAATAAACGCACGGTGCGCTCCAAAGCATGAGGACAACGCGAGAAACATCGGGAGGCTCTTGCCAGCCTTGCTAGATCGTGTCGCAGTTCGGCATTGTCTGCTTCCACAGAATACGTCTAAAGTATTCTTGGGCTTTGGGAGCTTTCATCCACATGTATTGAATCGTTTCGGCACTGCGCTCCCAAGCCGCTTTCCACCTAAAATACAGCGTGTTTGCCAATACACCATGGTGATCAGGTAGATTTTGTTTTTTTTTCTTGCCAATAAACGTGAAGAGCTCGTCCATTTCTTCTGTTTTGACCTTCTTGGGTTGAGGTGCTTCCGGCGATTGGTCGACGTATTCTTTCACCCAACGCATGACGGCCGTGTGATGAACTCCGACATGCCGAGCGGTTCGGCGCAAATTCATCCCATCCACATACAGCCGCAAGGCCTGCTTCCGAACTTTGGCATCGTATCCCTGTCCCTTTTCTCAGGAGCGTACTTGCTCCCCCAAAACATATAACGATACCTTTGGCTGCCCGCCCGCGTCTTTCCCGCTTTGTTTTGCCACTTGGTATTCAAACAGTTTGGACATTTCTGCATCCCTCTATTTTAGCCCATCCTTTCCAACACTCTGGATACCCTTTTTTGACTTTGTTACAGCCATGATAAGATTGGTTTGTAGCCTATCTTTCAATTCGGACATCGTTATACTTCACGGCGACGGATATCCTGTTTGCCATTTCCACACACTCTGATCGCCATAGACGCCCAGATATTCAACCGTCTTGTTCTTAAATGTCATGGATACGTGCGGAAAAGAGACGGATGATCCATATAAGAAATTGTTCAAAACGATCCAGCCGGAATTATATTTGTCAACGATTGAAAGAATATAATCTTGCGGGCTCTGTTGGGTATAAAAGTTAAATGGATAGGTGGCCTTGAAAATCGGTTCCCCCCTCCAGAGTACATATCCCCCATAAACATTAGAGATCAGGATGTCGTTGCTATTTACTTTACTTAACAGAAAAACATGCACCGGCATTATATCATAATGATATTCTTCTGTGATTGGCATATAGCCTTGCTTATTATAGAACGTCGGCAATAATATCTGTGTAACATTTAAAGTGAGAAGTAACAAAATAAAACTGATTAACAAGGCTATTATAGAATTGCGAGAGAATATTGATTTAAGGCAAACCCATATTCCATATAGGCCAACCGCGAGGATTATGAGATACCAATATTCAATATTAATTATATAGCGCGGACGGATATTGCGATTGAAAAAGAGAGAGAAAAAAAGAGTAAAAGCTATGCACAATTTGACCAAGAAGGATGGAACAAAGTTGACGCGCCAGAAAATAAAACTGAGTATAGCCCCGCCAATCAATGCAACAACAGGAACGATCATTAATCGATTGAAGTACCATTGCTGCTGGGGGTGCAAGAAAAAATAACGAAAAAAATAGGTGTTGAGGCTTGGAACCATTGAAATACTGCCATTCTTTGCCATGAGGTAATATCCCCCCCAAAAAAAACCGATAGCAACAATAAATAAGACAATTAGGTTCACTTTGTTTCTTAAGTCAAGCTTCCCCAACAGACATAGGCCAAAAACGCCATAAGCAATGAGGATTATTTGAAAAGTAGAACTCGGGTCAACTCCCAAGCTATAAATGATGGGCAAGATTAGTAATAGTCCCACGAGAAAAAACTCAAATCGAAACACCTTCCTCCAACCATTAATTAGGACAAAACGCTCAGGAAAATATCCTATAAATACAATCATTCCATATACAACCCAATAAAAGAAAAAGGGATAGTATCCATATTCTCTTACATTCCGAGAAACAGATATTATCCAAGGATTCGTTGCATATAAAGCACAAGACAATAAAGCAATTGGCCTATTAATCTTTCTAGTCAGTAAATACAGTGGGACTATAGCTAACACATTACATAATACCCCTACAAGCCGCGCAGCCCACAATTCCGGCCCAAAGAGCCGGAAAAAAAATACTACAGGCAATGTGACTATAAACAAACTGCGTTGATAGACTGTGACTATTGGCGCGCCCTCCAATATTTGTCTTGCAGCGATCAAATGGGTATATTCATCTTGATATGGATTAAGGTTCTCAAGATGAAAAGCCCGAAGCAATAACGCTGAGGCCAGCATACCAATTACGAACACCCAATCCCAGATTGTTGTTTTTTCATGTTTAAGAAATTCCCTCCCTGTGGTTGTTCCGTCGTCTTTTGGCCTTGACAAAACGAAAATGGACTTCGAAAGATTTCCCAGTATTGCTGTCCGATTCTTCCAGATTAACAGGTTGATTGCGCAACAAAAAACAAAAAAATTGAGTTCGAGCAATAACAGTACCATTAATCTGGATGCGTAAAAGGGAACTGCAAAGTTATGTGTATATAAATATTTACCAGTAGTGTCGGAGAAGAGACTTAACACTTCAACTTCACCATCCCACGAAATATTCACTGTCCCACCCTCTGGGGACTTACTAAATACTATCTTAGCTTCTTCTCCTGGTTTGCCTGTCCATTCCAGCGTATTATTTAACGGATCGGTAAGTATCAATACATTATCAGATTTCTTCCAGCCATAATAATGTAAAGAATCATAAGAAATATTTTCAACGGACGTTATAAACCATAAAATTCTCGTGTTAGTTTGGCTAGCTTGAGGCAGCGGAGAAACAGATATCTTAAGTGATTTGGAGGGCAGCAAAAAAGTCAGATAACTCGACGGTGAATTTGGGGCATTGGTGCCTACCAAGACCAAAGTAAAGCCAATTAAAGCGCTTATCCCTATCATTATCGAACGCGTTTGTCTGGCAAGCCCAGATAAACCAGGTATTAACCAAAACTCAAAAAGAAAATAATGGCCCACAAAGCCAATGAGAATAGACAGGACAACGTAAAAGAAAATTCGTCTGCTAGTTGGAGGAACAAAATCTATTAGCCAATAACTATATATAGATAATCCAAAACTTATCCCTAAAAGTAAAGAGAGGCAGATGATGTAAATCTTTAAATGGAGGAATGATTTTCTAGTCATATATTTCATAACATTTCTGTAGCCGGAAAAATGGAACTGAGTTAAATTAACAAGATCACAAATCAATTTAAAAAAATAACTTAACTAGCGATTATTTCTATCACCCAAACGCTCCATGTCGGCTTCAACCATCATAATTACCAATTCTTGGAAACGGATGGTCGGTCTCCATCCCAACATTTTATAGGCTTTATCTGGATCAGATACTAGCAAATCCACTTCCGCCGGGCGATAAAAACGTTCATCCTGGATCACGAAATCATTGTAATCCAAACCGACGTGGCCGAATGCGATTTCGCAAAACTCCCGAACCGAATGCGTCTCGCCGGTACCTATCACAAAATTGTCGGGGCGCTCTTGCTGGAGCATCATCCACATGGCTTTGACATAGTCGCCTGCAAAGCCCCAGTCGCGGCGGGATTCAAGGTTGCCAAGCCGCAACTCTTTCGCCAGCCCCAGTTTGATGCGGGCCACACCGTCTGAAATTTTGCGCGTCACAAATTCCAAGCCGCGACGCGGACTCTCGTGATTGAACAAAATCCCTGATACGGCAAACAAATCAAAAGACTCGCGATAGTTAACTGTAATCCAATGTCCATAGACCTTTGCTACGCCATATGGACTGCGCGGATAAAAGGGCGTCGTCTCCTTTTGCGGAACCTCCATCACCTTGCCGAACATTTCGCTGGAAGAAGCCTGATAAAACTTGATCTTCGGGTTGACAAAACGAATCGCCTCCAGCATTCGAGTCACGCCCAATGCAGTGACGTCGCCGGTCAACGCGGGTTGATTCCAGGACGTCGGCACAAAGGACTGTGCCGCTAAATTGTAGACCTCCGTTGGCTCATACTCTTCGAACATGGATAGCAAGGAACCCTGGTCCGTTAGATCGCCCTGGATAACTGTGATGTCATCGAGGAGATGCTGAATGCGTTCATAAGTTACCGTACTGGCGCGCCGCGCCATTCCCACCACGCGATAACCTTTTGAAAGCAACAATTCAGCCAGGTACGAACCGTCCTGGCCGGTAATTCCCGTAATTAGAGCAGTAGGCATGATATCAATTTCTCCTCGTCCCAAAATTCAATCGCTGAATTATAAACTCTCTATCAGCCATGTCAAGCGCGGCGTCTTTTTGAAATCCAGTAATCCCATACCCACCCTCCGACAAAAACCACGAACACAAAAATGAGACTAAGGGCAATCACCATCATAATCGGAAGATGGATCCCGATTTGATTATAGCGGGCCAGATACCACTGTCCGTATAGAAGCACACAGAATATTTCAAGCAATGCGATGCGCGCCAACCACGCATCACGATGATCACGCCACCACAACCAGGCATAGCCTGCTACCAAAGCCTGCCATCCGAAAAATATCAGACGATAGCGCGGATTATCCCACTGATCGCCTCCGGCGCGGATCGCACAAATTAAAATCCATATCCACGAAAAGGACGAGAGCCACAGCCACAATCGTCGTCCACTGCCCGCTGGAGATTTCCACGCGGCAATCGGACTATAAAGCAGTAATGGCAAGGTCATGTACCACCCCAACGAACGCATAATCGCGATAATATGCCAGGTCAGAGTCGTGGGCTCAAAAAATGCGGGGGGCAGAACGGGTTGAGCAATTCCATAACCGATCACAAACAGGAATTGCGTCAACGGGTTCATCTGTGAAAATACATTTTGAACCTGACCCGAGCCGCGCTCAAGTTGATAGATCACATATTTGACCGAACCGCGAATCCAATTCAAGATCACGCTGATGGGCGAGCCTCCGCCAAAATCATGTTGACGGCTGAGACTCCAAGCCAGAATCAAAATGCCGACGAAGAACACGCTTCCCACCGCGACCAAAGCCTGCCACGGCAAATGAGCCTTCTCTCCTCTGATCCATATCCAAACGCCGAACAAAATCATCAACGCCAATGCCATCGCGGGTGAAACCAGCAACATCCCGACAAAACCAATACCTAACCAGACCCAACCATTCCGCCCGCCTTCTTTCAACCAAAGCGCGAATCCCCAAAAACACACCGCGATGAATGTGAGCAGAAAGGGCTCGCGCATTTGCGCGCCGCCCGTCAGCACGGACTCTGGATAGAGGACGAAGAGCCATGTCGAAACGGTGGCCAGCCTCTCGTCCCAGAGAAGATGCGTTGCCCGATAGAAGAAGGGAACGCCGAGGGCCGCGGTCAACGCCGCGAGAAGAAGAATCAAAAGCGGGCGATGAACATCCGGTGAAAAAATTTTATACGCCAGTGCACTGATGGCAAGCAACCCGCCGTATTGATCCGTGTAATATGTCTTATCGAAGGCAGACCAAAGCGGTTTGCCCGAACTCGCCAGGTCCCAGGCTTGATCGTCGCGGCGATGCGCATCGGTAAACACATAGCCTGCTTTGTCGTCGGGAACGTTGTAGCCATCAATCGGCAACGCGATATAAACTGCGACGCCCGCCGCGATGCGAAGCAGAGCCGCCAACGCAATCATCCATGCCAAAACTTTGCCGCCGCCAGCCCAACGCCAGGCGGTGATCAATGCAAGAATGCCCAGAAAAAACAAAGCTGCAAATCCCAGCCAGCCGATGAAATAATTTCCGTCTTGAAGCGCGGCGAGTCCCGCGCCAAAAACTAGCGAGAGAGGAAGGATCAAGCCAAAGTCTTTAGTTAAAAGATATTTCGATTTCATACAATTCCATTCAATGCGCGTTCGGCGCGTGAAAGCCATGAATATTTTTTTATTTCCTCACGCGCGTTCGTTGATAATTGTGTTCGGTGTTTTTCATCTGCCAGCAAATTTTCAATTGCAGATTTCCACGCGGTTACATCGCCCGGCGGGCAAAAGACTGCACGCGTTTCATCCAGCACCTCACGGATCACAGGCAAATCAGCGGTGATGATCGCTCGCCCCGCGGCCATGTAATCAAACATCTTCATCGGGTTGATCACCTCAGCAATGTCCTGTCCACTGCTGGCGGAAATCGAACGGCCATAAGGCATCAGTAAAATATCGCACGCGGCCTGATACAGCGGCAAACGGCTGTTTTCGATGAAGCCGGTCAAGGTCACGTTTGAGACGCGCACCGCGTTTAATTTTGTGCGCCATTCATCAACTGCATCCGGCGTTCCGCCCGCCCATAAAAAATTTACATTTGGCAAAACACGCGCCAATTCGAACAACAAGTCCATGCCGCGGCCCGCATAGAAATGACCGGTGAATCCAACGGTCAAACCATTTTTCAGATTCAGTTGACGACGCGCTTCCTCTGGATTTGGAAGATTCGCGTATCGCTCCAAGTTGACGCCATTCGGCGCGACCTGCACCGCCTCGTTCGGGAACTGGAGGCGGGCCGAGCGTTCCAGGGCCTTTCTCAACGCCTGAGTTGTGACCAGCAATCGTTTGCGCCCGCGCGTTTTCCAAAACTGACTCAGCCACCACGCGCCCAGCCGCCCGGCCACATCCGCGTGCATTTCAAGGATGAGAGGATGGCCGCTTTGTAATCCCAGCACAGCGGATTGAGGTAACCATGTATAAACCAAATCGGCTTTAAATCTCTGCGCGGCAGATTGAGCATACCATATAAAGTCGAAGCGTTTAAGCGCGCGAACCGATGGAAGCCATTGCATTGTGAATTCGTTTTTCAAGCCATAATGTTTTGACAATTCATCCCATGAGGTTGGTTTCGTCTCGCGCGGCGCGAAGACGCGCAGGTCGTGGCCGAGCGCAGTCAGGGCGTCACATACTTTCATGGCCTGGATCGAGTTGGCAGTCAACGATGGGATGCGGGAGTTTGTGATGACAGCAATCTTCACGCCAGGCTCTCTTGCTTGCGCAATTCAACCATCCCGCGCCAGACTATCAACCCAACTGAGAAAACATAATAAAACGAAAGCATGGCGGCTTCCATCACATAGCCATAACGCGGCACCAGCGGAAATGAAAGACTAACTTTTATGATGCCCGCTATCAGCGTGGCAATAAGCGGAAAAGCCGGGAGGCCGAAGGAAAGCAAAAGCGGACGATTCCAGAAGAGGATGTAATTGAAGGCCAGCCCCACCAGCAAAACCATCAAAGCAGGATAAGCCACCACATATCCACTCCCATAAATTGCCAGAACCCAGCGGCCAAAGATCACCAGACCCAGCGCGATCAGCAGGTTGTACGCGAATGAAAGCGTGGTCACTTTGCGTAGAAAGTCTCGCAGGCGCGGCCAGGCTTTTTGCACGATGAGCCGATTCAATTCAGGATAGACGGTAAGAATCAATGGATCGGCCGGCACAGAGAGGAAGCCGATGATCGTGTACGCGATACGGTAAAGACCGGCGGCCTCGGTGTTCAGGAAAAAGCCCACCCACAAAATCTCGCTCTCGCGAAAGATCAAGATGGCGGTAGCGCTCAGGTTGGAACTGAACGCAAACTTGAATAACTCGCGAACGGAAGGCAAAACGGAAAGCGGCGTTTTTACCCAGCCCCGTCCCAGGATACGACCCAACTGAACCTGCGCGGCCACAAAGAGACCAATACCCAGAATAGCCTTGCCGACGAGGTAGGCGATGAGGATAATTGCAAAACTCCCATGCAGGAAAAAAGCCGCAGTAATGATCGAGACGCTGGCGATGCTTTGAATCAGATTGATTATGCCGCGCAGTTTCACCTTGTCGGTAATTTGCAAGATACCGGTGGAGGTCTCTGCGTTGAAGTTTGCAAGCAGGCCGAGGCTGTAAGCGATGAACAGCCTTTCCGTTCCGGGAGTTTTGGCAATGTAGTGAGTGGCAATTCCAGCGGTCAGAACAACAAAGATAAATGCCAATACAGAGACCATCATCTCGGTCAGGCCTGCGGCTTTCATGAGCGCCGCGGCTTTTTGTTTTTCTCCCTTCTCAAGATATTCGCCGCCATAGCGGACAACCAACTCGCTCATGCGGAAAGATAATAAACCATTGACCGTCGAGGCATAGCCCATAATGATTCCGATCAACCCATACCCTGCAGTTCCGAGCAAACGCGCGGCCAGGATACCTTGAAGAACACTGAGTAGAAGGCTGATGGAATTACTGCTGAATAGATGTGCGCTGTTGCGGATGACTCTTCCGAACAATTCATCCTGGCGCAGGTTTTGAAGTAGAGACATGGGTTGCGAAGAAATCTATAAGATAGGTATACCGTGTCAAATCAGACTCATGGAGTCAAAATCCCGCTCGCCCAGGACCGTTCAGCAGCGTACCAGTCAACGAGTTTTTTCACGCCTTCAGCGAGTCCTACTCGAGGCTCCCAGCCGAGGAGTTGTTTCGCCTTCGAGACATCTGCCCAGTTGCTAAACATGTCCGCCAGATTCGGAGGGCCGTATTGAACGTTCGCTTTTTTGCCGATCAATTCTTCGAGCAGTTCGATCAACGCATTGATAGTGATAACCTCATGTCCGCCCAAGTTGATGATTTCATAACCAAGCGGTTTGAGCGCAAGGATCGTGCCGCG
>Ga0070741_10000480_pt1 | contig 145322 bp, 137 predicted proteins | sample Coa_R1_4_FD_66440 | JGI IMG/M metagenome (GOLD analysis project Ga0070741, IMG submission 66440) | Surface soil microbial communities from Centralia Pennsylvania, which are recovering from an underground coalmine fire - Coalmine... | ecosystem: Environmental > Terrestrial > Soil >... | reverse complement strand
CCGTTGAAGTGCGGCTTCCAGAAGCCGAGGAAGCCCGGCGAGGCGAAGTTCGAAACATACAGGTCGAGGTAGCCGTCGCCATTGACGTCCGCGGCCGCAGCGCTGAAGGAGGTGTGGGTGTCCCCCACGCCCGCGTGCTCGGTGACGTCAGTGAAGGTCCCGTCATGGTTGTTGTGGTACAGCGTGTTGCGCGCGTTGTCAGTCCCATAGCGGGGGTCCAGCCCATCCTTCACCCCTGGCCGATTGGTCACATACAGGTCCAGCCAGCCGTCGTTGTCGTAGTCGAACGCAACGCAGCCGGCACCGGCGTGCTTGGGGTCACCATCCAGCACTCCGGCCTGCGCGGCCACGTCGCGGAAGACGTTGTTGCCCTCGTTGTGGTACAGCGCGTTGCCGCCGGGATTGGGCAGGAACAGGTCGACCCGTCCGTCGTTGTCGTAGTCGAACGCGCAGATCCCCGGCCCCTGGCCACCACGCTGGCCGAACGGCGGGATGAAAGTCGGGGCGATATTGGTGAAGGGCTGGACGTCGGCGACCGGCGCCAGCGCGGGCATCACCATCTGGATCTCGCGGATATCACCCTGCTGCTGGCGGGCAGTCGCGTTGCGGGCCACCTCATCCTTGAGCTGGCTCTTGTCCTGGCCCACGCTGAAGAAGGAGATACCGAACAGGCTGTACGTCAACTGGTTCGACGTGTCTTTCAAGACCTGCTTGAAGCCGACCCCACCCTCCCTTTGGGCGTCCCCGCCCGGCCGGGCAACCACCAGGGCAACGCCCAGCGCGCCGAGGATGATCCCGGCCATTCCGGCCCCACCCACCACGCCGATCAGACCCGCGGCACGCCGCGAGAGGCGCGGGTGGGACAGAGGAACGAATGCCATCAACTCCCTCCTGTCACCCAAGATCGCCCCTTCCCGAGCTCCCGTCCTCGGGAAGCGCCCCACGGTAAGACAGCGCGCGGGGCCAACGCGGGAAGCAGGCTGCGCATGAGTCTATGCGGGGAGCGACCACGCGACGATGGGGAGAACGGCCCAGATTCGTGGATCGAACGACGTATCTTTCGGCGCTTGGCCTGTCCGCAAGCTCACGTCGTGGAGAGGGAGGCGTGGACGCCACAGCCAGGGGGAGTGTCCCGGGGTGTGTGAGGGGGTCGCACGAGGGGACGGCCACCGCGTGGTTCTCGCGGGTTGTCCAGACATCGAGGCGGACGACACGCTGGCCGACGAACTGCAGGCCGGTGCCCCGGTCGCTCCCCAGCCAGCCGCCGGCAGCGAGCTGGGCCAGGAGGGCGCGCTTAAGTGTCGACGCGGGAACGACACGGAATGGGGCCCATTCCGTGTCGTCCAGCCTCAGGGTACAAGCTCCCAGGGCCCCGACCGCCCGCGGTCTGCCAGGATCATCGCCCTGGACGAATCAGCTTGTGGTACAGGCCGAACAGCAGAAACGTCGGTGGCCATTGGCCGACGAAGATCGACCAGGTGTCGCGGCCCATCAGCCGCAAGAGAGCCGAGAGCCCGATCGACGCCAGTGCTGCCCAGTACCAGGTCTCCTCTGGGATGTTGTCGGTGACGCGGAAGTATTCCCGCTGCGATTGCTCAACCTGCTGCGCCGATGTGTTCTCCATGCGAACCTCCATAGGGTAGTGTGCACGCCGAGTCGTGCCGCATGGTGCACGTCCGGTGCCGTGCCCCCGGCCCCTGATGGCTCAGCCGATCCGCGGCTGTCGGTGCCCGTGCGCCGCGGTCGAGCAGTTCAGCGCGGCGCACCAGAGCCGCTGAGGTGTCGAGCCGACCAGCCGGGTGCTACGGAGTGGCTCGGGGCCTATCTGTCATGCTCTGCCGCCCGAGCGCGACGTGGCCCGGCGCGTCGCCATCCGGCGCCGACACGGGGTGGGCGCCGCTCAAGCACGAGGGGGCTTGGAGCCTTGCTCTCTGGATACGACATGCTCCGCCCATGGCTGGGCCGCGGCCGGTATCATGCCTCCGTATGCCATCCGGCGCTGACTGGCGGGCGAGGCCCGCGCCCTCTGCATCGCGACCTGCTCCCCCTGCTCTGGCACCGGCCGCGGCGATGTCCCGCGCCCGCGCGCTCGGGCTCTCCTGGGCCGACGCCACGGCGCTGCTGGCGGTGCTGCTGTGGGGGCTGAACTTCCCCATCACCAAGCAGGTGATGACCCTGCTGCCCCCCATTCAGGCGACGTTCCTGCGCTCCGCCACCTCGGCGCTGGTGTACCTCGCGATGCTCCTCGTCTCCGGACAGTGGCGCCTCCCGCGCCGGGAGGACGTGCCGCGGCTGCTGTTCGTTTCGCTGTGTGGGCAGGCGTTGAACGCGGTGCTCTACGCCTTCGGGCTGCACCTCACCAGCGCCTCGCACGCCGGGCTGATCTACACGCTGACGCCGCTGCTGGTCTTCGCTACCAGCCACCTGGCCGGCTACCTGCGGCTCACCCGGCGCGACCTGGTTGGGCTGGGCTTTGGCCTCGCCGGAGCCGGGCTGATCGTCGGCGCCCCATTGCTGTCCGGGCGTGAGGCCGGCGGTGCCACCCTGCTGGGCGACCTGCTCACCGCGACGGCAGCGTTTATCTGGGGACTGTGGATGCTGCTGGCCACGCCACTCCTGGTCCGCTACGGGACGGTGCGGGCGACCGGCTGGATTACCGCGACGGCGGCGCTGGGGCTGCTGCCCCTCGCGCTTCCCGGGCTGCTGGCCGAGGACTGGGCGAGCCTGCCGCCGGCGATATTCAGCGGGCTGGCCTACTCGGGCCTCATCTCGGGCGCGCTGGGTGGGCTGCTCTGGTACGGGGCGGTGCGGCGGATCGGGGCGGCGCGCACGGCGATCTACGCGAACCTGCAATCGTTCTTCGCGGTGCTGTTCGCGGCGCTGCTACTCGGTGAGCGGGTGGAGGGAACAGCACTGGTGGGCGGCGTCGCGGTCGTCGCCGCGGTGCTGCTAACGCGCCGGCCGGCCGGCGAGGCCCGGCGCGAGCCGAGGGGGGTGCGGGGGCGCGCCGGCTAAACCGCGACCGCGCTATTGGGCACCGGCCGCCCGAGCCGGACCATGGCAGCGGCGATCTCCGCCTGCCCGATCAGACCCAACCAGGCGGTTCGCACGCAGACCTCGATGCGACCCTCGCTCCACAGCGCGTCCCAGTCGCGGGGACTCAGCGGCGTCCAGCCCTCCTTTCTCACCGCCTGAAGGTAGGACTCGATCAGGCTCTGCACGCACTGCTTGGTCGCCTCGTCCACCGGCACGTCGTTCAGCGGCACCCCCAGCGGAATTGTGACTTCGGCCAGCTCCCAGGCGCGCCCCGACTGCTGCGACATCCAGCCCTCCCCGTGGTCCCCCTCGGCGCCGGGCGCCACATCGCCCGGCTGCGAAGTGACGCCGAGCATACCGCCAGGAGCCGCGCAGCGGGATGGGTCGTGTGCAGGATCTCACCTGGTCCGTTCGCCGGAAACTTCGGAGGCCAGCGCGTTAGCGCGGCAGCAGCCGGCGCAGCTCGACGGACTCGTCCGCCAGGCGCTCCGGCTCGACCACGACCCCTGCCTCGATCAGACGGCGGGCGGCGGAGACGTCCTTGAAGCGGTTCACCCCGAGGGCGGCACGAATCCGGCCCTGGTGGAGGTAAAAGATGATGAAGCTCCGGTCCTCCGGCCGGCCACGCCGACAGGTAGTGTCCCAGTGGCTGGCGTGGCCAACGTACTGGAGCGTCAGGTCGTACTGGTCGGACCAGAAGAAGGGGACGGGGGCGTAGGGCTCGCCCCGTCCGAGGATGCTCCTGGCGGCGGCCACGCCCTGGTTCTGGGCGTTGTCATAGTGCTCCACGCGCAGCCGTTCGCCCAGGCGCGGATGCCACCAGTTCGCCACGTCGCCAGCGGCGTACACTCCTGGCCGGTTCGTCCGACACCACTCGTCCGCCAGCACCCCGTTGTCCAGCGCCACCCCACTCCCGGCGAGCCAGGCGACCTCGGGGACCACGCCTACGCCCACCACCGCCAGGTCGCAGGGCACCTCCTGGTCGTCACCCAGCACTACCGCCTCCACCCGCCCCTGGCCGCGAAAGCCGGCCACGGGCGCGTTCAGGCGCACGTCCACGCCCTGCTCGCGATGAAACTGAGCATAGTAGTGGCCCACATCTGCGCCCAGCACCCGCAGCAGCGGCGCGGCGAGCGCTTCGAGCAAGACTACCTCCAGCCCCATCTGGCGGGCAGAGGCGGCCACCTCCGCCCCGATGAACCCGGCGCCGACCACTACCACCCGCGAGGCGGCCTGGAGCGCTGCTCGCAGCCGCTCGGCATCGCGCAGCGTTCGCAGGTAGTAGATGCCCTCCAGCTCTGTGCCGGGCACCTGGAGGCGGCGCGGACTAGCCCCGGTGGCGATCAGCAGCGCGTCGTAGCCGATCCGCTCGCCGGACTCCAGCTCCACCACCCGCGCGTCCGGATCCAGCCCTATGGCGCGGATGCCGTAGCGGGTCTCGATCTGCTGCTCCGCGTAGAACTCGGCCGGCCGCAGGAAGACGCGCTCGCTGGGGAGCTCCCCACGCAGCAGCTCCTTGGAAAGCGGCGGACGCTCGTAGGGACGGTCGGGCTCGGCGCCAACCAGGACGATCCGACCGTCGAAGCCCTCGGCGCGCAACGTCTCGGCGGCGCGCCCACCGGCCATGCTGGCGCCGACGATGACGACGATGCGCAGCGCCATGGTCAGCCTGGAGTCACAGGGTGGAGCGAGACGAGCACCCGGCCGTTCTCGACCCGGACGGCGTAGGTGGGGATCGGCTGAGTGGCCGGAAGCTGGATCGCCTGGCCGGTCCGAACGTCGAAGCCGCTATTGTGCAGCGGGCACATCAGCACGCAGCCGCGCAGCTCGCCTTCGTCCAGCTCCGCGTACTGGTGGCTGCACAGGCCACCGACGGCATAGAGCTGCCCGTCGACCTTACAGAGCACCACCCGCTGCCCGTTGACCTTCACCCCGTAGGGCTCGTCGTCGTAGACGTCCGCCGCTGCCGCGACGTCGACGAACCCTTCCTGCCCCGACCCTGTCGCCATGCTTCCTCCGCGCTCTCAGCCAGTCGCTACGATCGTCCCGGCCGCGGCTGCTTAGCAGCCGCGGCCGGCGGAGTGATACCCCGGGGAGCGCTGCGGCGGCCAGGGTTTGGTCGCGCCGCCGCGGCGCACTACTCGCTCGCCGTCACCAGCCGTGGCAGGCTGTAGCCCGGCCGCTGGTACTCAGCGGTGACCACGGTGGTCATGTTGCCGCGCGGGGTAAACTCCCCGCTCACCCGCATCCAACGGGGCGATACCAGGGCAACGAGATCATCCAGCACCCGGTTCACCGCCGCCTCATGGAAGATATATTCGCCCCGGTAGCGGTTGAGATAGAGCTTGAGCGCTTTCAGCTCGACGATCGAGGCGTCCGGGACGTAGCTGATGCGAATCGTGGCAAAATCCGGGTAGCCGGAGCGCGGGCACAGGCAGGTAAACTCCGGGAAGCTGATGTCGATCCGATAGTCCCGCTGCGGAGCCGGGTTCGGGACCGCCTCGAGCTGCGCCTCCTGGATCGCCCGCTCGCCGGGGCGCAGGGCTGGAGCATCCGAGATCGCCACTACCATCGCCTCCACATCTAGAGCCCAAACGCGGGCGCACCAACAATTCTAGCAAGACGACTGCGGCAGGCGTCTCAGGCGTCTGATGAGGGCAGGGCATTGAGCACCGTGCGAACACGAAGGGGAGCCGACTGGTGAGCGGGCGCGCGGGCGGCCTGGTGAGCACGTCGCTCGCCAGCGTCCGGGAAGTCTCCTGCGCAGCGTCCGGCTCGGACGCTGCGCTCTACTGCGCGGCGATTGAGGAAACGTTTCCCGAGCTGGCGATCGAGACGATCGAGGCGGAGGGCGAGGGCTGGGACAGCGTCGCCTGGACGGTCAACGGGCAGTACGTGTTCCGCTTTCCAAAGCGGGACGACGTGGTGCCCTGGCTGGAGCGCGAGATCGCGCTGCTGCCGGAGCTAGCCCCCACGCTCCCGCTGCCCGTCCCGCGCTTCAGCCACGTCTGCATCCGAGCGAGCATCTGGCCCCGGCCGTTCGTCGGCTACCGCCGTCTCGCCGGCCAGCCGCTGCTCGACCCGCCGATGCTGGCACGGGCCTGGCCGCACCTGGCCGACCAGCTCGGGTCGTTCCTGGCCGCGCTCCACGCCTTCCCGGTCGCGCGGGCGGCCGCCCTCGGCATTCCGTGCCACGATCCGCCGGCCTGGCGCCGAGCGCACGAGCATCTCTGGCGGCAGATCCAGGCCGCCGTCTGCCCGCTGCTCACCGCGCTCGAGCGGCGCATGGTAGCCGCCTTCTTCGACCGTTTCCTGGCTCTCCTGGAGGTGGCCGACTTCCGTCCGGTGCTCGTCCACGGTGACCTCAACGAGGAGCACGCGCTCATGGACGCGGAGGCCTCGCGCATCGTCGGCGTGATCGACTTCGGGGACATGCGCCTGGCCGACGCGGCGGTCGACTTCGGCCAGCTCCCAGAGCTGTTCAGCCGCCGGATGCTGCAGAGCTACCGATCCCACCAGGGGCCAGCAGAGGACGACGAGACCTTCCTGGCGCGCGCTCGCTGCTATGGGCGGCTGGAAGCGTTCCGCGGCGTGCTGATGGGCCGGGAGCTGGGCGACCGCGCCCTGCTGTCTTCCAGCCTGGCTACCCTGCGCCGACAGCTCAGCGAGCCGTAGGCTCTGGCTACGGATACTGCCGTAGCGCCTCTACCACGAGCTCGATGAACTGCTCCGCCTGGACGTCCACCCCAACCTGGACGTTCGCGGCCAGGCCGGTGACGCCGTGGAAGTCCACCACCGTCCGTCCGACAGTGAGCTCGCCGTGACACTCCACGTCGACCACGGCCGGCCGGGTCGCCACGATGCCGGGCTGGATCACCTGTGCCACCGCGACCGGGTCGTGTAGCGGCGCCCCCTCGCCGTGGCGCGCCCGCCCGTGGACGTCATAGAAGTCCAGGAGATCGGCAACAAGCGCGGCGATCCGACCGCCGAGCCCCCGGATGCGCTCGCGCTGGGCGCGGGTGACGAGCGCCCGGTGGGTCACGTCGAGCCCTACCATTGTGATCGGAAGGCCGCTGCGGAGGACGATCCGTAGCGCCTCGGGATCGGTGTAGGCGTTGAATTCTGCTGACGGGGTGACGTTGCCCGCACCTGCGGCGCCGCCCATGAAGACGATCTCACGGATGTGGGGCTTGAGCTCTGGGTGGAGCTGGAGCAGCAGCGCGATGTTGGTCATCGGCGCGGTTGGTATCAGCGTCACCGGCTCTACCGACGTTCGGAGCAGTTCGGCGATGAAGTCGACCGCGTGCCGTGGCTGGGGCTGCAGGTCGGTGGGCGGAAGCTGCGCCCCGCCCAGGCCGGACTCGCCATGGACCTCCGCCGCCACCCGTAGCGGGCGGAGCAGCGGTGCGGCGCACCCGGCGGCGACCGGCACCTGGCCCAGCCCGGCGTAGCTGAGCAGGCGCAGGCAGTTGTCCAGCACTTTGGGTAAGGTCTGGTTGCCGGCGACAACGGTGATACCGCGCACCTCCAGCGCCGGGCTGGCGCAGGCGAGCAGGATCGCCACCGCGTCGTCCAAGCCAGGGTCACAGTCCAGGATGACTGGCCGCCGTGCTCCGTTCACAGGCTCCACTCCCGGCATAGGGACGCGTTTCAGCCTATCATACGGGCGGCTGAGCGCCTATGCCTGAGCTGCCGGAAGTCGAGACGCTGCGCCGCGGACTGGCGGAGCACCTGGTGGGCCGCCGGATCGTCACGGTCGAGCTCCGTCTGCCCAAGCTGGTGGCGGAAGGGAGGCTGGAGGAGCTCGAGGGCGCGACCGTCACCGGGGTGCGCCGGCGGGCGAAGCATCTGCTGATCGATACCGATCGAGCGACCCTGCTCGTCCATCTGAAGCTGGCCGGGCAGATCGCGCTGCGCCGCGCCGACGGAGCGTCGCTCGCCGTGGGCGGCCACCCGGTGCCGCGCTTCGATGCCCCGCTGCCGCATCGCTCCACCCACCTGATCCTGGGGCTGGACGACGGCTCGCGGCTCTATCTGACCGACATCCGCCATTTTGCTCGGGTCTGGGTGCTGCCAGCCGCCGACGCGGAGGCGCGGCTGGCAGCACTGGGGCTCGGCCCGGAGCCGCTGGACCCTGCGTTCACTCCGCGGGTGCTGGCCGAGGCGCTGGCCGGACGGCGCCGGCCGTTGAAGCCCACCCTGCTCGACCAGACCCGGGTGGCCGGGCTAGGCAACATCTACGTCGACGAGGCGCTCTGGCGCGCCCGGCTGGCGCCGACGCTGTCCGCTGGCGACCTGGACACCGAGAGGGTGGAGCGGCTCCATGCGGCGATCCGGGCGGTGCTGCACCACGCGGTGACGGAGGGCGTGGCCCAGGTGCTCGACGGCCGGGCCGCGCCCGGTACCAGCTTTCCAGCAGTGCACGGCCGGGAAGGGCAGCCCTGCCCCCGCTGTGGCGAGCCCGTCCGCAAGGCGCGGATCGGCGGCCGCGGCACCTACACCTGTCCCTCCTGCCAGCCAGTCGAGCACACCTGATCCGCCCGCGCCGCTACGAAACCGCCTCCAGCAGCTCGTCGGCGGAATAGGGCTTGGCGATGAACTGGGCCGCCCCCACCTGCGCCGCCTTCGCCGCCGGATCCGCGGCCGCGGTCAGCACGACGATCCGGGCGTTCGGGCAGAGGTTGAGGCGATGGCGCTCGCGGGCAAACTCCCAGCCATCCATGATCGGCATCATCAGATCCAGCAGGATCACATCCGGGCAGCTCGCACGGAGCGCCTCGAGCGCCTCTCGGCCGTTGTATGCCGTGCGGACGGCGAATCCCTCATCGTGCAGGAGCTCTGCCAGCGCCTCGACGATGAAGGGGTCGTCATCGACGACAAGAACCGACCGAGCCATCTCCTCCCCCTCGGCGCTTCCCGTGGCACGGTAGGCCGTGTACCTTCGCCAATCAGTCACGGAAAACCTCGCTGCTCTCCCCCGCTGCATGGTAATCGTGCCGTCTCCGAGTGTCCATGCCCCATCCCCCGAGAGCAGGACGCCGGCATCCGGACTGCGAGAGGCTGGGCGACCGGCCGGGCGCGGCAGCGCGCCGGGTGGCGGGAGGATGGGCGCCGTGCTCCGCAGCCACGTGGCGCCTGGCCGCCGTGAAACCAGTCTCTCCGCGCTGGTGCCCACCCGGCCCTGGCAGGGAACGGGGCGAGGCGTCTATGGTGGACGTTCGGAAAGAGGGTGCGCTGTGCCGAGCCAGATGCCTCCCGCCACCCAGGCACGGATCGCGGCGATCGCTGCCGACCGCGAGCACGGCGCCTCCTGGCTGGCCCGGGCCGCGCTCGACGCGGTGGCTGGCTGTGCCTCGGAGTCGCGCCAGCGGAGCGTCGCGGGAGCGCTCGCCGAGCTGCGGAGGTGCATCGCGGCGCTGATCGCGGCGCGCCCGGGGATGGCGGCGGTGCGGAACCGGCTGGAGCAGCTCCGGGCGGAGATCGAGGCCGCGGCCCCGACGGCGCGGGACGGAGCGACGCTGCTGCGGCTCGCCGGCGCGCGAGCCCGGCAGCTCGCCGCGGCGGCCGAGGCGGCGGAGCGACGGGCAGCCGAGCAGGCGGCCGTGCTGCTGCAGCCCGGCGAGGTGGTGATGACCGCAAGCGCCAGCGGGACGGTCCTCGCCGCCCTGCAGCTCGCCGGCCCGCGGCTGCGGCGAGTCCTGGCCGCCGAGTCCCGCCGGCCAGACGGCCCCGGCTACGGCCTGTCCGTGGTCCAGCAGCTCCGCGCCGCGGGGAGCGCGGCCGAGGTCGTGCCGGACGAGGCGCTGGAGGTGCGAGTAGGCGAGGCGACCCGAGTGCTGCTCGGCGCCGACACCGTCCTGCGCAACGGCTCGCTTATCAACGGCGCCCCCTCGCTCGCGCTCGCCCGGGCCGCCCACCGGGCCGGTGTCCCGCTGGTGGCGGTGTTCGATAGCACCAAGCTGGATCGTTGGAGCGACCCGGAGCGGGCCGAGGTGCCCGCCGGGTTCGAGCGCGTCCCGGCGGCGCTGGTCGGCTCCTACGTGACGGAGGCCGGCCCCCACACCTGGGAAGCGCTCTGGGCGGCAGCGTCCCGCCACCCCACCACGGCGCCGCCCAGTAGCGGCCCCTTGATAACCTGTTAAACTAGGTAAGACAGTTAGTTAGCGGAGGGTCTGCGCATGGCTGTAACCGGCTTGTGTCCCGGTCGGCTTGCCGCTGGACTGGTCGACACCCTGCCCTTCGTGGCGAGCACCGGGCTGCTCGGGATGATCTTCGGGGCCGGGGCCCAGGCCGCCGGTATTGGGCAGGCCACGGCGGTGCTGATGTCCGTCGTCGTCTTCTCCGGCTCCGGCCAGTTCGCGGCACTGCCGCTCTGGAGCCAGGGCGCGGGGATCATCGTGCTGAGCACCTTTGTGCTCAGCCTGCGGTTCGCGCTGATGACCGCCTCAATGGCGCCGCGGCTCGCCAACGCTCCACCCTGGCTCCGGGCTGCTGTTGCCTACGGCGTGACCGACGAGAACTACGCCCTGGCGGTCAGCCGGCGCGGCGGGGAGATGGAGCCCGACTACCTGGCCGGCTCCTGGGCGGTGCTGTACCTGTCCTGGGTGCTCGGCACGGCCGCGGGGGTGTTCTTCGGGGCCCAGGTACCCGCCCAGCTTGTCGCGCCGCTCAACGCGGTGTTCCCGATCGTCTTCGTGACACTCGTCGTGCTCTGCTGCACCTCGGTCCCGACCGCCGTGGTCGCGGCCCTCGGGGCACTGCTCGGCGCGCTCGGCGCCCTGTACCTGCCGGCTGGCTGGGGCGTCGTCATCGCCGGGCTGCTGGCCAGCCTGGCCGGGCCGCTGCTGGAGCGGCGGAAGCCGCGCGGGCGTCGGCCGTGATCGGGCGTGACCTGCTGGTCGTGCTGGGCATGGCGCTGGGGGTGTATCTGCCCAAGCTGCTGCCGGTGCTGCTAGTCTCGGACCGGCTGCCACCACTGATGCAGCGCTGGCTACGCTACGTGGCCCCGGCGGTGCTGGCGGCGCTGGTCGCCCCGGCCATTCTGGCGCCCGGTGGTCGGCTCGCCGCGCCAAGCTGGGAGCAGGCGGGCTACCTGGCGGCGTTCATTGTGGCGATCCTGACGCGGCGGATGCTGCCATCGCTGGCAGTGGGGCTGGCGGTGGTGCTGGCGACGACCGTTCCGCGGAACTGACGCCGCGACGGCGCGGGCGCCGAACGCAACCGGGCGCAGCGCGTTGCAGGATCGGGCCAGGGTATCGCCTTTCGCGCCCTACACACCCTTGGCGGCCAGCACCCGAGCTACCAGCGCCTGGGCCTCCTCGATCAGGCGGGCCAGGTGGTCTGGGCCCAGAAAGCTTTCCGCGTAGATCTTATAGGTCGCCTCGGTCCCCGACGGCCGCGCCGCGAACCAGCCGCTCGGGGCGATCACCTTGAGCCCTCCGATCGGGGCGCCGTTGCCGGGCGCAGTGGTCAGCACCTGGGTGATGGGCTCGCCGCCCAGCTCGGACGAGGGCACGTCGTCGGGGGTTAGCTGCTGGAGTACGCGCTTCTGAGCGGCGGTGGCCGGCGCGTCGACCCGGCGGTAGACCGGGCTGCCCAGGCGCGCAGTGAGCCGCTGATACAGCTCGGCCGGGTCACGGCCCAGCCGCGCGGTGAGCTCGGCCGCCAGCAGGCACAGGATGATGCCGTCCTTGTCGGTGGACCACGGCGTGCCCTGGCGGCGCAGGAAGGAGGCGCCGGCGCTCTCCTCCCCGCCGAAGGCCAGCGATCCATCCAGCAAGCCCGGCACGAACCACTTGAAGCCGACCGGCACCTCCAGCAGGCGTCGGCCCAGGTCGGCCGCGACGCGGTCGATCAGGCTGCTGGATACGATCGTCTTGCCGACGGCGGCCTGCGCCGGCCAGTCCGGCCGGTGCTGGAACAGGTAGGCGATGGCTGCCGACAGGTAGTGGTTCGGGTTCATCAGCCCGGCCCCACGGGTCACGATCCCGTGGCGGTCAGCGTCGGCGTCGTTGCCGAACGCCAGGTCGAACCGGTCGCGCAGACCCACCAGGCCGGCCATGGCGTACGGCGAGGAGGGATCCATGCGAATCCGGCCGTCCCAGTCCAGCGGCATGAAGCGGAAGGTAGGGTCGACCGTCTCGTTCACGACCACCAGGCCGAGGCGATAGCGCTCAGCGATCGCTTGCCAGTAGGCAACGCTCGCTCCGCCGAGCGGGTCCACCCCAAGCTTCAGCCCGGCCGCTCTGACCGCGTCCAGGTCGACGACAGCCGGCAGATCGTCTACGTAGCTGGCCACGTAGTCGTAGCGCTGAACCGTCGGGCTAGCCAGCGCACGGTCGTAGGGCAGGCGGGCCACGCCGGCGAGGTCCGTCTCCAGCAGCCGGTTGGCCTCGGCCTGAATCCAGCCGGTGACGTCGGTGTCGGCCGGTCCGCCGTTGGGCGGGTTGTACTTGATGCCGCCGTCCTCCGGCGGGTTGTGCGACGGCGTGATCACGACGCCGTCGGCCAAGTGGTCGCGGCGGCCGCGATTCCAAGCCAGAATCGCATGCGAGATGGCCGGAGTAGGGGTATAGCCGTCGCGCGCGTCGATTCGGACCTCCACCCCGCGGGCGGCCAGGACCTCCAGGGCGGTGCGGAAGGCCGGCTCGGACAGCGCGTGGGTATCGCGGCCGAGGAACAGCGGGCCGTCGATGTCGTGCTGCTGGCGATAGCGGCACACCGCCTCGGAAACGGCCAGGATGTGCGCCTCGTTGAAGCTCGCCCGGAACGCCGAGCCGCGGTGTCCAGACGTGCCGAAAGCGACCCGCTGCTCGTCCACCGCCGGGTCGGGCCGCAGCTCATAGTAGGCGGCGACGAGGCGCTCCACGTCGACCAACCGGGACGGATCGGCCGGCTGCCCGGCCGAGGGACTTACCCGCGTCATCGTGTCCTCCGGGGCACGGGCGCCTCGCGCCACCCCAACCCGCGCCCGACCGCTGCGCTCGGTCCGTTCACGTTCGCCTCCGTCGCCAGCCGCGCGGCTGGATCCAGCCCGCCCGGGCAACGGCTGGACGGGCATCCCGATGGCCCCGCGCCCGGGCCCATCCACCGGCCAGCTCAGAACTCCTCGCGGGGCAGATCATGGGAGAATCATGACCTTGATCGCCCGGTCCTTCTGGTGCATGGCCACATCGAAGCCCTCGTTGGTCCGATCGAGGGGGAGGTAGTCGGTGATGACGGCTTCAACCGGGTACTGGCCGCTGGCGACGAGCCGAATGCCAGCGGGGTAGGTGTTGGCGTAGCGGAAGACGCCCTGAATGGCCAGCTCCTTGTCGACCACCGTGTTCATCCGGTAGGTAACGGCATCGTTCTCCGGCAGCCCGATCACCGCGATCGCCCCGCCGCGGCGCATGAGACTGGGAGCATTCTCGAGCGCCGACCGATTGCCGCTCGTGTCGAGCAGGGCGTCGGCGCCTTCGCCATCGGTCAGGCGGCTGACAGCCGCTGCCAGGTCATCGGTGCGCACGTTCACCGCGGCCGTCACGCCCAGCCGCTCCGCCGTCTCCAGGCGCTTCGGATAGACGTCGCTGATGATCACCTGTTCGGCGCCGGCGTGCCGCGCCGCGACCACGGCTAGCAGTCCGATAGGTCCCGCACCCAGCACCAGCACCGTCTTCCCAGGCTGCACGTCTGTCAGCCGGGCGGCGTGGATGCCGACCGAGATCGGCTCCACTAGGGCCGCTTGCTCGTAGCTCACGGTGTCCGGAATGGGGTGAGCGAAGTCGGCGCGGATGACGGCGTACTCGGCCATTGCGCCATGCACCGGCGGCGTGGCGTAGAACTCCACCTGCGGGCAGAGGTTGTAGCGCCCCGATTTGCAGTAGCGACAGCGGCCGCAGGTGACACCGGGCTCGATCGCGACCCGGGCGCCCGGCTGCAGCGAGGCGACCTGCTCCCCCACCGCGACCACCTCGCCGGCGGCTTCGTGGCCCACGATCATCGGCGCGTTCACCACGTACCGCCCGATGGCGCCGGTCTCGTAGTAGTGCACGTCGGAGGCGCAGATGCCACAGGCGCGCACACGCACCAGCACATCCTCCGGGCCGAGCGCCGGCACCCGGACCTCCTCGACGCGCAGGTCGTGCGCTGCGTGTAGGACAGCCGCCTTCATCGTCTTGGGAATCGTCATCTCTGTCCCCCCGTCCGAGCCGCGCCGATGAGCGGCCTCCAGGAACTGAGGCTGCACGGCGCGGCTCGGACGCTGGCGCTACTTGACGGCGCCGAGCGAGAGGCCGCGGACGAGCTGGCGCTGAGCGACCCAGCCAGCGATCACGACGGGGAGCATCGCCATGGTCCCCGCAGCCGCGAGCTTGGCCCAGAACAACCCCTCCGAGGTGACGAAGCCGACCATGAACAGCGGTACGGTAGCCGCCTTGGTAGCGGTCAGGCTGACCGCGAAGAAGAACTCGTTCCAGGTGAAGATCAGCCCGATGAACACTGTCGCGGTAAGGCCCGGCGTGACCATTGGCAGGATGATCTGCGTCATCTCGGTCCAGACGTTCGCGCCGTCCACCTGCGCCGCCTGGAGCACGTCGCGCGGGATCTCCTCGAAGAACGAGCGCAGCATCCAGATCGTGATCGGCAGGTTCATCGCGGTGTACATGATCCACAATGCCACGATGTTGTCGAGGAGCTGCAGGTCGCGCATGATGATGTAGATCGGCACGATGATGCCGACCGGCGGCAGGAACTTGGTTGAGATGAAGAAGAACAACGTGTCGCGCCAGCCCTCGATCATCCTGAACGCCAGCGCGTAGGCACACGGGATCGCCAGCACCAGCACTAGGATCGTCGAGCCGACCACCGCGGCGACCGACCGCAAGAAGAACGGGCCGAACCCACGGTCCAGAATCGCCTGGTACTGCTCAAAGGTCGGGGTGAAGGTGAATGGCGGCATCTCCGTTGGCGCCAGGTTGACGCCCGGCAGCGGGATGAACGTTGGCGGCAGGACCACCGCCGCGGCTTCTGTCTTCAAACTGGTCGCGACCAGATAGATCACCGGGAAGAAGCCGAGTAGCGCGATTATCCAGGCGACCACGGCGATACCAATCGGCGCCCGCTCGATGCTCGGCGTGGCAGAGCCGCGGGAGAGAGCGCGGATGGCCATGGCTACTCCTCCACGAACAGGCGTGTGAGCAGACGCAGCAGGTAGCGGGTGGCGATGATGGTCAGGATGACCACGATGACGCCGAGTGCCGATGCCTCGCCGACATCCTTCTTGGCGAACGCGACCTGGTAGATCAGGAACGGCAGGTTGGTGGAGGCGGTCCCCGGCCCGCCCTGGGTCGTCATGAAGATGCTGTCGAACTCCTGGACGATGTAGATCGAGCCGAGCAGCGCCCCGAGCTGGATGAAGCGGTTCAGGTGTGGCAGGACGATATAGCGGAACTCTTGGAAGCCGGTCGCCCCATCAACCCGGGCGGCCTCGCGGATCTCATCGCTAAGGGACTGCATGCCGGCCAGCAGGATGAGCATCATGAAGGGCGCCCAGCGCCAGACGACGATGCCGGTGATGGCCGCCAGCGGGTACTGGGCCAGCCAGTCCACCGCCGGCAGACCCACGAGCTGCAGCAGATAGTCGATGACGCCGAAGACCGGGTTGAGCATCATATTCTTCCAGGCCAGGGCGCTGACGACCGGCATGATCAGGAACGGGGTGATGAACATCGTGCGAACGATGCCGCGGCCCGGGTAGCGGTGGTTGACCAGCTCCGCGAACAGCAGCCCGAACAGCAGGGCCAGGATCACTGATCCTACCGTCAGCAGCAGCGTGTTGAGCAGCGCAACTGGGAAGACCGGGTCGGTGGTGATGACGAACAGATAGTTGGCCAGCGCAGCAAACTGGACGGCATCGGGGCGCAGCAGGTTCCAGCGGAGCAGGCTGTACCAGACCGTGAGCACGAACGGTAGCTGCGTTACGATGATGGCGTAGATCACGGCCGGCGCGACCAGCGACTTGCCGGTCGACCAGTTGCTGAGCGCCCCGACCAGTGGAAGCGACGGCGCCCGTCGGCGCGCTAGCGTGAGGGTGGGAGTAGGGGATCGAGTAGTCATGGCGACCTCGCGGTAGACAAAGCGACCGTCGGGTGGGTAACCGCGTAGCACGCGGTTACCCACCCGACGGAGGCATTCTACTTCTGGTAGCCGCCTTGCTTGGCCACCTGGTTGGCGTAGTCGTTGGCCTTCCTGATCGCGTCGTCGACGCTCTCCTGGCCGGCAATGGCGGCGGCAAACTCCTGGCTCACGCGGGTGCCGAGGTCCTGGAACTCGGGAATCTGCACGTACTGCACGCCCGTGTACGGCACCGGTTTGACCGTGGGGTGCGTCGGGTCGGCCTTCTCGATCGAGTCGAGCGTGATCGCCGCGAAGCCCTTAGCGTAGTCCTTGTAGCCGGGCTCGTCGTAGGTCGACTTGCGGGCACCCGAGGGAACCTGGCCCCAGCCGAACTTCTGAGCTACGAGCTTGACGTAGTCCTTGGAGGTAGCCCACTTCATGAACTCGTACGCTGCCGGCTTGTTCTTCGAGTTCGCCTCCATCGCGAAGGCCCAGGCCCAGAGCCAGCCGCTGTTCGGCTTCACCTTGGTTGGCGCGTAGGCCATGCCCATGTTGGCAGCGTTCGGGTTCTGCTTGGGGTCGAACAAGAGGTCGGCAGCCGAGGTGGCGTCGTACCACATGGCCACCTTGCCCTGGACCATCAGCGTCTCGCACTCGGTGAAGCCCGCCTGAGTTGCGCCGGGCTCACCGTAGTTCTTCACCAGGTCGACGTAGAACTTGATCGCCGCGGAGGATTCGGGCGAATCGAGCTGGGCCTTCCAGTTCTCGTCGTACCAGCGGCCGCCGAAGGTGTTGATCACGGTGTCCAGCGGCGCGAGCTGCTCGCCCCAGCCGGGCAGGCCGCGCAGGCAGATGCCGAACTGGCTAGGTGGGCTGTGCAGCTTCTTGGCAAAGTCAGCCACCTGGTCCCAGGTCGGATGGTCCGGCATCTGCAAGCCGGCCTTCTGGAGCAGGTCTTTACGGTAGAACAGCGCCGAGCTCTCGCCGTAGAACGGCGCGGCATACAGCTTGCCTTCGTATTCCAGGCCCTGGCGAATGCTGGGGATCAGGTCATTGAAGTCATAGTTGGGGTCCTGCTGCAGCGTCGTGCCGACTTCTTCCAGCCACTTGTTCTTGGCCCACAGCGGGACCTCGTACATGCCGATGGTGACCAGGTCGAACTGGCCAGCGCCAGTCGAGATGTCGGTAGTGACTTTGTCGCGGACCTGATTCTCGGGCAGTACGAGCAGGTTGAGGGTAATGCCCGGGTGGGACGACTCGAACTCTCCTTTGAGCTGCTCGAGCGTCTTCATCTGCGGGTTGCCGACCATCGCCACGGTGACCGTGCCGGTGGCCTGCTGCGCACCGGCCGGCTTGGCGGCTGTCGCTGCCGCGGCCGGCTGGGCAGCGGTGGGCGCCCCGGCCGGGGCGCTCGTCGCGGCCGGCTGCGCGGCTGGGGCACTCGTGGCGGCCGCTGGGGCGGCCGGGGCGCTTGTCGCAGGCGCCTGCCCGGCTTGCCCACACGCAGCCATGAGGAGGCTCAGGAAAGCAACGAACGAGGTCGCGGGCGACCACCAATGGGTCGGGCGCGATGAGGCGGATCGAGGAGAACTCATCCCTGCTGCTCCTTACCGTCTTCCCTGATCCGCGACCAGGGAAGACGCACTAGGACCTGTCAGGGTAGGTCGGGAAGCACTCAGACGCTGGTACGATCGCATCGGCGATCGGTACGCAATTGACCAGCACGGTTGCTCAGTCGCGTTACCCCCTTCCAGTGAAACTGCGGCACGCGAGCTCCGTGACAGGACATCGTCACGAATCGACCCCAACCATGACTCTTTCATCCTAGTCTCGGTTGGCGTGAGCGTCAAGCCAATTAGCGAGCCTGGAGACGCGGCTCGGGGAGCGGTGGCGGTGGGCACGAAACACCGCTCCCGGGAGAGCCAGGCGCGCAGCGGCTATGGTCAGGGCAGCGTGATGACGACCTTGCCGGTGGTGCCTCCGGCGAAGAGCCGATAGGCCTGGTCCGCCTGGGCCAGCGGGAAGCGGTGCGTCACCGTTGCCTCCGGGTGCAGCCCTTTGCGCGCGAGCAGCTCCAGCAGCCGCTCCATCTCGCGCAATCCCGTGACCCACGAGCCGTGGAGCGTGAGCTGTTTGTGCAGCAGCAGCGGACTCGGCTCGAAGGTGACAGTGCCGCCCTCGCCAACGTAGACTACGCGGCCCCACTCGCGTGCCGCCTCCAGGCAGAGCACCCGGCCGGCGCCGCTGCCGGAGCAGTCGATGGCGACCTCCACCCCCTTCCCCTGGGTGAGCGCCTGGATCTGCGCCGCGGCGCCGTCGCCGGCGGCAAGGACGTGGGCGGCGCCCACCCGACGCGCGTGCTCGAGACGCTCGGGCTTGAGATCCACTCCCAGCACTTCAGCCCCGCGCGCCGCGGCCAGCATTACCGCCCCCAGGCCGACGGGGCCGAGCCCAACCACCAGCATTCGGTCGGCACCGGAGACGTCGGCGCGCAGGATCGCTTGGTAGGCGGTGCCGAAGCCGCAGGCGACGAGCGCGCCGTCGACGTAGCTCAGCGCATCCGGCAGCCGCAGCAGTGTGCGCTCTTCGGCGAGCAGGAAGTCGGCGTGGCCGCCGTCGCGCTGCCAGCCATAGGCCGCCCGCTCTGGCGACGAGCAGTTGATCATCCAGCCGCCGCGGCAGTCCCAGCAGTGGCCGCAGCCGGCGATATGGTAGACCACGACTCGGTCCCCTGGCCGGACGCTGCGCACTCCGCTGCCGACCGCCTCGACCTGGCCGGCTGGCTCGTGGCCGGCGATGCAGCCCTGGTAGCGCTCGGCGCCGGCCCCGGTGTGCTGGTAGTAGATCGCCCGTAGATCGCTGCCGCACAGGCCGGACGCCTGCATCCGCACGAGCACCTGGCCGGGCCCGGGCTCCGGCACCGGAACCTCGCGGAGCTCGACCTGCTGGTTGCCGGGGAGGATGACCCCACGCATCATGCTCATGTCCCGTGGAGGAACGCCGCCAGCGTCGCCCGTGCCCCCCGGGCATCCAGCTCCCTCAGCGTCGCGGTGAGCTCGGCCACCCACGCCTCGCGCTGGCCGAGGTCACCGAACACGCGCTGCACGGCCAGCAGCGGGCGCGGATCCGCCGGACTCTCGTTGGCCAGACGGCGCAGCTCATCGGCCCGGCGGTCGTTGAGGACGATGGGCTGGCCCTGCTCGTCGATGCCGCGCAGGTAGCGGATAAACGCCGCCACCACCAGGGTGAGCAGTCGATGGGGCCGGCCCAGCGCTAGCGCTTCAGCCAGCGACGGCAGGACGAACTTTGGCATGCGGTCGGACCCATCCGTCGCCAGGCGGGCGAGCGTGTCCTTGATCTTGGGATTGGCAAAGCGCTCGAGCAGCGTGCGCTTGTACTCGGCCAGGTCGATGCCGGGAACAGGCGGCAGCAGCGGGGTGACCTCCTCGTCCATAAAGCGTGCGAGGAGGGCGACCATATCCGGATCACCCATCACTTCGTGCGCGTAGCGGTAGCCGGCCAGATAGCCCAGGTACGCCATGGCCTGGTGGCTCGCGTTCAGCAAGCGGAGCTTCATGGTTTCGTACGGATGGACGTCCGGAACGATCTGCACCCCGACCTCTTCGAGCGGGGGCCGGCCATTGCAGAAGCGGTTCTCGAGCACCCACTGCTTGAACGGCTCCGTCATCACCGGCCAGGCGTCGGCGATGCCGAACGTCTCCGCCACCATCGCCCGATCGGCGTCGGTCGTCTGCGGGGTGATCCGATCCACCATCCCGTTTGGGAACGCCACGTTGGCCTCGATCCAGGCCGCCAACGCCTCGTCGCGCAGGCGGGCGAACGAGACGACCGCCGTCCGGGCCACCGTTCCGTTGCCCTGCAGGTTGTCGCAGGACAGGACCGTGAACGGCGCGATCCCCGCGGCGCGCCGGCGGGCCAGCGCGGTGCAGAGGTACCCGAAGACGGTGGTTGGGGGCCCGTTGCCTCCCAGCTCCTGCTGGATCGCAGGGTTGTTCGCGTCGAACACGCCGGTCACGTCGTCAACCAGGTAACCGCCCTCGGTGATGGTGAGACTGACGATCCGCGTCGCCGGATCGGTGAGCATTCCCAGCACCCGCTCGGGGTCGGCGGGCGCGAACACGTAGGCGCACAGAGACCCGATGACTCGCGCGCGGTCCCCTTCGGCGCTTCGCTCAACCAGGGTGTACAGGCAATCCTGGGGGGTGAGGGCCTCCGCCATGCGTCGGTCCCCTGGCAGGAGGCCGACACCACGCTCGCCCCAGTCCGAGCTGATGCGGCGCTCGGCAAGATCGTCCAGGTAGACTGCCTGGTGGGCGCGATGGAAGCCACCCACCCCCACGTGGACGATCGACCGCCGCAACTGGCCGCGGTCGTACGTGGGGACCGCGACCCGCCCGGCCAGGGCTGGCAGACTGGCTTCGTTGAGCGCTAGCGGGGCAGTCGGCATCGACCCGGTGCTGTCCATGCGTCCCCTCCCGATTCGCGAGCCTGGCGCACTGCCGGCTGTGGTGTCTACAGCCATGATACTGGAGGACTCTCTCGGTGGCGGCCACCGAGGGCTACGGTTAGGCCGCTAGCCGTGACGACGGGCTCGGGACCTGGCGGCGCCCTGGGAGGCGCCGCGCCGTTGAATGACGCCCTCGGCCGCCGTCTGGTGCGCGATCGTAACGCCGTTGGGCATGATCGAACGCCTGTTCGGTGCTACCCTCGTGCTCCGCGGGCCACCAAGGGCCAGAGCGGGAGGGAGTGACGAATGGCGGCAACGGCAGACGGCAGCGTGCTGGTGATGGTCGGCACGACCAAGGGCGCCTTTCTGTTCCACGATCGCGGCGGTCGGCACGCGTTCGAGTCGAGCGGGCCGCTCCTGGCGGGCTGCTCGGTCCCGTCGGTAGCCTTCGACACGCGCGGTGGCCGCTGCCGCATCCTCGCCGGCGCCAGCAGCTTCTTCTTCGGCACGTCCATACTGCACAGCGACGACCTCGGCCGAACCTGGAGCGAGCGTGCCGCGGGCGGCAACATCGGGTTCCCACCGGACACCGGCGCCGCGCTTGTCCAGGTGTGGCAGCTTCAGCCGGCCACGGAGGCCGAGCCGGACGTGGTCTACGCCGGCGTCGAGCCGGCCGCTCTGTTCCGCTCCGAGGACGCCGGCCGCACCTTTTCGCTGGTGCGCGGGCTGTGGGACCATCCGCACCGGCCCACCTGGATGCCGGGCAACGGTGGGCTCGGCCTGCACACCATCCTGCCCGATCCAAACGACCCGTGGCGACTGCTGGTGGCCATCTCCAGCGGCGGTGTCTACCGCACTGAGGACGGCGGCGCCACCTGGCATCCCAGCAACACTGGCATTCGCGCCGACTTCATGCCGGAGGAGCAGCGTCTGCCCGAGTACGGCCAGTGCGTCCACAAGATCGCGCGCGATGCCGCCAACCCGGCCACGCTCTACCTGCAGAACCACGGTGGGCTGTATCGCAGCGACGACGATGGCAAGCAGTGGCAGGACATAGCCAACGGCGTCCCGTCCGACTACGGCTTCCCGATCGTCGCCCACCCCAGGCGCGGCAGGACGGCGTACATCATCCCGCTCGACGGCGCCGAGGGCCGCTGGACTAGCGGCGGGCGCTGCCGCGTCTATCGCACGTCTGATGGCGGCGCCTCCTGGGCGCCGCTGTCGAACGGCCTGCCGCAGCAGAACGCCTACCTCACCGTGCTGCGCGACGCTTTCTGCGCCGACCAGAGGGAGCAGCCAGGCCTCTACTTTGGCACCCGCAGTGGCGAGCTGTACGGCTCGTTCGACGACGGCGAGAGCTGGCGCCTGCTGGCCGACCACCTGCCGCCCATCCTGTGCGTTCGGGCGCAGGCGTTGGATGCCTGATGCGATGCGCAATGAACAGGCTGGAACGGGATCGCCGTCAGTGCCTGGGGACGCCCCTGCGCGACCCGTGTCCCAGCAGGGCACGCCGGAGGGTCAGCCGATCCACGCGGGCCAGGCGATGGCTGGGCAGCGGGTGACGGTGCGCCTGGCGGCGGCGCTGCGGCGCCTGGTCGACAACCGGGGCGCTCTCCAGGTGGAGCTAGCGGCGGACCGGCCGGGTGGGGTCACGGTCGGCGAGGTGCTGGCCGCGCTGGAGCCGACCTACCCCGGCGTGCATCACGCGGCGCTCGACGAGCGCGGCGCGGTGCGCAGGCATGTCAACGTGTTCGTCGGCGCCGAGAACATCCGCCTCGGCGCCGGCCTCGCCACCCCTGTTCCGGCCGGCGCCGAGGTCTGGATCCTGCCGGCCGTTTCCGGCGGGCGCTGATCGGCGGGGAGGGGGCGCTACCCCATCACCAGGCTGGCGCGGCGTACCTCGCGGCTGGCTGATTTCTGGAGCGCCTCCTCGACCGCGTCCAGCGGGAAATCGGCGTCGATCATGGCATCCCACGGGTATCGCCCGATCGTCTCGGATAGGAGCTGCAGCGCCTGGTACAGATACCATGGCTGGTAGCGGATGACAGGCAGGATCTGCACCTGGCGGCGGGTCAGCAGCCCCGGGTCGAACGGGGTGGTCTGGCCGGGCGAGATGTTGCCGATAGAGACGAAGCGGCCGCCCGGCCGGACCAGCTCCACCCCCTCGCTGAACGCGGCCGGCACGCCGCTCACCTCAATACCCACGTCCGCGCCCCAGTCGTCGGTAAGCGCGCGGACGCGCTTGATCCGCGCCGCGGGCGTCTCCGCGGCGCGCAGGTCCACGATCTCGTCGGCGCCGAACGCTCGCGCCGCCTCCAGCCGATACGGTACGCCGTCGATCGCGATCACCCGGGCCCCGCGCCGCTTGCAGACGGCGATCGCCGAGAGGCCCAGCCCGCCCGCTCCCTGGATCACCACTGTCTCGCCGGCGGCCACGCCGGCCACGTCCGCGCCGTAGCAGACCTGGGAGAGGGCACAGTTGGCAAACGAGGCGACGGCGTCCGGCACGTTGTCTGGTACACGGTAGACATACTGGTCCGGGTGAACGTAGTAGTGGGTACCAAAGGTGGCGTTGAAGTGCGGCGGGCGTTCTGGCGGTTGGACCCAGTGGCGGTAGGCATTCTCGCAGAGGTTGAACTGACCACGCCGGCAGGCGCGGCACTTGCGGCAGTTCTGGAAATACGTCACGGAGATCCGGTCGCCGGGCGCCAGCGGCTGGCCGGCGAAGTCCGTCTCCACGCCTTCGCCCAGCGCGTGGACCCGGCCGACCATCTCGTGGCCCATCGCGCCCCGCTTCACCGTCGGGTGCAGCCCGTTCCAGATGTGCAGGTCCGAGCCGCAGACGTTAGCCCGGGATACTATGGCGACGAGCGCCCCCGGCCCCGGGCGGGGCACCTCGAAGTCCATCAGCTCTACCTGCCGCGGTGCGGCCAGGTAGACCAGCCGACCCCGCTCGCCTGGCACCATCACATCCCTCCCGTTCTCGCCATACGGCCCGCCAGAGGAGGCGCCGCCCCCTTTGGCCAGGCGGGCCCGCTGGGCGCCCGCTGCCTGTCAGCGTCGCCGCCCTCTCCAGCGCCTTCGCCGTCAGGAGATGGTCGGCCAGCGGGTGCCCGGGCTCAGCCCGACCCGCTTGACCATCCGCGCGACCGAGGCGCGAGCTGTAGCATACACTCGCTCCTCGTCGATCAGCGTCGGCCGGCCATCCTCCAGCGCCACCCGTCCGTCCACGATCACGGTACGGACGGACTTGGTGCGGCTGACCAGCGCGAGGTTGCGGACCGGGTCCAGCAACGGCTGCTGCTCCGGCAGGCGGGTGGTGTGGATCACCAGGTCGGCCCGCTTGCCCGGCTCCAGGCTGCCCAACCGGTCGTCCAACTGCATCGCCCGCGCTCCGTTCAGGGTGGAGATCTGCAGGACGTCCTCCGGCGCCAGGTAGTCAGACTTCTCGCGCGTAACCAGGTACCCCAGCAGCCCCTGCTCCCCCGCTGCCCACACTTTGGCGACATCGGTGCCGAACGTCACGTTCGCACCCTGGCGGTGCAGCTCCGCCATTCGGCCACGATAGTGGTCCCCCACACCCCAGTACAGGTAGTTGCCGGGGTTCCAGACCAGGGACAGGCCGGACTCGACAATCGGAGCGACCTCATCGTCGCGGACGGCGTTCATATGGGCGAAGACGCAGCGCCGGTCCAGCAGCCCGATCTCCGCGTAGTGGACCAGCGGGTACTTCCCGAAGCGCGCGTCGTCCGCCGCGATGTCCGGCGGCTCGAAGGACTGGTGCATGGTGAAGAAGGTGCCGTTGTCATCCGCCACCCGCTTCGCCGCCAGCAGCAGCTCATCCGTCGCGGAGCCGATCCCGTAGACCGCGACATGGCCGCGCACCAGCGCGCGCGAGTCCCGGTTGCGCCAGAGCTGCTTGCCCAGCTCGCGCAGCGCCCGCTCCCGATTGGACGGAGCCCGCTCCAGGTTGGCGGCGTACCAGAAGCCCTCAACGTCCCAGAGGTAGGGATCGGCCACCGAGCCGCGGATGCCGATCGCCTGCGCCGCCGCGGCGACCGCGTCCGGGGCCCAGGCGGTGCCGGGCTCGATGAAGCAGGTGATGCCGTTCTTGAGCATCTCCAGGCAGGCGAGCAGCGCGCTGGCGTATTCCTCGTCGGCATCGAGCGCGTTCGTCCAGCGGACGTAGCTGGCAAAGTACTCGCTCTCGCTGCCCACCTCCGAGAACGCGCCGCGAGTGGTGTGCAGGCCGACGTGAGCGTGGCAGTCGAACGCCCCCGGCAGCACCGGACCCCCCTGGGCATCGATCGTCCGCGCCGGGGCGAACGCTGGCGCAACCTCCTGCTCGCGGCCGACGGCAAGGATCTCGCCGTCGCCGATGGCCACGGCGCCGCGGGTGAAGACGCGGCGCGCCGCGTCCATGGTGATCAGGTAGGCGTTGGTGACGAGCAGGTCGCACGCCCGCGGGGCAGCCTGAACGCCCTCTGCCGCCTGGGAATCGGCCACGTCGTTCTCCTTATAGATGGTCGAAGCGGACCGGGAACACGGTGAAGCGCACCTCGGCGGTCGGGGCGCGCTCCACGCCCCGCTCGCGCTCCACTACCAGCCCGGCACGGGAGAAGGCCTTGAGGATCTTGACCAGCGCCCGGTCGAGCTCGCCGTCGGCGGACTCCTGCGCAGTGGTGATCAGCCCCTTGCCGATGCAGCTCTTCGCCCCGGTCCCGAAGGCGAGCCCGTAGGCGTGGACGCCAGGTGGCAGGGCACGGTACGGGTTGAACTGGTCGGCGTCCGGACCGAACACGGCCGGGTCGGTGTTGATGGCCTGATTGATGATGGCGACCTTCGAGCCAGCCGCGATCCGCCGCCCGCTCTTGAGCGTGGTGTCGCGCACCGCCCAGCGGATCATCGCCGGGAAGGTGGCCCGCAGCCGCAGCGACTCGTTCACCATCCGCCGCAGGAAGGCGGTGTCGTCCAGCCGGGCGCGATCCTCCGGGTGGGCCCGCAGCCACTGATCCAGCTCGTCCACCGCGAATACAGTGGCGGCGGTGCTGGAGCCGATGGTCGCCGCGAGGTAGCCGATCGCCTCGCGAGTGATCTGGTCGGCGTCCCACTCGGGCGAAGGGTGGAGCAGCATCAGCGTGAACAGGTCCAGCGGCAGCGCCTCGCGCTGAACGCGGCCGGCCTGGAAGTCCGCGATCAGCGCCCGCCGGCGCTCTAGCGCCGGGGCGACGAAGTCGCGGATGAAGCCCGTCTTCGCCTCCAGCCCCTCGCGGATCACCTCCTGATGGTCGCGAGTGGACCACTTGACCACGATGGCGTTGTCCAGCGCGGTGAAGTAGCGATTGAGCCGCGCGGTCCGCGCCTCGGTGTCGACGCCGTCCAGGCCAATAATCTGCGCCGCGACCTGGAGAAACATGCTGGTGGACAGGTCCACCAGGTTCGCTCGCACCACGCCATCCGCGTCCCGGTGGCGGGCGGCGTCGGCCAGGTTGCGGCGGATCATCTCGTCCAGCACGTTCAGCTCGTAGAAGCGGATCGCGGCCCGCGAAAAGAGCGGGCCCTCCAACTGCCGCCGGGCGCGGTGCGCCTCGCCATCCAACTCGATCAGCACCGTGCCGCGGAACGGCAAGCTCTCCGTCTCCAGCCGCCCGGCTTGGAAGTCAGGCGACTTGATGACCTCTTCCGCCTCGGCGTAGGAGGTGACGAGCTCCCAGTCGGCGATGAATGGCGGGATCGCGTAGCGCTGTGTCTGGGTCTGACTCATCGACTCCTCACAGGTTATCGAAGCGGACCGGGAACACCGTGTAGCGCCCCTCGGCGGTCGGGGCGCGCACCAGTTCCGCGGCGCGGTCCACCGCGATGCCGGCCCGAGAGAACGCCTTGAGCATCTTCACCATCGAACGGTCCAGCTCGGTGTCAGCGGATTCCTGCACCGTGGTCACCAGCCCCTTGCCGATGCAGCTCTTCTGGCCGATTCCGAAGGCGAGCCCGTAGGCGTGCACCCCCTCTGGGATCGCGCGGTACGGGTTGAAGCGATCCGCATCTGGCCCGAAGACCGATCGGTCACGGTTCACCGCGTCGTTGATGATCGCGATACGCTCCCCGGCCCGGAAGCGGCGGCCGTTGCGGAGCGTCACGTCGCGGATGGCGCGGCGCATGATCGCCGGGAAGGTGGCCCGCAGCCGAATGACCTCGTTGGTGACCCGGCGCAGGAAGTCGGTGTCCTGAAGCCTGGCGCGGTCCTCCGGGTGCTGGCGGAGCCAGCCGTCCAGCTCCTCCACCGCGAAGGTGGTCGCGGTGGAGGTGGTCCCGATCGAGGCGGCCAGGTACAGGATCGCCTCGCGCACCACCAGGTCTTCGTCCCACTCCGGGGAAGGGTGCAGCAGCAGCAGCAGCGTCAGCAGGTCGTTGGGCAGCTCCTGGCGGCGCAGGCGCCCGGCCTGGTAGTTCGCAACCAGCGCCCGGCGGCGTTGCAGCGATGGCTGGACGAAGTGCTGAATAAACGCCGCTTTCGCCGCCAGCCCCTCGCGGATCACCTCCCGGTGGTCGCGGGTGGACCACTTGACCACCACCCCGGCATCCAGCGGAGCGAAGCAGCGGGCCAGAAGCGCGGTGCGCTCCGGGGTATCGACAGCGTCCAGCCCGATGATCGCGGCGGCGATCTGCAGCAGGATGGTGCGAGTCAGCTCGACCAGGTTGGCGCGCACCACACCGTCCGGGCCACGCTGCGCGGCCAGATCGCGCAGGCAGCGCTGGATGGACTGGTCCAGCACCTGCGCTTCGTAGTGGCGCAGCGCGGCGCGGGCAAAGAGTTGGCTTTCCAGCCGGCGGCGCGGGAGGTGCTCCTCGCCGTCCAGCTCGATGATGGTGTCGCCCCGGAAGGGCAGACTCTCGGTCTCCATGCGGCCGGCGTGGAACGCCGGCGACTTGACGATCTCCTCCGCCTCCCAGAAGTCGGTGACGATCGCCCAGCCGGCGACGTAGGACGGAATCTCGATCGGCGGTAGGGTAGTCATGCTTCAGCGCCCCTCGAAACGCGGCTCACGCCGCTCGCGGAAGGCGGCCATCCCTTCCTGGTGGTCGTGCGTCGCCATCATCCGGAGCTGCGCTGCCGTCTCCAGCTCCAGCGCGCGCTCCAGCCCGTCCTGCATCGCCTGCTGGAGCAGCGCCTTGGTCGCGCCGACGGCCAGCGGCGGCAGCGTCGCGATCCGCTGGGCGAGCGTCGCCGCCGCATCCCGCAGCAACGCGGCCGGCACTACCCGGTTGACCAGCCCGATGCGCAGCGCCTCGGCTGCATCGATCACCTCGCTGGTGGCACACAGCTCCAGCGCCCGGGCATAGCCGACCGCGCGCGGCAGCAGCCAGGCCGTTCCGGCGTCCGGGACGAAGCCGACCTTGAGGAACGCCACGGTGAAGCGGGCCGTCTCGCTAGCGATGCGGACGTCGGCGGCCAGCGCGAGCGCCAGCCCGGCCCCGGCCGCCACCCCGTTGACCGCGGCGAGCACCGGTTTAGGCATGCCCACCAGGCTCGGGATCACGCTCCGCTGCATCTCGTCCAGCCGCTCCCTGGTGAACGGGCGGCCGTCCGAGAACTGTGCCTCGTCCAGGTCGCGCCCGGCGCAGAAGCCGCGCTCGCCGGCCCCGGTCAGGATCACGCAACGGACGGCCGGGTCCTGGGCCGCTGCCCGCGCCACCTGCTCCAGCTCGTCCCAGAGCCGCATCGTGATCGCGTTCAGCCGGCTCGGTCGGTTCAGGGTGATCGTCAGCACTGCTCCGTCGCGGCTGACCATAATCTGCTCGTAGCTCGCAGGCGCCATCATCGCAATCTCCCGTCCCTACTGCTCAGGTGGCCCAGCTCCGCCTCGCGGTCCCAGGCGCCCGCGGTCAGGTCGTTGCGCTCCTGGCGCAGCGCCTCCTTGCGAACACGCATCGAGGGAGTACGCGGGAAATCGGTGGCGCGGTACTCGAAGTAGCGTGGCACCTTGTGCGGGGCGAGGCGCTCCAGGCAGTACGCCACCAGCTCGCGGGGCGGGATCGTCTCCGGCGTCTCCCCGGCGACGGGGAGGACGTATGCCTTGATCTCCTCGCCGCGGAGCGCGTCCGGGACCGGGATGACCGCCACCTCCAGCACCTTCGGGTGCGAGCGCAGCACCGCCTCAACCTCAGCGGCGGCGACGTTCTCGCCACCGCGGCGGATGATATCCTTCTTGCGACCGACGAAGTAGAGGAAGCCGCGCTCGTCGGCGCGACCCAGGTCGCCGGTGTGCAGCCAGCCGTCCGCGTCGATCGCCTCGGCGCTCTCCTCCGGGCGGTTGACGTAGCCGCGCATCATCGCCGGGGCACGCACTAGGAACTCGCCGGTCTCGCCCGGCGCCACGTCACGGCCATCGTCGTCCACCAGGCGCAGCTCGACCTCGGGGCAGGGGATGCCGATGGAGCCGGAGCCGGCCAGCTCGTCGGCAGCGGCGAGCGGGACGCGCGTGATGAAGCCGCCCTCGGTGATCCCATAGCCGTCGATCCAGGGGAACCCCCAGCGCTCGTTCATCTCCCGGTGCAGGCTGGCCGGCACCGCCACCTGGAGGGCGCGCTTCACCGCGTGGTCGCGGTCACGCGGGTCGGGCAGCGCTTTGAGTAGCAGGATCGGGATGGAGGCGATGGATAGGATCTCGGTGACGCCGTAGGTGCGGACCACGTTCCAGAAGCGCGAAACGGAGAAGCGGCGCATCACCACGACCGCCGCGCCCGTCGCGAGCGCGGCCAGGAGCTGCCAGGCCGGGTCGTTGTAGAAGAACTGCAAGCAGCAGAGCTGGCGGTCCTCGGGGCCTTTGGGGTGGAGCCGCAGGTCCACGTCCACCACCCGTAGCCAGTAGGCGTGATCCAGCATACAGCCCTTCGGGGCGCCGGTTGTGCCGGAGGTGTAGTAGATGTTGGCGATGTCGTCACGTTGGCACTGGGCCGCCACGAAGGGGAAGCGACCGTTGGTGCTCACATAGCCGTCCAGCCCACGCGGCTCAGGGCCGTCCACCACCACGATCTCGCGCAGCCGCGGACAGTCGCCGCGGACCCGCTCGGCCAATTCGCGCGTCTCCGCCCCGACGATCGCCAGCACGGAGCGCGAGTCGCGCAGGATGTGCCCGGCGTCGTGGTCCCTGGCGGCTGGATTGATCGAGACGAGGATGCCGCGGCAGGCGACCACCGCCAGCCAGGCGACCATGAACTCCGCCCGGTTGGGCAGCATGATCGCGACGCAGTCGCCGGGCTGGATACGCTCGCGCAGGTAGCCGGCGAAACGCTCCGCGAGATCCAGGAGCTGGGTGGTACTGATGGCCAGCCCCTCCTCGAAGATCAGCGCGGGCGCGTTCGGACGCTTGGCGGCGGCATCCAGCAGCAGCTCGATGATGGTGCGGTGCGGGACCACGGTCCAGGCAGGCGGCACATTCCAGGACACGGACGCGCTGGCAGTCACGACGCTACCTCGGCAAGCCCATTGCTGATGACGACCAGCCCGGACTGGTCCGCGACCTGGAAACCAACCCGCGCGCGGCCGGCCCGCTCCCCGAGCGGCCAGAGGGTGGTGGTGACATCCTGGCCGGGCAGCAGAGGGGCGGAGAAGCGCACCGCCAGGCGCCGCAACCGGCGCGGGTCGCCGCCACAGGCCACCTCCACCACCGCCCGTCCGGCGAACGCCATGGTGCAGACGCCGTGGACGATCTTACGCGGGAACCCGAGGCGGCGGGCCGCTTCGTCATCCAGGTGGTAGATCCCCCTGTCGCCGGAAGCGTGGGCATAGCGAATGCCCTGGTCCGGGTCCACCGGGTAGCGAACGCGTGCCAGCGGGGGCTGGGCGGTGACTGCCTCCGGCAGGCGGTGCTCCGGCGGCAGCTCCCCGATCCCTTGCTGTACCGTGAAGCCGCGGAAGAAATTGACGAAGAACTGCTCGGCGACCAGCACCGTATCGTCGCGGGCCTCCACCCGCCCGACCACCAGTGTGCCGGTGGATTTCGGGTGGACCCCAACCACCGCCGCGCGCAGCCGAAGCCGCATCCCCGGCGCAAGCGGACGGTGCAGGTACAGGTCTTGCTCGCCGTGGACGCTGCCGAGGGTGTACGGGTCGGCCGCGAAGGCGCGCTCCATTGCTGGAGCCCAGACGTGGACCGCGATCGCGACCACGTAGACGGGTGGCGCCAGCCGACCGTTGGTAAACCACGGGTTGTCGTCGTTGGTCGCGGCGGCGTAGGCGCGGGCCTGCTCCGCGTCCACCGTCCACGGTAGCTCCTCCGTCCATGCGCCAACCCGCGCCGGGTTCAGCACTGCCATCTCCTGGCTCCTCCGTCTCGGGCTACAGTTCCAGAAAATCCGTGATCGCCGGCGGGGTGAGCAGCCGCCGCGGCAGCTCGCGGTCCAGCGCCTCCAGCGTCCAGCGGCCATTCGTGCGCAGGTCGTGGACGATGCTCGGCATCGAGATCACGATCAGGCGGTTGCCGTAGATATGGAATACCTGCGCGGTGGCCGGGCAGTCCGCCTGGGCCAGCCAGGCGACCAGCGGCGAGACGTTGGCCGGGTCCAGCCGGTCGAACGCCTGGGAGTCATCCGGAGGGCGGAACGCCTGGTCCGCGCCAGGCGTCTCCATCCCGATGCGGGTGCGGGCGGAGGGCGAGACCGCGTTGGAGCGGACGCCGTACTTGGCGCCCTCCAGCGCCGCGACGCGCGACAGCCCGACGATCGCCAGCTTGGCGGCGCTGTAGTTCGCCTGGCCGAAGCTGCCGGCGAAGGCGGCGATGCTGGTGGTATGGACGATAGAGGCCTTGACCGCCTGGCCGGCCTTGGAGCGGTCGCGCCAGTAGGCCAGCGCGTGGCGCGTGGTCGCCGCGTGTCCCTTCAGGTGGACGCGGATCACCGCGTCCCACTCCGCCTCGCTCATGTTGGCCAGGGTGCGGTCGCGCAGGATGCCGGCGTTGTTGACCAGCACATGCAGGTCCCCGAACGCCTCGACGGCGGTCTGGACAAGCTGCGCCGCCTGCGCCCAATCCGCCACGTCGTGGCCGCTCACCACTGCCTGCCCGCCCTGGGCGCGGATCTCCTCGGCTACCTGCTGGGCCGGGGTCAGGTCCTGCCCCTCGCCGTGCACGTCGCCGCCCAGGTCGTTCACCACCACCGCCGCGCCTTCGGCGGCGAGCCGCAGCGCGTGCGCTCGGCCGAGGCCCCGCCCCGCCCCGGTCACGATCGCCACGCGCCCATCCAATCGTCCCACTAGTGTGCCTCCCGATCAGGGGTGAACACTGGCAACGGCGGCAGCCCGGCGCGCTCGCGCCAGGCGAGCCGCACCCGATCGCCGATCGCGCTCGGCCCGCCGACGACGTTCGCCGTGTAGCGCGGCCCCTCGTCCAGCTCGATGAGCGCGACGACGTAGGGTGGCGTGAGCTCCGGCACGACCGGGACGTGCACAGTGGTCTGCGCGTAGATCGTCCCCGTCCCGCGCGCCGGTACCCACTCGACCGCGTCCGAGCCGCAGCGCAGGCAGAAGGGGCGCGGATAGAACTGGTAGACGCCGCAGGCAGCGCAGCGCTGGATCACGAGCTGGCGGCGCTCCGCCGCGGCCCAGAACGGCGCGGTCAACGGGTCGCCGAAGGGGGGCAGGGTCGGCTCACTCACGGGCCAGCACCACCGTTCCGGCGGTGGAGTGGAGGCCTCCCACGCCGTGCGCCACCGCGATCCTGGCCTCCGGCACCTGGCGGGCGCCGGCCTCGCCGCGAAGCTGGCGGACCGCCTCCACCAGTAGCAGCAGCCCGAGCGCGCCGGGATGGTTGTAGGAGAGGCCGCCGCCGCTCGTCATCGCCGGCAAGCTGCCACCGGGGGCGAGGCGGCCGTGCTCGACGAAGGCGCCCCCCTCGCCCTTAGCGCAGAAGCCCAGGTCCTCCAGCGCAAGCAGCACCGTGATGGTGAAGGAGTCATACGGCTCCAGCACGTCCACGTCGGCCGGGGTGATGCCGGCCATCGCGAAGGCTTCGCGCCCGGACTGCGCCCCGGCCGAGACGGTCAGGTCCGGCATCTGCGAGATGAGCCAGTGGGTGTGGCTCTCGGCCGCGCCGAGCACTCGGATCGGCCGCTTGGCCGCGCCCGCCGCGTGGGCCCTGTTGGTCACGACCAGCGCCCCGCCGCCATCGGTGACCAGGCAGCAGTCGAGCCGGTGCAGCGGCTCGCAGATCGGGCGCGAGCTCAGTACATCGGCCACGGTCAGCGGGTCGCGGCTCCAGGCCTTCGGGTTGAGCTGTGCCCAGCGCCGCGCCGCCACCGCGATCTCGGCGAGCTGCTCCGGGGTGGTCCCGAACTGGTGCATGTGCCGGGCGGCGATCAGCGCGTAATAGCCGAGCGGGGCCGGCAGGCCGTAGGCGATCTCGAACTGGCTCTGCAGCGTCGTCGGATCCTGGGGCCGCGTCATCCCACGGCTGCGGCGCGAGCGCTGGCGCGAGGCGTAGGTGATGAGCGCCACCTCGCAGTGGCCGGCGGTGATGGCGAGCATGGCATGGTGGACAAACGCCTCGAAAGCGGCGCCACCAAGGTCCGAGGAGTCGGCGTAGCGCGGCTGGATGCCCAGGTATTCCGCCACCTGGACCGAGCCCTCCTCGCCCATGTAGTTGACGAAGACGCCGTCCACGTCTTTCAGCGTCAGCCCGGCCTCGGCCAGCGCCTCGCGGGCGGCGAGCGCACACATCGATAGCTCGGTCTGGTCCCAGACCTCGCCCAGCGGCGTCTCGGCCACGCCGGTGATATAGATGGGGGTGTCGTCCAGCCAGCTCACCGGCTGGCCTCCAGCGCGGCGCTCTCAGCGGGCGCCGCCGCTCCGGGCGGTGCTCCCTCCGCCGCCTCGTCGGCGACCAGCACTCCGTACTCCAGGTCCCAGCTTACCGTGACCTCCTGGCCAACGCTCGGCCAGTCCTGCTCGGCGCCGGCCGCGACGCGGGCCAGCACCTGCTGCTCGCCCCCCAGGTCCACCAGGTACTTGCGCGCCGAGCCCAGGTACACCACCTCCCGCAACACGCCACGCACGCTGGCGCTCGCCCCGTTGCGCTCGGCTGCGCCGCGGACCCGGACGCGTTCCGGCCGCACTACCAGCGCGGCCGGCTGTCCGGGCCGGAGGCCCAGCCGGGCGCACGCCGCCTCGGCGACCGGGATGCGACGGCGCTCGTTGGCCAGGTAGGCGCCGCTCAGGTCGCGCTCCAGCCGACCGCGGAAGATGGACGACTCGCCCATGAAGCTGGCCACGAACAGGGTGGCCGGGTGCTCGTACAGCTCCTCGCCCGTCCCGAGCTGCTCGATGCGCCCCTGGTGATAGACGGCGATGCGGTCGCTCATCGCCAGCGCCTCTTCCTGGTCATGGGTCACGTAGATCACAGTCACGCCCAGCTCGCGGCTGATGCGCGTGATCTCGATCTGCATTGCCTCGCGCAGCTTCTTGTCCAGTGCCCCCAGTGGCTCGTCCATGAGCAGCAGCGGCGGGCGGAACACGATCGCCCGCGCCAGCGCGACGCGCTGCTGCTGGCCGCCAGAGAGCTGCCGCGGATAGCGGCCACCCAGGCCGCCGAGGTGGACGAGCTCCAGCGCCTCCGCCACCCGCCGCTGGATCTCGGCGCGCGGCAGCTTGCGCACCTGGAGGGGGAAGGCGACGTTGTCCGCCGCGGTCATATGCGGGAACAGCGCGTAGTTCTGGAACACCATCCCAATGTTCCGCTCGTGGATCGCCAGGCCGGTGATGTCGCGGCCGTTCAGGAAGACGCGGCCGCTGTCCGGCTTGAGGAAGCCAGCGACACAGCGCAGGGTGGTGGTCTTGCCGGAGCCGGAGGCGCCCAGCAGGGTGACGAACTCGCCCGCCCGGGCGTCCAGCGAAACCCCGTCCAAGGCCAGATGCTCGCCGTAGAGCTTGGTCAGACCCTCCAGCCGGAGCGCACCCGCCAGCTCGCTGCCCATCGACGACATGGCTGGCCTCCTCCCTAGGCGCGTACGCCGGCGCGCGAGCGGACCAGCAGCCAGCTACACAGGATCAGCAGGCTCAGCGCGGAGACGAGGGTGGAGGCGGCCGCGACGGTCGGGTCCACGTCGTTCTTGACCTGTGCCCAGATGACAACCGGGAGCGTCTGCATGAGCGGCGTGGAGAGAAACAGTGCCACCACCACCTCATCCCAGGAAGTGATGAAGGCGAAGAGGGCGCCGGCGACCACGCCGGGCAGGATGAGCGGGAGCGTGACACGGAAGAAGGTATAGAGCGGGCCGGCTCCCAGCCCGCGCGCCGCCTGTTCCACCGTCTCATCCAGGGTCCGCAGGCTGGCGGCGACGTTGACCACCACGAAGGGGAAGCCGAGCGCGGTGTGGGCCAGCACCAGCGCCGGCAGCGTTCCGGCCAGCCCGACGCGAACGTAGAAGATGTACATGCCCAGGGCGACCACGACGCTCGGCACGATCAGCGGGCTGAGGATCAGCGCGACGACCACGGCCCGGCCGGGGAAGCGGCCGCGCACCAGCCCCAGGGCGGCGAGCGTACCGAGGGTCGTCGCGAGCGCCATGGAGAGCACTCCGACGACGAAGCTGGTCACCGTGGCGTTCGTCCACTGCGCGTCGGCGAAGAACTTGGCGTACCAGCGCGTGTCGAGGCCGGGGGGCGGGAACGACAGGACGGTCGCCGAGGTGAACGAGATGATCACGACCACCACCGTCGGGGCAACCAGGAACAGGCCGACCAGCCCGACGAAGGAGGCCTTGAGCGGCAGGGAGCGGCTCATTGGCGCCGCTCCTCGAAGCCGAGCGCTTCGCCGAGCGAGGCGAAGCGGCTGCCGACGTAGATCAAGACGACGGTCACCACGAGCAGGATCACCGCGAGCGCGCTGGCCAGCCCAAAGTCGAGCAGCACCGTGGTCTGGTTGACGATGTGCTGGCTGAACATCGGGCTGCGGGCGTTGCCCAGGACGGTGGGGGTGATGTAGAAGCCGAGCGAGACGACGAACACCAGAACCACCCCCGCGGCGATGCCTGGCAGAGTCAGCGGGAGAAAGATACGGAAGAAGGCGGTCGCCGGCCGAGCGCCTAACCCCTGCGCCGCCGGCACCAGGTCCGGGTCCATCCGGCTCATCACCGCGAACAGCGGCAGGACCATGAAGGGCAGCATGATCTGGGTCATCCCGATCACCACGCCCAGCGTGTTCCCCATCAGCGTCAGCGGCTCGTGGACGATGCCGAGTGCCAGCAGGATGAAGTTGATCACCCCGCTCGGCCGCAGGAGCACGCTCCAGGCATAGGTCCGCACCAGCAGGCTCGACCAGAAGGGCAGGATCACCATCCCGGCCAGCACCCAGCGCACGCCGGGCGCGGTGGTGTGCATGAGATAGGCCCACGGATAGCCGAGCAGCAGGCAGGCCAGCGTCACGACCACCGCCACCTGAAGGGTGTAGCCCATCGAGATCAGGAAGGTGCGTGTCTGGAAGGCCTCCAGGTACGTCACCGGCGAGGGATCGGTGAGGCTGCGCAGCCCCATACCGAGCAGCGGGATACCGAAGGCGAGGAGCAGGAACACGATCCCGGGTAGGATCAGCAACCCCCAGCCGTCCACAACGGGCGGCCTGCGCCGGGCGGCCGCGCGCGCGGCCGCCCGGGCGACGACGGTCGAGCTCATCGGATCCCTAGCTCGTCAACCACGCCTGCCACTGCTTGTCGACCTGGTCGCGGTTCTGGGCCCAATACTGGTCGTTCACGTAGATGGTGCTGCTGTCCACGTTCGCGATCCCGAGCAGGTTCTTGCGGTCCGGCTTGATCAGTGGGATCGCCTTGACGTTGGCCGGGCCGTAGGCGATGTAATCCGTGTAGCGGGCGCCAGCCTCGGGCGAGGTGATGTAGGCGATGAGCTGCATCGCCTCTTTCACGTGCTTGCTGCCCTTGGGGATCATGTTGTAGCCGCCGGTCATCGTCTCGCCGTGCCAGGTGTACTCAATCGGCGCCCCGTTCTGCTTGAAGGTCTGGAAGCGGCCGCTCCAGCACTCGCCCATGACCGCGTCGCCGGTGGCGACCTTCTCGGCGCAGCCCTGGTAGTTAGTGGTGAACTCGACATGATCCTTGATGGTATCCCACTTCTTGAGCGCGCGCTGCACGTCCAGCGGGTAGAGCTTGTCCGGGGGGACGCCGTCCGCAACCAGCGCGATCTCCAGCGGCATGGACTCCATGTCACCCATGACGATGCGCTTCCCGGGGAATTTCTGCAGGTCGAACAGGTCTGCCCAGCTCTGCGGCTTCTGCCCGGCCGGCATCTTGGTGGTGTTCCAGCCAAGCACTGTGCCGGAGGTGGTCTGCGCCACCCGATACGGGCCGTCGCCCTGCGGAAACTTGTCCGGTTGGAGGTCGGCGCAGGGGATCACGGTGCAATCCAGCTTCTCCAGGTACTTGGTCGAGTCGCCCAGGCCAAAGTCGGGGCCAGTGGTCACGACGTCCCAGGTGACGTTGCCGGACTCGACCATCGCCTTCAGCTTGGCGTAATCCACGTTGTCGTAGAGGATCTTGATGTTGGGGTGGAGCTGCATGAACGGCTGGAGCCAGGCCTTCTCCTCCGCGTCCTGGAGCGCGCCGCCAAAGCTGACGTAGGTGATGGTCACCTGCTCACCACTCGACGCGGCGGCAGGTGTCGCCGCGGCCGACGGGGTAGGCGCGGCGGCCGGGCTGGCAACGGCGGCCGTGGTCGGCGCGGCCGCCCGAGTCGGCGCCGCTGGCGCGGCGGTGGCCGCGGCCGCGGTGGTCGGGGCAGTGGTGGGCGCGGCCGCGGCGGAGGTGGGCGCGGCGCTCGGCGCGGCGCCACCTGAACAGCCAGCGACGAATAGACAAGCAGTGACGAGACCGACGAGCGTCTGGGCCTTGCGCCTCACAGCGTCCTCCACTCCTCCGGCATCAACACGCCGGGCAGCGCCCGGCTGCCAGGACCGGTTCCTGACGAACGATAGACCCACCCGGAAGGGCGGGCAATAGTATGGCCACACGATGGAAGAACGGTTTCATTGGTGTGCTGCCACAAGCACGGCACCGGCCCGCCGAGCGGCCCAGGGAAGGCTGTTGCTAGAGGAGATCCGCCAGCAGGCCGATCTGCAGCGCCAGCGCCAGGTCCAGGCGAACGCTCGGGTCGTCCAGGCTCGTCCCCAGCCGCTCCCCCACCTTACGCAGCCGGTAGGCGACGGTGTTGGGGTGCAGGTAGGCGCGGCGAGCGGTCTCGCGCTGGTTGAAGCCAGATTCGACGTAGGTCCGCAAAGTGGATAGCAGCAGCCGTTCGAACTCCCCGCCGCCCAGCAGCGGCCCCAGCCGCCGGCGCGCGAAGTCCAGCAGCTCCTCCCGGTCTCCCGAGGAGATGATCAGCCGGGCCACGCCAAGGGAGCGCGCGTCCACCACCCGGCCCGGCCCGCCCAGCTTGCAGGCGGCCTCCAGGGCGCCCCGGGTGAGGCGGTACGAGCGGGCGTAGTCCTCGGTGGCGCGGCAGAGGTCGCCGATCGCCGCGGAGACGATCGCGCCGGGGATCGCCCCCCGCACCTCTTCGATCGTCTCCTCCACCAGCGACCGCGGCGGCTCGGGATCGGGCCGGGCGCCCGCTCCGCGACGCCGGGCGGCCAGGATGATGACGAGGTCGCCGTCCGTCGCGACCATGCTCGCGGGTGACCGCGCTCCTACCTTGGCTGCCACGACGTCGCGAAAGCGACGGCGGAGCCGGAGCTGCTCCGAGTCGCCCAGGCGCCGGTCGGGCGGGGCGGGGGCTTCGAGGCGGAGCACGACGACGTCTCGCGGCTCGGCGAGGTCGAAGCCGAGCTGCGCGACCCGAGCCGCAATCGTGTCCGGGCTGCTGTACGCGCCTGTCAGCAGGTCCATGACGACCTCGCCGCGCAGGTCCTGCTCGAGCTCCACCCGGGCGCGCAGCTTGGCCATCTCCAGCGCGACCCCGGTGATCGCTACCTCGATCAAGGCCCGATCCAGCGAGGTCAGTGGCTCCTGCCAGGGGAGTACCAGGTAGCCCGACACCTCCGTCGGGGAGCGGATCACCGGGGCGACGAGGCGCGGCGCGCCGCGCAGCGGCGCCGGGCGGGCGGAGGGGGCGCGCGACGCCGCCAGCTCGCGCAGGAAGGCAGACAGGGCTGGGTCGCGCAGGCCATCGCTGGGGAGGGCGAGCACCTCCCAGCTCTCGCCGCCGGGCGGCGATGCCCCGGCCAGCGTCCGAAGCAGGTCGTCGTGCAGGACGACTGGACGCTGGAGCAGGCTGGCCAGCTCGCGAGCGATGCCGCCGATCCCCCGGTCGCTCAGCACCTGCTCCACCAGGCGCTGCTGGAGCGTGAGCGAGCGGGCAAGCTGCTCGTTCGCCTCGCGCAGCTCCCGGGCGAGGCGGGTCTCGGCCTGGTAGCGGCGGGCGTTCTCGATCGCGATTGCCGCGTGGCTGGCGAACGCTGACAGGAGCTGGGTGTGGCCGGGCTGGAACTCGTAGGCAGGATTCTTGCTGTGCACCGTGATCGTGCCGATGACCGCGCCGCGGGCAATCAGCGGGGCGCAGAGGACGGCGTGCACCTCGTACTCCGCTAGCTCCTCGATCCGGTGGCGATAGCGCTGGTAGTCGCGCACCATCACCGTGCGCCGGGCCGCCATGGTGCGCGAGGAGAGCCCCTTCTCGGCGCTCCATTCGACTCCCACCGACTCCGGCCCGGTCGCGGCCACGATGCGCAGCGTCCCCGCCTGCGGATCCAGCAGCACAATGTCACCCATGTCCGCGCCGAGCAGCTCGGTCGCGTCACGGATGATCTCGTCCAGCACCTCATCCAGGTCCAGCGAGGCGGCGATCCGACGAGCGGTGGCGTTGAGTCGCTCCAGCTCGTCCTCGCGGCGGCGTCCGCGGATGAGCAGGATCTCGCGCGCGAGCGCGAGGAGGAGCAGGGGGCAGCGATCGGCGAAACGGGCACGCTGGCCCGCGTCGGCGGCGCGGGCGATGACGGCTACCAGGCTGCCGTCTCCGACCTCCAGCGCCAGCCCAATCCGCGGCTCCGCGCCGCCCAGCTCGATCTCCGCCGTTCCTGCCAGCAGCCGCCCGACGGCGGCACGCAGCGACGCCTCATCCGGTGGGGGCAGCCCGGGCGTGTGGCGGACGTCCAGCCCACGCTCAGGCTGGAGGAGGACGACCAGCGCGTCCGGCACGTGTGTCTGAGCGAGCACCTCGCGCAGGGTGCGCCCGAGGAGCCGCTTCAGTCCACCTGCGCCGGGCGCCTCCCGGCGCAGCTCGCCATCCGAGGCAGCCGGCCGCGTCGCCACCGGAGCCCCCGCCCGCGCTGGAGTATCGGCATACTATAGCCAGGCGCGCGGGCGTGGCGGGCAAAGCCCCGGCCCGGGGGCGCTGGTAGCCGTGCCCAGGGAGAATCGGCCGCGCTCCGGGGTTCAGTCGCCGGCCGCTCGGGTCGCCTGCGCGCGCGCTGCCGCTCGTTGCCTGCGCCAGATTACGGCGAGCAGGGCCAGGGCAGCGACGACGAGGCCGAGTCCGGCCGCCAGTTGGGCCGCGTCCTGTACCGTCTCGGCGATGCTCGGCCAGCTCTGGCCAAACACGTAGCCGATTGCCAGGTAGGCGCCCGTCCAGAGCGCCTCGCCAGCGACCGCGAATGCAGCGAAGAAGGCCAGCGGGTAGCGGCTGACGCCGGCCACAATGCTGGTGGGGAAGGCGAGCGGGGTGAGCAGCCAGCGGGTTGAGAAGACAGCCGCCCCCAGCCAGCCGCCGAAGCGCGCCCGGACGGCGTCGAGCCGGGCCGGGCCGAGGCCGAGCCGGGCGCCGTGCCGCTGGACCGCCTCCTCGCCCGCCCAGCGAGCCACGCCGTAGACGAGGCAGTCGCCGAGCACGGCGGCGCCGAACACCACCAGCGCAACAGGCAGCAGGTCGAGGTCTCCGTCGGCTACGAATCCGCCCGCGGCCAGGACGAGCACGTTGACCGGGATCGGCACACCGATCGAGCCGATCAGCACCGTGACGAAAAGGACGGGGTAGCCATACAGCAGCAGCCAGGTGAGGAGCTGGTCCGCGGAGAGGCTCACCGGCCACCCCCAGGCAGCGGGGTGGCGGCGCCCGGGGGCGAGCCGGGCGGCGGGTGCGTGGCTTGAAAGCTGGCCACCGTCGAGCGGACGGTAGCGACGACCTCGTCCGGGCTGCGGCCCGTCTCGGCAGCGAGGTCGTTGAGACTGGCCCGCTCGTGCCCGGCTGGCGAGACGCCGAGCGCGTGGAAGATCACCTCCGGGGGCACATGGAAGGTGCGCGCAACGTACGGCACGGTCATCCAGCCGGCGATCAGGGAGACGTCTGTCTGGCGCGGCGGCAGCGGTCGTCGCGGATGCCCCCGAGCGAGGCGATAGGCCGCCGGCGCGGCCAGGGCAATACCCACGACCGCGAGCGCAATGAGCGCGACGATGAGCCAGCGCTGCCAGCGCCCGTTGCCCGGGCCTCGCTCAGCCATCGAAGGTGACGCGCTCCCAGAGGCTAAGAGCGCCGCGGCGACGGCGCGGTGCCGCGGCACCCCACTGCCAGCTCAGCAGCAGGGGCGCACCTTCCGCGCCAGCCAGGAGCATCCCCAGCCACGCATGGACCGCGAGGCCGGCCAGGCTGATCGGTAGCAGCGTGAGCGCGATGAGGCCGAGGCCCAGGTCGGAGGACGGATTGACCCCCGCCAGGTTGACCCGCTGTCGTGCGAACATCCTTCCGACTCCGACTGTAGCGGCGCCATTGGGCAGAGGCCGAGCCTGGGCAGGCGCGGGAGAAACCCGGGCGGGCGCGGCGCCCAAGACACAGCCTAACCGCCGAACGGGAACCGGCCGGGGAAGGGCGAGCCGCCGCGCTCCAATCCCGCTGGCACGGCGGTGCGGGTCACGCTGAAGCTGGCCCCATCGCTGCCGAGCGCGGACGGGATGGCGAGCGGCTGGTCGCCAACAGTGGCCATGGTGATCGGCCGGGCCCCGGCCCCGGCGATGGTGACGGTCTGGCCGTCCTTGACGGCCGACCCGTTGCTGAACTGCACCGTCCCGAAGTCATCGAGCGGCGCCACGCCACGCCTGCTGCTGGGCGCCTCTTCCACCCATTCGGCCGACGACCTGGACGAGGCGTAGTGCTCCGTCTGCTGGTACGTCTGGCCGGTCGTGTTGTTGGTGAACGCGATCTGCCAGGTGTCGGTCCCGGCCTCGGTGATCGAGACGGTCACCGAATCGCCGGGATGGACGGCCAGTGGCACGGAGTGCGAGGCCTGCGGCAGCATCTCGATCCAGGCCGTGTCCACGACCCGGCCGCTCCCGGTCTGGGTCTCCTGGGTTCCGGCCTGAATCAGGTCTCGGGATTGCACCCCGCCGATGCCGACCCAGGTGGCGTCGATGCCGGCCGCGCCGCCCGCGGTGGGCTGCGGGACGGTCCAGGTTCCGCTCACCGCGGTGAACGTGCCGCCTGTCGCGGTGTAGCCCGCCCAGTTACGGGAGATGCTGCTCCCCGCCGGAGGCGCCCCGGCGGGCGACGGCTGGTCCGACTCTGGCACTCCGGGCGCCCCCGGAGCGGGCGAGCCAGCATCCGGCTGATTGTCGGACCGGATCTTCCAGGTCCCCTGGTCTAGGACCAGGGTGTAGTCGTTGCGGTCGCGCGACTGCTCCGTGGTTCCGTCGCTGTAGGTCGTGCTCCAGGTCTCATACGTGGTGGCGGTGGCAGTGGTGCCATTGACCGAGATCGGCCCCCACTCCAGCTTGACGAGCGCGATGCTCGTCACCCCGTGGTCGAGCAGATCCTGGTTGATCCGGACGAGCTCCTGGTAATGGTCCGGCGTGGAGGTGTCGGCCATCGCCGAGGGGTCGCGCGCTGCGATCGCTTGCGCCTGCTCGTCATTCCCACGTTGAATCACCTGCTTGATGGCCGCCTCCTGAGACTGGTCGGCCTGAGTCCCAGAGACCAGGGGCGCGGCAGTGACCGCTGCGACCTGGCGAACGAGTGGCGCCAGGGCCGGCGTCACTGCGGGGCTCCAGGTCGCGGTGAAGCGACCGATAGCGACCCCCGCGAGCAGCGCAAGTGCAAGGCATGCTGCTGCGGCGAACTGCCTTTGTCGTCGTCCGGCCATTTCAGTGGTCGAATCCGTCGCGGCTGGCTCGTCCGGAGCGGAGCGAATCGGGAGCAGGCGTGTCCTCCAGTTGAATGCGTTCATGGCTACTGTCCTCTGCTACGCCCTCCGCGCCAGAGCTTTGGCAATCTGTGGTCCGGAGGGCTGTGTTCCGCGCCGGTCTGCCTCAAGACTACTCCAACTCCGGGGGGCGCGGTTCTTTTGGCAGCCGGCGCGGGTCAAATGGGCTCCACGGCACTGGGCCTGCGTGCAGCGGGCTAGAGCGGCGGCCCCACCCGCCACGCCTCAGGCCCGGGGCGCCGCTCTAGCCCGCGCCAGCGCCCGAGCGCGGGGCGCCCCGCGGGGCGCGCGGGCCACCATGTCCGCCAGGGCCGTCCCCGTCATTGTCGAAGGTGCGGGCCATGAGCTGGCTGATCTTCGCGTCCAGACCGCTCTTCATCTGGTTGGCCTGGTCGGCGGTGAGCCGCCCGTCCTTGACCGCCTGGTCGATGCGGCTGGTCTCGTCTGCCTTCAGCGCCGCGGCGACCGTGTTCGGGTCGACGTTGTGCGCCCTGGCAACGTCGGTGAGCGACTTGCCCGCCAGCTCCTGGCGGAGCTGGCCAGTGCTGATGCCGATCGCTTTTGCCGCCACGTCCAGGTTCACGTGCCCGCCATGGCGCTCGCCCCAGGGTCCCTCTCCGGGTGGCAGGCCCTGCTCCTGGCGGACCTGGTCGATGGCCTGCTGGAGCTTCTCCTGGGTGATCCCCAGCTTGGCGGCGAGGGCCTGCAGGAACGACTGATACCGATTCTGGCCCGGGGGCCCGGGCGTCGTCTGCGCGGTCGGCGTCGGCGGCGCCTGCTGCGCGGAGACGACGCCCAGCGCCGCGCCCCCCAGCAGTAGTGCGGCCGCGCCCGCCGCGACGGCTTGCTTGAACGAACGAGATGCCACGGTGTTGGACTCCTTGGGGCCACGAAAGTCTGTTTGTCGCGGCCTCCACGGAAACTCTATGGTCCCCGGCTTAGCAGGCAGTAAGGCGAACTTTAGGGTTCGGTGAGAGCGACCTGCCCCCTGTGTTGCGGCGAGCGGTGCGCCACGACGGGCTCGGGCAGCACTCGGGCGTGGTAGTCGTCGTAGTCCGGCACAAGCCGGGGATAAGGCTCTTCCATTAGCGGTGAGGAGATCAGGAAGTCGGCGGTGGCGCGGTTGCAGGCGACCGGGATGTTCCAGACCACTGCGATGCGCAAGAGTGCCTTGACGTCCGGGTCGTGCGGCTGGGGCTCCAGCGGGTCCCAGAAGAAGATCAGGAAGTCGATAGCTCCCTCGGCGATCTTCGCCCCGATCTGCTGGTCGCCGCCCAGCGGCCCGCTCAGGAGTCGTCGGATCGGCAGGTCCAGCTCCTGCGCCAGCAGCAGGCCGGTCGTTCCGGTCGCATACAGCTCGTGCTCGGCCAGCAGGCCGCGGTTGAAGCGGGCCCATTCCAGCAGATCGGCCTTGCGGTGGTCGTGAGCCACCAGCGCAATACGCTTCCTCAGTCCCATCGACAGCTCTCGAGACTGCATAGCGTCGCTCGTCTCCTTGTCACGCCGTCGCCTGGTGGCAGCCATCGCGTGCCCCGCCGGGCCTGCTCAGGCGCCCGATCCGTTCCTCCGACGCCACTGCGATGGCCAGAAGGCCACTCAGCGGCCGGGGCAGGGGCTAGACCGGGCGGATGAGCCGCGCTGGCCGAAAGTGGCGCCAGCGCGTCAGGCGTGGGGAGCGGGACCATGGGTATCCCTGCGAACGGAGGCCTCTCAAGCCTGCACGCACTCGTCGTTGGGCGAAGCGCGCTTCCGGGACCGGCCGCGGGGTGAGCGAACGGGCGCGGGCCGAACCCCCTGCAACCCGTTGCACCGTTGCGGTGCCATTCCCTCTGGGGCCACCAGCTCTGGCGGGACGCGCCCTGGCGGCGCGTCCCGTGTTCGTGTGGTAATGCTCCGCCAGCCTCGTGGTCGGCGGACTGGCTGAGCCGGCGCGCTTCCCGATCAGCGCCGGGAGCACGCGGCTCGGTTCCACTGTAGCAGCCGCGGCCGGCCGCGGCACCCATTTCCCGGCCGGAAATCCCGGGAGCGCGTTGGGCAGTCGGCACAATCCGTCCCCACCGCCGGGGCGCGTTCGCCGATGGGGAGCGGTGGGCAGAGCGCTGCCACGAGCAGCAGCCGGGCCGGGCTCAACGCGGGATAGCAGCGCCGGACTGCACCGGCCGCGGCGCGACCGGCGCAGATACACCCGGCTTGTGGATCGGTAGCACTACGGTGAAGGTCGATCCCTTGCCCTCTTCGCTCTCGACCTCGATCCGCCCCTGGTGCGCCTCGGCGATCCACTGGCTGATGGCCAGCCCCAGCCCGGTCCCGCCCTGGCTGCGCGAACGGCCGCGGTCGACTCGGTAGAAGCGCTCGAAAATGCGTGGCAGGTGTTCGGCCGGAATGCCGGGGCCGGTGTCGCGGACGCGCAGCAGGGCCCGGCCGTCCTGCCCGACCAGGTCGAGCGTGACCTTCCCGCCGGCGGGCGTGTAGCGCAGGGCGTTATCGACCAGGTTGAGGACGAGCTGCTTCAGCCGGTCGTGGTCGCCCACTACCTCCACCTGCTCCAGCTCGCCGAGCTCGAGCTGCACCCCGTTCGCCAGCGGCTTCGCCTCGCGGTAGACCTCGAGCAGGAGCGAGTCGAGCGCGAGTGGCCGCCGCTCCAGCGGCTGGCCGGCGTCGGCGCGCGCCAGGGCAAGCAGATCGGCCACCAGCCTCCCCATCCGCTCCGATTCACGCAGGATCGCCCGCAGCGTCTCGTCGCGCTCCCGCGGATCGTACGCCGCGCCCCGCAGCAGCGCCTCGGCGTTCATCCGGATCGTCGTCACCGGTGTCCGCAGCTCGTGGGAGGCATCAGCCAGGAAGCGGCGCTGGTTCTCGAACGCCTGCTGAAGCTGGGCGAGCATCTCGTTGAAGGTCGCGGCCAGGCGGCCCAGCTCATCGCGCGGATTGGACACCGGGACGCGCTGGGACAGGTCGGTCGAATGGCCGATGGCGCGGGCGACCCGGGTCATCTGGTCGACCGGCTGGAGCGCCTTACCCGCCAGAAACCAGCCGAGCACGGCCGCGACCCCCACCGCGGCCAGGACCACCAGACCGAGCACGAGCCGTAGCTCGGCCAGGCTCGCCTCCAGCGGCTCCAGGGAGGCGGCCACCTGGAGCACGCCCACCACTCTGCCGTCGTGCACCAGTGGAGCACTGTAGAGCTCGACCCGGTCCCGGCCGAGCTGGACGGTGTCGTGGGCCTCCCGGCCGGCGAGCACCTGGCGCAGGCTGTCGGCCGGGATCGGCAGCGGCTGGGCCAGGTTCGGCGACATGCTCAGCACCGTGCCGTTGACATCGACCACCTGGATAAACAGCCCCTGATCGGGTGGCGCGGTGGCGAGCCCGCCGTTCGGTGGTGGGCCCGGCGGCCCCTCTTCGAATCCGCCGCGGGGCGGGCCGCCGAAGCGCGCCGGGCCGCCATGCAGCCCTCCGGTGTCGGGCCCGACAGCGCGGAAGGCCCGCGAGGCGGCGAGCGCCCCGAGGCGAATCTGGTCGTTCAGCTCTATGGTGAGCTGGCGGGCCACGGCGGCGTAGACCAGCACCGCGAAGCCGGTGAGCATTAGCCCCAGCAGGGCGGTGTGCCAGAGCGTCAGGCGCAGGCGGACCGACACGCTACGCCTCCTCCTTGAGGACGTACCCGGCGCCCCTGACCGTGTGGATCAGGCGCGGCTCGCCGTCCGCCTCGAGCTTCTCACGCAGGTAGCGGACGTAGACCTCGATGACTTTGGATTCGCTCCCGAAGTCGTACCCCCACACTCGCTCGTAGATGATGTCGCGGGTGAGGACCTGGCGAGGGTGCTCCAGAAACAGCTTGAGCAGTTCGTACTCCGTGGTGGTCAGCGCGATCGTCCGCTCCCCGCGGCGGGCCTCACGGGTGCCGGTGTCCAGCCGCAGGTCGGCGAACCGCAGCTCCTGCGGCCGGCCGGCCTCCCGCCGGCGGAGCTGGACCCGGATCCGGGCCAGCAGCTCCTCGAAGGCGAACGGCTTGACCAGATAGTCGTCGGCGCCGCTCTCCAGCCCGGCCACCCGGTCAGGCACGGCGTCGCGCGCAGTCAGCAGGATGATCGGGAGCGTGTCGTCGGCGGCGCGCAAGCGGCGGGCCACTTCCAGCCCGTCGAGTCCGGGCATCATGACGTCCAGCACCACTAGGTCAGGCAGGCGCTCGCGCGCCTGGCGCAGCGCCTCCTCGCCATCGGCGGCCAGCGTGACGCGGTACCCCTCCAGGCTCAACCCGCGCCGGAGCGAGGCCCGGATCTCCTCGTCGTCGTCTACTACCAGGACGTTCGCCGCCACGTGCTGAGACTCTCCCGCTCCACGTTCAGCCCGGTGCCCGGCCAGCCCCGCGCCAGGTGCTGCTTCCTTATGGATCATACTGCGTGTTGGGCCTCCTCCAGCATGGAACGGCCGCAGCGGGCGAGGCGGGCGCTCAGGCGCCCGCCCCCTGCGCGCCAGTGCAGGCGTACAACTGCTCCTGCCCACCGCGTCCGAAGCCATCCGACCCGCTAGCCGGTTGGCTGGCCGCGCCGTAGTTCGCGGCGGGCACCGGGGTGCAGTTGGCCTGCACCCAGGCGGTCAGCGCGTCTCCCCCATGCCCGCCGGGTCCGCCGCTAAGCAGGAAGTAGCGCACCTGCCCGGCTGCGACCCGCGCGGCGAGCTGGTCGGGAGTGAGGATCGGATCGCTGCCGAGGAAGCCGCCCAGCGCCATCACCGGCTTGCCCGTGGCGAGGATGATCGGGGCGGCGGCATTGGCGTTCGTCGTCGCCACCAGGTACTCCGCGTTGCCCTGGTGCGCCTCCAGATAGGCGATCAGCGCGGCCTGATTGGACGCCTCGTCGAAGCCGCCGGGGGGAGGTCCTCCGTCCGGACCCCCCAAGGCCGGGCCGCCAAAGGCGCCACGCTGCGGCGCCGGCCCCGCGGCCGGGAGGCCGCCCCCGGACATGCCTGTCACCACCGGCAGCCCGGACCACACTGCCGGAGCCGCCAGCAGCGCAACGACGCCGAGTCCCGTCGCCAGGCGCGGAATCCGGAGTTCGGGGTTCGGGGTTCGAATCCCCAATTCCGGATTCCGGATTCCGAACCTTGCACGAGGTCGGAGTGCCAGGAGCACCACAGCCGCGATCGCGGCGCCGCCGAGCGCGATGGGCGTCAGCCAGCGGGCCCAGGTCGAGTAGTCGGCCAGGATGTGCGCCTGGAGGAGGCCGGTGCCCACCAGCGCCAGCGGGAGAAGCCAGCCGAGGCGCTGTCCGCGCCGGTAGGCGCGCCAGGACTCCCACACCCCGATCCCGGCTAGAGCAGCCACTGGAGGCGCCAGCATCACCAGGTAGTAGCGGTGGAAGTAGCCGGCGACGCTGAAGAACGCCGCCGCCGTCACCAACCAGGCGCCCCAGAGGAAGAACGCCTGGGCCGGCCGACTACGGGCGAGGCTTCGCCGCCGGGTCCAGGCGACCCGGCCGGTGGCGCATACTCCGACGAGCGCGAGCGGCAGGAGCCAGCTCGCCTGGCCGGCGAGCTGCTGGTTGAGCAGCCGCAACGGCCCCGGCGTCCCGTTCTCGCCATAGCCGCCCGGGCCGCCGAAGCCGCCGGGACCGCCAAACGACGCGCGCCCGTCGTTGGCAGCAGTGGTCGCGCCGGGCTGGCCGCTGGCGGCATCGCTGGTGCCCGCCTGGCGGCGACCCGCCAGCCCGCTGCTGTCCCGGGCGAGTGCCTGGCCAATCGAGCGCCCCTGCCCGAGCAGACGCTGGATGCCGTTGTAGCCGAGGGCGAGGCTCACCTCAGAATTGTTCTGGGTTGAGCCGACGTACGGGCGTGCCGACGCCGGGGTAAGGTCCACCGCCACTGGCCAGGCGAACGACACCACAGCCAGCGCGAGGCCGGCCAGGGCCAGGTGCCCGACCCGAACCAGGCGCGGGCGAGGCGCCACCGCCAGGTACAGCAGCCCGAGCGCGGGAACGACCAGGTAGGCCTGGAGCATCTTGATCTCGAAGCCCAACCCCACCGTCACCGCTGCCAGCAGCAGCCAGCGCAGGCTGCCGCGCTCGGCGGCGCGCAGGGTGGCCCAGGCGGCCAGCAGTACAGCGAGCACCAGCAGCGAGTCGATCGTGTTGTTGCGGCTGGTGGTGACGCTCACGGGTGTGAACGCCAGCGCGAGTGCCGCCAGCAGTCCCGCCGTCGGCCCGCAGGCGCGCCGGACCAGGACGTAGAGCACCGCCACCGATGCCACCCCGGCTAGCGCCTCCGGCAGCAGCAGGCTGAGGCCGGAGAAGCCGAGCAGCTTGGCGCTGGCGGCCTGGATCCAGAAGCCCAGCGGCGGCTTATCGACCGAGACGAACCCGCCTGGGTCGAACGAGGCGAAAAAGAAATTGTGCCAGTTCTGCAGCATGCTGAGCACGGTGGCGGCGTAGTACTCGTTTCCGTACCCCTCGCGATTGAGGTTGATCAGGTTGAGCGCCGCCGACAGCGCCAGCACCGCGGCCAGCGCCAGGCGGCGCCAGGGCGTGGTGGAGCGTGGCGTCGAGGCCGCCCCGGGAACGGGCCACTCGGCCTCGCGGACGCTCGGCGCAGCGTCCGGCGCGGTGGGCGGGGGCTCCACGGGATCAGGCAGGGTACGAACGGAGCCCAGGACGCCGCCGGAGCGCATCCAGCGGGCGAGGGTCTGGGGGTCGGTTGACATGAGGATCTCTCCAAGCAGGTAGGTTCTGGCGCCTGGCCGGTCAGGCAGCCCGTGAGGCTCTGTCGGCCGGGTGGAACGCGCGGGCGTGCTGGGCGCGCGGGTCGGTGGCCAGCTCGCGGTCCAGGTTCCACCAGAGCCGGAACAGCTCGGCAAACGCCCGGGCGATGACAGCCGGGCGGGCGCCGGTGGCGCTGCCGGCGGCGCGTGGGAAGTGGTGGACGGGCAGCTCCTTCACCCGGAAGCCCAGGCGGCGCGCCTTAACCAGGATCTCGGCGCTGAAGGTCGCCCCCCGGGCGTGCACTGTCAGGCTTTCCCAGACGCGACGGCGGAACAGCTTGAAGGCGCAATCCACGTCGCGCGCGGTGTAGCCGAACAGGCCGTTCACCAGCAGCTTCCAGCCCCAGGCGTTGAGCCGCCGGATGAGCGGGTCAGCCCGGTGGCGGCGACAGCCGATGACCAGGTCGGTCGTGTCGTCCAGCGCTGGTAGGAAATGGGCGAGCTCAGCAACGTCAAACTGTTCGTCGCCGTCGGTGAAGAAGATCAGCGCCTTGGTGGCGGCGTCGAAACCGCTGGCCAGCGCCGCGCCGTAGCCGCGGTTCGTCGGGTGGGTGACCACCCGCAGCCGTAGCTCCTCGGGCGCCGTGGAGGCCAGGGCGGCCAGGATCGCGCCGGTGCGGTCGTGCGAGCCGTCGTCGACGACGATCACCTCGAAATCGTCGCAGAGACCACGGAGGACCGCGGCGACCCGGCGCACAGCAGGCTCGATCAGCGCCTCCTCGTTGTAGGCGGGCAGGATGGCCGAGATGCTCACTGGCGCCCGCGGCGCGCGCCGCGAGGCAGGAACAGGGATAGATGACGTAGACATGGGGGAATCCTTGTCGGGTGAGCCGGCCGCGCAGCGGGGAGGCCGCGCGGCGCGGCCGGATGCGGCGCGGCCAGCTCAGGCCGCCGCGCTCGTCGCGTGGAAGTCGAGCCGGAGCCCCAGGCTGTCCTCGACGCTCAGGACCGGCCCGGCCTTGGGAGGTGTCATCCCGAAATCGGCGAACTGCACCGTGGTCGTCGCGCTCCCGGTCACGTCCTGGCCGTTGAACTGGGCCGCCACCTGCCAGGTGGCCGGCCGGGTGACGCCGTGGACCGTCAGGTCTCCGCTGAGCTGGAAGGTTGCTGTCCCGGAGGTCGGCAGCGGCCAGGGCAGGCCCTGGATTGTGTGCGGGACGAACGTCGCCGTTGGGAACTGGCTGGTCTGAAGCGTGTTGCGCTGGATGAAGCCATCCCGCCGGCTCTCGTCGCTCTGAAGCGTGCGCAGGTCCACGGTGATCATGGACTGATCGCCAATCACGCTGCCATCGGGAGCCAGGACGATGCTGCCCGAAACCGCCGAGGTGGTGCCAACCGCCTCGTTCGGCAGCGAGCGCCCAACGAGCTGTTCACGGGCGTGATAGCTGGCCTGGGTCCCATCGGGCACCAGCGTGAAGCGGATCGCGCCAGCGGCTAGCTGCGCCGTGGCGCTCGCCGACGACGGATCGGCCGCCGCTGTGGGGGCTGTCGCCGCCGGAGCAGCCGCCGTCTGGCTCGTCGCGGTTGGAGTCTCTACCGGGCTGGTCTGGGCAGCCGTCGCGCTGGTGCAGGCGGTAGCGAGCAGCGCGAGGCCGCTGACGAGCACCACGGCCGGGGCCAGTCGCCACGACATCTTCTTCGTCATCACTCGATCTCCTCCAGGGCCGCGCATCTTTCGGGAGTGCGACCCTGCAAGAAGCACTGTATGGCTCGCCGCTTAGGCCCCGGTAAGCCCGAGTTTAGGGTCGGGTAAGAGCGCCTGCTCGCTGCGGATCAGGGGCAGAGTAATGACGTCGTGGAAACTTCCTGCGCGCTAAGACGAAGATTGTGCGGATCGGCAACTTGCGCGGGGCGCGAGCACCCACCGCGCCGAGCATCCAGCGGCCTAGCAGTCTCGAATGGGAGCGGGGCCTCTGCCACGGCGAGCCGGTCCACGGGCGGGTCAGGCCCGCGCGGATGCGCGGCGGATGCGGACGCGCCCTGGCTCGACGATGACGAGCGCGCCGGCGAAGTCCTCGGGGTGCAGCACCGCCAGGGCGCGCAGCGGCTCCTGGTTGAGCGCTCGGCTGGGGAGCTCGTCCGGAATGCGCAGGACGACAATCCCGGCATGGTCGCCCAGCGGGTAGTGCAACCCGTTGGAGAAATCTTTGTCGGCGCTGACGATCACCAGGCCATGCGAGCGGGCGTAGGCATAGATGTCGCGGTCCGGTCGGCCGCGCAGGCCGACATCCCGCACGTCGTCGGCCGCGTAGCCGGCCTGCCGCAGCGCCGCCACAGTCGAGCGGGGCAGGTCCTCGTCGACCAGGAAGTGCATCAGCTAGGCGGTCGCCCGCACTTCGTCCATCGCCAGCACGCCGGCCGCATAGCGCAGCGCGGCGCGGATGTCCTCGTGGGAGATCGCGTACTCCTCGACGATCTCGTCGGGCGTCATCCCGCCGGCCAGCTTCGCGATGACTAATTCCACCGGCAGGCGTGTCCCCGCGATAACCGGCTTCCCGGCTTGCACCGCCGGGTCGACGACGATGCGCGGGGCAAGCTCGCGTGGCATGCTCCTCGCTCCGTTCCGTGATCTGGGGCAGTGCTCCAAGCTCCCCCATATGATAGTCACCCAGCGTGGCTCAGGCGCGGGATCGCTGCCCTCCTACCCGGTGGCGCCGCTGACGACTACGAGGCAGGCCTGCCCGTGGCGGGTCGCGGTCACGCAGGGGCGGATCGCGCTGGACCAGCTCGGCCCGGTCGACGGAGAGGGGCTGGTTCGGCGCCTCGGGGCGCTGGATACCACGCTGCCGGCCGGGGCACCGCCATCGAAGGCTCTCTTACCAAACGCTCAATTCGGCCTCACCGGTGTCTTATAGTGAGGGCCACACAATCGCTGTCGAGGGGCACACGATCCCCGCGGACGGTGCCGTTCTTGACCAGCTCGGCGAGTTGGGCCGGGGCGAGGATGCGGTCCCAGCCCTGGTAGCCGCCAAGCGCAGCGCGCGGGCGAGGAACGCGGTGTAGCACACGCTGAGCGCAATAGCGACCAGCGCTGGGTTCGCATCCCACACCGCGTCCCAGATCTCCGCGAGGTCCAGATGGAGCACGCCACGGGCGAGGAGGACGAGAACGACCAGAGCGCCGCCGACCGCGAGGAGCGTCCGCGGGCGAAGGAGCTGCGCGCGCACGGCGCCGAGCAGATCGTCCGCGCCAGCCTCCGCCCTCGACCCAGGCTGCTGGGCCGAGGGTGCGGTAATCGCGTCGTCCTCCGTCGCCTCAGGATCGCGGTCGAGCCCGGCCAACGCCCTCCGCGCTCCAGGCTCCGAGCTGTCGCTGGCGACCGGTGGGACAGAGCCGCCGGACCAGCGGCGGACGGCGAGCGCCGCGTTGCCAGCCAGCAGCCCGATGAGCAGGTAGGCCTGCCCGGCGCCCAGCACCTGCGCGACGCAGGCGACGACGGCCACGAGCCCGCCCACCCAGACCTGCTCGAGGTCGCGGCCGGGCGAGGTGGGCGGGTCGGTGAGCATGAACAGTGCCAAAAACAGCGCGGCGTGGACGAACGGGGCCCGGAACATCGCGGCGACGGCCGCCGGCTGCACCAGGGCGAGCAGCGTGAACAGCCCAAAGTACGTCCCAAGGAACGAGAGCACCAGCGGGAACTTGTTGATCCGGTCCACCACCACCGCCCCGCCCACGAGCAGGAGCAGCAAGAACGGCCAGGGAAGGTCCGGCAGCGCGCCCCACCAGCTCTGTCCAGTCCCGAACAACGGGACCGAGACCAGCAGCGCCAGGGCGGCGGGATTGAAGACGTGGCCGCGGCGGGTGGCGAGCAGGTACTTGGACGCCGTCGCCAGCCCGGCGACCGCGAAGGTGACGGCCCAGGGAGTCTGCGGCTCGAGGACGAAGGCGACGATCAGCCCGGAGAGCAGGGCGCTGCTGGGCCAGCGCCAGGTGCCCTGCCCGGCCCAGGTGACCAGCAGCTCGACCAGGCAAGCGCCGGCCAGCGCGACCGCGACATGCGGCAGTGCCGCGCCCCAGCCAGCGGCCGTGCCGGCCAGCACGAGCAGCGGCAGGAAGACCGCGCCAAGCAGACCCTTGGGCGTGCGCACCCATTGCCGCACTCGGCCGGCCATCGTCCCCTCGGGGGCGCGCCGTGGTGTTGCTCCTGTCATGGTCATGGTGCTCATCGGGTGTTCCTTCGGAGTCCCGGCGTGGTCCGCACGGCGCCGGCCGACGTAATCAGGACGCCGTCGACGCCTTCCTCCGTGAGCAGGCGCAACCCTCGCCGCGGACCGAGGACGAAGGCGGCGGTCGCCAGGCCGTCGGCCGCGAGCGCGGTAGGGGCGACGACGGTAACGCTGGCGAGGGCACGCGCCGCCCGCCCGGTGCGGGGATCGACCAGGTGGTGCTCGCTGTCGTCGGCGGTGCGGCGCTCGTAATCGCCCGAGGTACACACCGCCCGATCCGAGACGTCAAGCAGGTAGGCCACCGCCTCGGGATGGCGCGGGTCCCGCACCCCGATCCGCCACGGCTGGCCCGAGCCGTTGCGCCCTCGGGCGTAGAGGTCGCCGCCGGCCTCGATGCAGAAGCTGTCGAAGGCGGCCAGCTCGCGCGCCGCCAGGTCGATAGCCAGCCCCTTGGCCACGGCGCCAAGATCGAGCACCAGGGGACGCCGCAGAGTGATCGTGCTCTGCTTGGGGTCGAGCCAAACGTCGCGGTAGCTCACGGATGCGTCAGTCGGGATCGGGGAGCGGATCCGCTCCCCGCTCAGATAGTGGCGGTTGAAGCCCTTGCGCTCCAGGACGTGGCCGACGGTGGGGTCGAAAGCCCCACCGGTCCGCGCGGCGAGCGTGAGCGCGAAGCGGGCCGCCTCGAACAGCAGCGGGCTGGCTGGGACCGGCTCCCCGACCCGGCGCAGGAGCTGCTGGACCTCGCTGGTCGGGTCGAAGCGGCTACAGGCCCGCTCCACCCTGGCGAACCAGCCGAGCGCCCGCTGGATGGCGGCGTGCACGCTGTCCTGGGGCTGCGGGCTGACGACCTCGATAGAGATAACCGTGTCCATCGCAACCGTGGCGCACCCGGACACAGGCGGGGTGGACGATCGGGTTCGGCTCACGCGCGCACCGCCTGGCTGAGCGCTTGCTGCACCGCCTGCCGAAACGCCTGGGAGCTGTAGGTAGCGCCGGTGACCCGGTCCACCTGGGCGCTCTGGCGCGCGACGACCTGCCCGGGCAGTGAGGCGATCCGTGAGACCGGGAAGGAGGTGGTGGCGCGGGTGATCGCCACGTTGGTGATGCGCCCGCTCTGGATCGTGACCGACACGGAGATCGAGCCGAAGCGGCTCGTGCCCGTCCCGCTGTAGGTGCCATCCGCGTAGCGGCTGCTCGACGTGGCAGCGCCGGACGACGCGGTCCGGCTCGCCTGGATAGGGGGCACCACGGTGGGCGTGGCGGAGGGCTGGGGCGCGGCGCGGCTGAGGGGCGCGCTGGTGGCCGCGCCGCCTGCCAGGCCGGCAGCGGCCTCGCGGGTGGCGGCAAGGCCGGCGAAATAGACCGCGGCGATGGCGGCGCTGCTCAGCGCTACCATCCGCCGGGACCGCGTTCTGGCCATGGATCGCTTCTCCTGGCCGGATGCCAGGGCATCCGGCGGCTGGTGGTCACCTCCATGACTGTAGGCACTGAACTTTAGACAGCGTTAAGACCCGGCTTGGAATCGGGTGTGAGCGGCGCAGGGAGCGCGGCTGGCGCAGCCGCGACGAGAGCTGCGGGCCCCGGACGGGTGGCAGCGCAGCACCTGCCGGGCGAGTGTCTCCAGGTGTGGCGGGAACAGGGCGAGCGGGCCCAATGGGCGCTCCGTCCCCCACGCGAGCGTCCGTTGGACCTGCCTCGTGTCCCTTGCAGCGGGTCGCCGGCGGATACCTGGCGGGCATGTCTGGGTGGGGGCGGCGGGCTCCAGAACACGCGCCGGGGGAGGCGGCGAGCGCCTCCCCCGGCCTGAAACGCCCGGGGTCCGTGGCGGGGCGGAACGTACCTCCGCCTGCCCGGGCTAGAAGGAGTACTGGTCGATGTTGTTCTTGTCGAACACCAGCGGCGGGCCGAGCAGCACTTCGCCGTCCTTGCCCACTGTCTTCTGGCCGAGCCGGCCGGCGGTGAAGGTCTCGCCTTCCTTGCCGGTGATCTTGCCGTCCAGCAGCAGGTGGGTCATGTAGACGGCCAGGTAGCCCTGGTCGACCGGGTTCCAGAGGGCGAACTTGCCGATCGTCCCGTCCTTGACGTACTGCTTGAGCTGGCTGGGCAGGCCCAGGCCGGTGAGCTGGATCTTGCCATTCAGCTTGGCGTCCTCCAGCGCCCGCGCCGTGGCGGCGATGCCGACGCTGGTCGGGGAGATGATCCCGGCCAGGTCGGGATACGCCTTGAACAGGCCCTGCGCCTCGGTGTAACTCTTCTGATCCTCGTCGCCGCCGTAGACGGTGGTGACCAGCTCCAGGCCCTTGTACTTCGGGTCCTTCAGCTCCTCCTTCATCCACTTGATCCATTCGTTCTGGTTGGTGGCCGTGGTGGTGGAGCTGTTGATGGCGATCTTGCCGGTGCAGTTGGGGATCAGCTCACAGATGATCTGCACCTGCACCCGGCCCACCTGCTCGCTGGAGGCCTGGTTCTGGAACAGGATCCGGCCATCCTTGGCGATGTCCGAGTCCCAGGTGGTGACCTTGATCCCGGCGTCCATTGCCTTCTTGGCGGCGGGCACGAGCGCGTTGGCGTCGTTGGCCGAGATCAGGATCGCGTCCACCTTCTGGGCGACGGCGGCGTTGATGAGCTGGATCTGCGAGGGGGCGTCGCCCTTCTCCGGGCACTGGAAGATGAGCTGATCGCCCAGCTCCTTGGCCGCCTCCTCCCCGCCCTTGCGGCTGTTGTCGAAGTAGGGAATGCCGGCCACCTTGCACATCATGTAGAGCTTGTAGCTCTTCTTAGCCCCACCGGCCGCTGCGGCCGGGGTGGCCGCCGCCGGCGCGGTGGTCGCGGCGGCCGTCGGCGCCGTGGCCGGGGCCCGGGTCGCCGCCGGCGCGGTGGTGGCTGCTGCCGCAGGGGCCGTCGTCGCGGCCGGGGCAGTGGTCGGAGCCGCTGCGGCCCTGGTCGGGGCGGTCGTCGGCGCCGCTGCCGCGGGCGCCGTCGTTGGAGCCGCTGCCGGGGCGCTCGTGGGCGCGGCTGGGGCGCCGCCCCCGGCGCAGGCGGAAACCACCAGTCCCAGCGCTATCCAGGGTGCCAGAAACGCCTTAGCAGATCGCTTCATACGGATTCCCTTCCTTCCCAGAGGTTGTGTGTGAGTGACGTCAGATCGGCTCGCGCAGCCAGGCCGGTTCATTTCCCGGCCAGATGACCGGCAAGCGATACCCGTTCTTGCCCTGTCCTCCTCTCCGCTTCCCCCCTTCAGGCCGACGCCACCCGCCGGCCGCCGCTCCGGGCGCGCAGCAGGCGTGGCAGGATGATCGCCAGGATCAGCAGCAGCCCGATCGCGATCGTCTGCACCTGGGCCGGGACGTTGTTCAGGCTCATCCCGAAGCGCAGCTCGCCGATCAGGAACAGCGCCAGCACCACCCCCAGGATAGTACCCTGCCCGCCGAAGATGTCCACCCCGCCCAGCACAACGGCAGTGATGACGTCCAGCTCGAAGCCGGCGCCGACGTCCGCCCGGGTCGCGCCGAAGCGCGCGTTCAGCATCAGCCCGGCCAGCGCCGACATCAGCCCGGCGAGCACGAACAGGATGACTTTGATGCGGTCCACCGCCACCCCGGCGAAGCGGCAGGCCTCCTCGTTGCTCCCGATGGCGTACACCAGCCGGCCGAAGCTGGTGCGGTGCAGCAGCAGCGCGAACGGCACCACCAGCACCAGGAAGATCGCCAGCGGCACCGGCACCGGTGTCCCCGGCAGGTAGCCCTGGCCAATGGTGGTGAAGTCGTCCGGGAAGCCGCTCAACGCCTCGTCGCCGACGATCGCCGAGGCCAGCCCGCGATACAGCGCGTAGGTGCCGAGCGTTACTACCAGCGACGGCAGCCGCACCCGGGTCACCAGCAGCCCGTTGGCCAGCCCGGCCAGGGCGCCGACCGCCAGCCCGGCCAGCGAGGCGAGCCAGACGTTCCAGCCGGCCTGGAACAGCACCCCCATCACGATCGCGCTCAGCGCCAGGGTGGAGGCGACCGAGAGGTCGATGTTGCCGCTGACGATGATCAGCGCCATCGGGAGGGCGATGATGCTCTTCTCCATGAAGTCGACGGTCATGTTGAAGAGATTGGTGACGTCCAGGAAGTTTTCGGAGAGGTAGGCGTTGCCGACGGCGCCGAGCAGCAGCAACACTATCAGCAGCGTCTCCCAGCGCAGCAGCAGCGTCGGCAGGATCGACGGCTCGCGCGCCGCGGTGCGACCGCTCGCGGTAGGGGTCATCGTCATGCCGGCGCCATCCGCCGGGCGCGCAGCGCCAGCGCCCGTTGCAAGCGCCGCGAGATAAGCGCGTCCACCACCACCGCCAGCAGGATCACCAGCCCCTGTACCGCAAGCTGCCAGAACGGGGAGATGTGCACCAGCGTCAGCGCATTGGCGATGATCCCCAGTAGCAGCGAGCCGAGCAGCACCCCGGGGACGGTGCCCGAGCCGCCGAAGATGTTCACCCCGCCCACTACCGCCGCAGCGACCGTCTGTAGCTCGAAGCCGCTGGCGGTGTCGTTCGCCACCGCGGCGAAGCGCGAGGCCCACAGCACCCCGGCCCCGCCGGCCAGCGCCCCGGAGAGCACGAACACCAGGAACAGCACCTGGCTGACCGGGATGCCGGCGAGCTGTGCCGCGGTCGGGTTGCTCCCGATGGCGTAGATCTCCCGCCCCAGCCGGGTGTGCCCGAGGAAGTAGGCGACCCCGATCGCCACCGCTGCCGCGAACAGCAGCAAGTTCGGCACTCCCAGCGCCTCCGACTTCGACATCTGGACGAAGCCGGCCGGCAGCCGGTAGGCGTCCACCCACTGCCCCTTGCTCACCACCAGCACCAGCCCGCGGTAGACGCTCAGCGTCCCGAGCGTCGCGATGATCGGCGGCACCCGCCCCAGCGTTACCAGCAGCCCGTTGATCCCGCCCAGCGCCATCCCCAGCCCGATCCCCATCAGCAGCGCCAGCACTGGCGGGAGGTCCGGGTTGTCACGCACCGCCAGCCCAACCACCATCGCCGACAGCCCGATGATCGAGCCGACCGACAGGTCGATGCTGCGGGTCAGGATGACCATCGTCTGCCCGAGCGCGACGATGGACAGGATGGCGATGTTGAGCAGGATATCGCGGAAGTTGTCCGGTGTCAGGAAGTAGGGCGTCCGCAGGCTGACCGCGGCGACGATCAGCAGGATGACCACGACGATGCCGGTCTCGCGGAAGCGGGCCGCGAGCAGCAGCAGGTTCGGGCGACTCGCCCGCTCGGTCACAGAGGCCATCGAGCCGTCCTTTCGTGTCATTGAGACGCCGCTGAGCCCGCTGCGGTTCCCACCTCGTTCAGGCTCGCGGTCGCGTAGGCCATGATCCGCTCCTGGGTCGCCTCGGCGCGCGTCAGCCGCCCGGTGATCCGCCCCTCGCGCATCACCAGGATCCGGTCGCTCATGCTCAGCACTTCTGGCAGCTCGGAGGAGATCAGCAGGATCGCCATTCCCTGCCCGGCGAGCGTGCTCATGAGCTGGTGGACCGCCGCCTTGGTCCCGACGTCGATCCCGCGCGTCGGCTCATCCAGGATCAGGATGCGCGGCCGGGTAGCCAGCCACTTGCCCAGCACCACCTTCTGCTGGTTGCCGCCGGACAGCTCCCGCACCTTCTGCCAGAGGCCGGCGGCGTGGACCTCCATCCGCTCCGCCCAGCTCTTCGCCTCGCGCTGCTCCGCGCCCCGGTCCACCCAGCCAAGGGTGGCGAACTGCTCCAGGATCGGCAGGGTGACATTCTGGGTGATGCTGAGCTGCAGCACCAGCCCGTGGTGCTGGCGGTCCTCCGGAACGTAGGCGATCCCGAGCGCCAGCGCGTCCTTCGGGTTGCGGATCTGCACCGGCCGGCCGTTCACCTCGATCGTCCCGCTGTCCGCCGGGCTCACCCCGAAGATCGCCCGCGCCACGTCCGTCCGTCCCGCGCCCACCAGCCCAGCCAGGCCCAGGATCTCCCCTCGGCGCAGCTCGAAGCTAATGTCGGAGAACACCCCCACCTTCGTCAGCCCCTGCACCCGTAGCGCCACCTCGCCCACCGGGACCTCCTGCTTCGGGAACAGGGTGGTGAGTGTGCGGCCGACCATCATCTGGATGAGCTGGTCGCTACTGACCTCGGAGACCCGGCGCGTCCCGACGTAGCGCCCGTCGCGCAGCACCGTCACCCGGTCCGCGATCTCGAACACCTCTTCCAGCCGGTGGGAGATAAAAATGATCGCCGTCCCCAGCTCCCGCAATCGGCGCATGATCCGGAACAGCTCGTCCACCTCGCGCAGCGAGAGCGACGAGGTGGGCTCGTCCATCAGCAGCACCCGGGCGTTCATCGACAGCGCCTTGGCGATCTCCACCATCTGCTGGTCGGCCATGCTCAGCCCGCGCACCCGGGTGCGCGGGTCCAGGCTTGTCCCGAGCGAGCGCAGCAGCCGCCCCGCCTCGGCGTACAGCTCGCCCCAGCGGATTCGCCGCGTCGTCGGGTCCATCGGCTGGCGGCCCATCAGGATGTTCTCGGCGATGTCCAGGTCCGGGAACAGGGCCGGCTCCTGGTAGATCGCGGCGATCCCGTGCTGCTGCGCCGCCAGCGGGGTGGGGAAGTGCACCGGCTGGCCATCCCAGAGGATCTCGCCCGCGTCCGGCTGGTGCACCCCGGCGATGATCTTCACCAGGGTGGACTTCCCCGCCCCGTTCTCCCCCAGCAGCGCATGCACCTCGCCCGGGAGCACCTCCAGCGAGGCGCCCTCCAGCGCGTGCACCCCCGCGAACGCCTTGGAGATATCGCGCAGCGCCAGAATCGGCTGCGCCCGGGCCGCCTCGCCCATCGTGGCACCTCTCGCTGCTTGGCAGGGATCGGCCGCCGCCGGCCGCGGTGCTAGATCGTAGCATTTGCAGGGCATGCTCTGTCCTGGAAGCCGGGGACAGCGGGAAAATGGGAATGCTGCGCAGATGATTGCTGTTGCAGCGCGCGGGGGCGTCCGCCCGCGGAGGGGAGGCTGAGCTGCGACGGAGGTGTACCGTGGAGACCTACACCCCACCTGGCTCGAGGCTGCGCTCGGCTGGCTGGAGCCGCCGCCGCTTCCTGCGGGAGGGCGCGCGCCTGGCGGCGCTGAGCGTCGGGCTGCTGGCCGCGACGGGGGGCGGCGCGGCGCTGGCGGCGCCGCTGCCCGATCTGGCCACGGGTGCGAGCCTGGGTCTGCCCCAGCCGCGTCCTGGCGGGGCGGCAGTGGCGGGCAAGCCGATGTATCAGGTGGACCCGCAGCATACTGGCCGGAGTCCCCACGCCGGGCCGCGCCAGCTTATGCTGCTGCGGGTGTTCGATTCGGGCGCGTTCCCCACTGAGGATCCGCTTACCCCCCGCCCGGACATCCAGAGCTCGTCGGCGATCGGGCCGGACGGCACGATCTACATCGCCAACTTCCCGGGCAACCTGTTTGCGCTGCGCGACCCAGGCAGTGGCGACGCGCTGGAGGTGCTCTGGCGGTTCCACCCGCTGCACGCCTCGTCCCTGCACGCCACCCCGGCGCTCGGGCGGGACGGCACGGTGTACCTGGGCTTCACGCTGGGCGCGGGCACGCCCGATGTCCACGGGGTGCTCTACGCGCTGCGGGCGCCCACCAGCGGGATCGATCCACAGGTGGTCTGGTCGGTGGACCTCGGCCCGGGGAACCAGACCACCTCGCCCACCGTGGCCGACGATGGCACGATCTTCGCCGTCAGCGGGATGGGGCGGCTCTCGGCCGTCGCTCCGGATGGGACGGTGCGATGGACGGCGCAGACCGGCCCGACGCTGCGGACGGCGCCAGCGCTGGGGACGGACGGCACGGTGTACCTGGCGAGCATGGATGGCAATCTGTATGCGGTCGCGCCGCCCACCGCGGGCGGGCAGGAGGGGACGGTGCGCTGGACGTTCGATTTCGGGGCGCACCTCGGCCCCACCCCGCTGGTGACGGCGGAAGGGCGGGGCGGGCAGAACGGCATTGGCAGTGGCGCCTCGCCGACGCTCGGCCCGGACGGCACGATCTACATCGGGGCGAACAACAGCAACTTCTACGCGATCACGCCGGCTGGCCAGCTCAAGTGGCTGTTCGAGGCGGAGCGGGAACTGGCTGGCATCTGGGCGACGGCGGCGCTGAGCGCCGACAACAGCACCCTGTACTTCGGTGCGAACAAGGGCGGCATCTACGCGCTCAGCGCCGCGGATGGCGCGCTGCGCTGGCGCTTCAACATCTACGGCTCGGTGTACAGCTCGCCCGCGCTGGACAGCCAGGGCATCCTCTACACTGGCAGCACGGTTGGACATGTGTACGCGCTGGACACCAGCACCGGCCAGCCGATTGCCGACTACGACAACGGGGCACAGGTGTGGAGCGCGCCGTCCGTCTGCCCTAATGGCACGCTCGTGGTGGCGGATCGGGAGGGGCGGATCATGGTGCTGGGCACGGGCTAGCGTCGGGAGCGGGGTGAGCCGGGTACGGGAAAGGCCCTGGAGCGGGGAGCTGAAGCAGGCCGGCCTGGCGCTGGCGCTGCTCTGGCTGATCGGCGCCAGCCTGCGGGTGACGCTGCTGGCCGTGCCGCCGCTGCTGCCGACGATCCACCAGGCGCTCGCGCTGACGGAGACCGGGGTGGGGCTGCTGACCGGCTTGCCGATGGGGCTGCTGGCGGCGACCACCGTGATCGGGTCGCTGCTCGTCGCCCGGCTGGGGGCGCGCGAGGCGCTGCTGCTCGGACTGGTGCTGGAGGCGCTCGGGGGCGCCCTGCGCGGCCTTGGCGCTTCGGCGCTGGTGCTGTACAGCATGACGGTGCTGATGGGGCTGGGGATCGCTATCTGCCAGCCGGCGCTGCCCTCGCTGGTGATGCAGTGGACGCCGCGGCGGACGGACCTGGCCACCGCGCTGTACTCGAACGGGATGCTTGTCGGCGAGATCGTCGCCGCCGCGCTCACCGCCCCGCTGCTGCTCGGGCTGGCGGACGGGAGCTGGGCGCTAGGGCTGCTCGTCTGGTCGATCCCGGTCGGGCTGACGGCGCTGGCGGTCTGGCTGCTCACTCCCGCCAGCCCGCCACGCCCGGGCGCGGTGCAGCGGCGCTGGTGGCCGGACTGGCGGAGCGGCCGGACTTGGCGGCTCGGGCTGGCCCTGGGCTGCGGCTCGATCACCTATTTCGGGAGCAACACCTTCATCCCGGAGTACCTGCACGCCCAGGGGCAGGAGGGGCTCATTGCCCCGGCGCTGACCAGCCTGAACGTGCTCCAGCTCCCAGCCTCCTTCCTTATCGCCGCGCTGCCGAGCCGTCTCGTCGCCCGCCGTGGGCCGTTCGTCGTCGCCGGCGGTGCAGCGGTGCTCGGGCTGCTCGGGCTGCTGCTGACGGGGGCGCAGTGGACGGTGCTCTGGTCCGGGCTGGTCGGGTTCGGTGCCGGCGCGGTGTTCATCCTCAGCCTGGCGCTGCCGCCCCGGCTGAGCGCGCCGCACGAGGTGCACCTGCTGAGCGCGGCGATGCTGACCATCGCCTACGTCTGTGGCCTGCTCGGCCCGCTCATCGGCGGGGCGCTCTGGGACCTAACCGGGCTGCCGGCCGCGGCGTTCGCGGTGATCGTCGCGGCGAACCTGCTGCTCATCCGGCTCGCCGCCAGTCTGGCGCTGGACGCCCCGCCCGCCGAGCTCGGCTGAGCCGCCGCGCCAGAACGTTCAGCCATCCTTCAGCTTCTCCCGCCGTGGCCTTCAGTGCCCCTGAGTACGCTGGCGCCAGACCCACGATGAAGGAGGCATTCGTGAAGACATCCCTCGGGCGCGCACTCCTGGCGACACTCGGTGGCATGGCGCTGCTGGCCGCCCCGGCCCTGGCCTGGGACAACCCCGTGAACGGCCGGCCCGACGGCTTCGACCACGGCGACAACGCTGGTGTCTACCTCTGGCACAGCGCCGACGGCTGGCACCTGCAAACTACCGACCCGGCGAAGACCGGGGCTCACACCTATACCGGGACGATCACCACGGACGGTGCCTTCCGCTCCGTGCACCTCGTCCGCCCCGAAGGCGACGACTCGGCGATGCTGAATGGCGACGGGCAGCTCAGCTACAGCTTCAAGACGGCCGATGGGATCGACGGCGTGGACTGGCGGGTGGAGGGCGGCCAGCACCTCACCTTCACCCTGTACGAAGACGGCCAGTTGATGTCGACCAGCAGCATCTACCTGGGCGATTCGCTGGCCCATCCGGACAGCAACGGCTTCACCGTCAACCGCTAAGCTCCCGCGTGCTTCAGTCGACGGCGCGCTGGAGCGCAGCCAGCGCCTCGAGCTGCTCTTCGAGCAGCTCGGGCGGGCAGGCCGGGCGCAGCACGAACTTGCTCGCCCCGGCCTGCACCCGCCGCTCGATCGCCTCGATACAATCGGCCAGCGTGCCGAGCGCGGCGAGCGCCACGGGCGGCTGGTCGGATCGGCTGCGGAGCAGATAGGGCTCCGCCAGCCGCTGCGCCTGCTCCCGGCTATCCGCGACGCAGTAGGCGAGCAGCACCCCGAAGTGGTCCGCTTCGATCTCCCGCCCGGCCTCGGCGGCGTAGCGCTGGATCTGGCGAATGCCGGCGGCGATCTCCGCCGGGGTGATGCTAGAGGGGAGCCAGCCGTCGCCGAGGCGCCCGAGGCGACGGTAGGCCGCGTCGCTGCGTCCCCCGAGCCAGATCGGCATCGGTCCGAGCGGCTTCGGATCGAGGCTGACCGCGTGCAGGGAAAAGAAGCGGCCCTGGTGAGTCACCATTGGCTCGCGCCAGAGGCGACGGAGCAGCGGGATCGCCTCGTCCAGCCGGGCGCCGCGCTCGGCCTTGGGAACGCCGCACGCCTCGTACTCGGGCTCACTCTCCACCCCGACACCCACCGCCAGCAGCAGCCGCCCACCGGCGAGAAAGTCGAGCGTCGCCAGCTCCTTCGCCGCGAGCACCGGGTGGCGCAGCGGCAGCACGTAGACGCTGGTACCGAGCTTGAGCCGCCGGGTGCGGGCGGCGGCGCCGGCGAGGGCGATGAGCGGGTCCAGCACGAAGGCGCGCCCCCCGGGCGGGGACAGCAGCCGGTCGCTCAGCCAGAGCGAGTCGATCGCGAGCGCTTCGGCGCGGTCGATGAAGCGCCAGAAGGCATCGGGGTCCGGCGCAGCGAAGGGCCAGGGGCCGAGCCCGACGCTGAGCACAACGGGGAAGCGGCCAGATGGCACTGGAGTCCTCCACAGGACCGCCCCGCGGCACGCCTATGTTGAGCGGTTACCGGGCGCTGGTCCGCACGCGGCCCGGCACAGTATCCCGCCCGGCGTCGCGGGCGGGCAACCGCGGCGCCACCCATCGGAGTGAGGTGCCGCGGCCGCGCTTCCGAGGAGCGCAGCCCGCGTGACAGCGGCCCGCCACGACGTGGCTATAATCCGCCCTGCCCGGGTTAGGTAGGAGGTGTGGCGATGCGGCTGGATGGAAAGGTAGCGCTGGTGACAGGTGGCAGCGGCGGGCTGGGGCAGCGGATCGTGCGGGCGCTGCACGCTCAGGGCTGCCAGGTGGCCGCGGTCTACCTGACCTCGCCCCAGGTGGCGGAGCCGCTGGCGGCGGAGCTATCGGCACGCGGGCCACGGGTGGTGGCGCTGCGAGCGGACGTGACGGACGAGGCCGAGATCGAGCGGCTGGTGGCGCGGGTGCTGGCGGAGTTCGGCCGGCTGGACATTCTGGTGAACGATGCCGCCTACAACCAGTTCATCCCGTTCGACGACCTGGCGGCGCTGGACGCGGCCACCTGGGACCGCATTCTCGACGCCAACCTGCGCGGGCCGTACCTGCTCTGCCGGGCGGCGGCGCCAGCGCTGAAAGCCTCGGGCAATGGCCGGATCGTCAACATCTCCTCCATCGCCGGACGGCGCGCCTCTGGCAGCAGCATCGCCTACGCCGTCTCCAAGGCCGGGCTGGACCACCTCACCCGCTGCCTGGCGGTCGCCCTCGCTCCCGAGGTGCTGGTGAACGGGGTGGCACCGGGGTTGATGGAAGGGACCCGCATGACCGCGAACCTGCGGCCCGAGTTCGCCGAGCAAGGACGCAGCGGGACGATCCTGCGCCGGCCGACGGGCAAGGACGACGTGGCGGACCAGGTGGTCACGCTCTGCCGCAGCGACAGTACCACCGGCCAGGTCGTGGTGGTGGACGCCGGCCGCGGGCTGCCGTAGGGCTGCGCCCTTGCTCCGGCGCGCTTGCCCCTCACGAGAAGAGGGCCGGCCGGCGGTGGGCGCCCGGCCGGCTAGCCGTGGGGGACCTCTTCCAGCCCCTCGACCCGCGGCAGCCGGACGATGTTCGGGTTGGTGAAGATATCGAACTCGTCCCGGCTGCGGGTGGAGAACTCGGAGACGATCGCCCCCTCAGGCCCGGCCTGGAACCAGTGGCGGCTCTCCGGGTACACCGTGTGCTGCTCGCCGGGACGCAGGACCACCTCATGCCAGGCAGTGAAGTACCGCTCCTGCCCCGGCGGCACGGTCGCCCGCGGGTTCGGGGTCGGCTCCCCATCGACGTACAGGTACACGCTGCCCCAGCGGCAGCGCAGCGTCTCCTCCTTGCCCGGCTCGCCGTGGACCGGCGGGTGCAGGTGCTCCGGGCAGATCTGGCCGGGGCGAAGCACGAGCTCCTTGGCGCAGACCCGCTCAGTGTTGACGTAGATCAGGAGCTGCAGCCCGATGCGCTCCAGGTCCCCCAGGCCGAAGTCGGCCACCTCGATCCGCTCCGCCTCAGCGGGCGTGATCGCGATCCCCGCCTGCTGGAACATCTCCCGCGCGTAGGCTTGCGCGGCGCGAAACGCCTCCTGGGTCAGCATTCTGGCCCTCCTGACCATCTATCTGGCCCGTCGAGCATAGCACAGCCGCTCGCGTCCCATAGGAGCAAGGAGCGTTCGCGCGAGACGGAGCGCATCCGCCGCGGCCGCGAGCGCGTATATCAGGCGCCACGACACGCTCGATACGGCATCTCGCGCTCCTTGAAACGGTATGCAGACCTGGAGGTCAAGCATGCGGCGCGTGCTCTGGCGAGCTATTCAGGCGGCCCTCGGCCTCGCTCTGGTAGGAAGCGCTGCGCTCGCGACCACCGCCGGCGCGGCGACCACTGGCGCCTGGAGTGTCGTCCCCAGCCCGAACGTTAGCAACGACCTGAACGAGCTCGATGCAGTGGCGGCGATCTCCGCGACCGATGTCTGGGCGGTCGGCTTCTTCCGGCCCGGAAGCATCTACCAGACGCTCACTGAACACTGGGATGGCGCAGCCTGGAAGGCGGTTCGCAGCCCGGACGTGGGCGCCAGCGACAACTTCCTCAGCGGGGTTGCCGCGGCCGCAAGCGACGACGTCTGGGCGGTCGGCCGCGCTTTCATTGGGTCGTCCAACCACACGCTGATCGAGCACTGGAACGGCAGCCGCTGGGCCGTCGTGCCGAGCCCGACCGCCGGCAGCGGCGACAACGTGCTCAACGCCGTCGCCGTCGTCAGCGCCAACGACGCCTGGGCGGTCGGCTACCGGCGCTCGCTCGGCGGCAGCTTCTCCACCCTGGCGCTGCACTGGGACGGGACGGCCTGGCGCGTGGTCCCGACCCCGGCTGGCGTCGGCCTCCTCAACGGGGTGGCTGCTGCGGCAAGCAACGACGTCTGGGCAGTCGGGAATAGGGGCGACGACGCAGGCACGCTGACCGAGCACTGGAATGGGTCCGCCTGGAGCATCGTCCCGAGCCCCAGCGGGACGGTCGGCGAGAGCTCCTTGCACGCAGTGGCTGTGGTGGCGAGCAGCGACGTGTGGGCGGTAGGAACACAGCGAGAGGGGATCCTGACGTTGACGGAGCACTGGGATGGAGCGGCGTGGAGGATCGTTCCCTCACCCAGTCCAATGCCGTCGGGCGATGTCCACGACACACTCAACGGCGTCGCGGCGCTGTCGGGCCGTGACGTCTGGGCCGTCGGCACAACAGCGCAGCTCGTGACGGATCAGACGCTCTCCGAGCAGTGGAATGGCAACGCCTGGAACGTCGTCGCCAGCCCAAATGTCGGGGTAGGGAGCAGGTTGAACGGCGTCGCCGCCGTCCCGGGCGGCACAGTCTGGGCGGTCGGGAGCGCCTCCAGGGCGGGCGGCTCCACGCACACACTCATCCTCCGGTTCATCGGCGGGTAGCCAGGGCCACTAGGCCGCGTGGGCCGGAGCGACCAGGGGCCCGGCGGGTACTCGGCCGCCGGGACCTCGACACCCGCCGCGGTCGCGCTTTCTGACCGTCCTGGCGCGGTCCGCCGCGGCCGCCAGTGCTCGGCAGGTGAGCGAACACCCTTCCCTCGCTCCCGCGACGCGAGCCTCACCGCGCTCAGCACGCCATTGTGCGCTGCCACCAGGCGCGCCGCGGCCGCCAGCGCTGGTGCTCCCCTCCTCGGTTAGTGACAGGATGGCCTGGCGAGCCAGGCCATGGCGGGAGCAAGCGAAGGCGGGTGCCGACAGGCGACTGATCGCTGCGAAAGGGCACCAGGCGGGAGAGAGGGGCGGTTGGTAGACTGGCGGGTGACGACGTCCGGATCCCGCGCCCCGAGGTAATGGGACCATGGGCGTCGGCTCCGCGGCCGGAGCGGGAAGCCGCGTGGCAGCGTAAGAGCACCGGAGGCCACCGCAGAGGCCGCCAGCCAGCGGCTGACGCGAGCGCGGAAAGGTGCCCCCAGGTGTCGTGCCATCGCTCACGCCGGGGCAGCGCCAGGGTGGCCAGCCGCTTCTGGTGTCGCGGCCTGGCAGCTCCGCGGCGATGGACGGAGCAGCAAACGGAGACGAGACAGGGGGAGACGGATGCGACTGGGGATGCAGCTCAGGTACACCCGCGGGCTCCGGGAGGCGGCCGACGAGGTCGCGGTGCTGGAGCGGGCCGGGCTGGACATCGTCTGGGTGCCCGAGGTCTACGGGATCGACGCCGCCACTCAGATGGGCTACCTGGCGGCCCGCACTGAGCGGGTCCAGATCGGTTCGGGGATTCTCCCGATCTACTCCCGCACCCCGGCGCTGCTGGCGCAGACGGCGGCGGGGGTGGACGAGCTGTCCGGCGGCCGGGCGATCCTGGGGCTGGGTGTCTCCGGGCCACAGGTGATCGAGGGCTGGCATGGGGTTCCCTACGACCGCCCGCTCCAGCGCACCCGCGAGGTGGTGGAGATCTGCCGCCTCATCTGGCGGCGCGAAACCCTGGTCTACCAGGGCGCCTGCTATACCCTGCCGCTGCCCCCGGAGCAGGGCAGTGGGCTGGGCAAGCCGCTCAAGTTGCTGACGCACCCGATCCGGAAGCGCATCCCCATCTATCTGGCGGCGACGGGGCCGAAGAACGTTGAGCTGGCGGCGGAGATCGCCGAGGGCTGGCTGCCGATCTTCTTCATCCCGGAGCAGGCGCCGGCGATCTGGGGCGAGGCGATCGCCCGGGGGCTGGCGCGGCGCGCGCCCGACCTCGGGCCGCTGGAGGTCGTGGCAGGGGGGCTGGTGGCGATCGGCGAAGGGCTGGAGCACGTCCGAGAGCAGGAGCGGCAGACGCTGGCGCTATACATCGGCGGAATGGGCGCCCGGGGGAAGAACTTCTACAACGACCTGGCGCGCCGCTACGGCTACGCCCGGGAGGCCGAGCGCATCCAGGACCTGTACCTGGCGGGCCACCGGCGCGAAGCAGCCGCGGCGGTGCCGGCGGCGCTGCTGGAGGCGACCACGCTCGTCGGGCCGCCCGGCTACGTCAGGGAGCGCATCGCCGCCTACAAGGCGGCCGGGGTGACGGTGCTCAACGTCACCCCCTACGGCCCCAACCCGGTGCGGACGATCGAGCAGCTCCGGAGGTGGGTAGACGACGCCTGAGCCCACCGGCGCCCGGCCGCGCTCCACGAGAGCGCCAGCCGCGCCAGCGGCGCCTCTCGGGGCACACCCGAGCCATGCGCTTACTGGGGCTGCAGCCGGATCGTCAGCGTCTGATACGCCCCGATGTCGAAGCGGACCGGGTTGGTGGGCAGCGGAGTTGGGCTGTCCCGCTGCTCGCTCAGCCCGTTCAGCTCCGCGCTGCGCACCTGGATCGGGGTGGCGAGCTGCACCCCGCGCGTCGCCTGCCCGGCGATCTCCTGCACCCGCAGGATGTAGTCATGACCGCTGACGTTGTCGAACTCCGCACCCTTGAGCGTCGTGACGATCACGTTCGGCTGGTCGGTCGCCAGCAGCCCAGCGCTCGGCCCCGGGAGCGCGCCGCTCGGCCGCGCCCGCAGGAAGCGCGCCAGCAGCTCGGTGGTGAAGCCGGCCCCGAAGTGGGTGGCGGCGACGGGGTCGAACCCGCCGCTGGACGAGGTGAGGGCATAGTGCGCGGTGTATCTCGAAGGCTCCCCCGGCTCGAGGGTAGGGAAGACGACCCAGCCATGATCGGTGGTGTACTGGTAGTCCTGCTTGGCGAAGGCGGTGGGGAAGAGGGTTGGGGCGCTGGGGTTGTTCTCGTTCCAGAAGCCCAGGGTCCCAAAGGCGCTCAGGTACGTCTCGCGGTTAGCCAGGCTGACGCCGAAGCCGTCGCCGCCCCGCACGTCGGTGACGGCGCGGCTGACGCGCGCCCCGTGGCTGGTCCCCGGAATCCAGTCGCGCTGGGGCACCAGGAAGCCGCTGGGCCCCTGGAACTCGCCGGCGAAGCCGGAGGCGACGTTGAACGGGAAGGTGTAGAAGTACCAGAGGGCGTCGTCGTCTCGCGATACCCGTGGCATGTGGGCGCGGTCGAGCGTATTGACGATGTCCAGGCGGGCGATGCCGGAGTAGAGCCAGAGCTCAGTGCTGATGAACGGTGTCCCGGCGCGGCTGATCGCCAGTCGAGTGCCGACCGGGCCGCTGTCCGTGGTAATGGTAACCGTGCCCGAAGCAACCTTCTGGGAGGTGCCATACACGAAGGCGCTCGCCTGCTTCGCGCTGATCAGCCCGTTGAAGGTGTAATCCGCGCCTGAGGCCACCAGCTCGCGGTTGGCCTGCTTGTCGAAGATGCTGGTGATCGCCCCTGTTCCCGGATCGACGCTGACGCGGTAGAACTCATTCTCGATACTGGCGCTGGAAGCCTGGCGGTTGCGGGCCGGGTGGCCGGCGGCGCGGGCGGGAGCGAGCCCGTACTCCTTGTAGCCGAACGCCGGCAGCGCGTCGGCGCGGAACAGCAGCGTCTGCCCATTATCGACAAGCTGTGTCGGCACGCTCGTTCCCGTCGCCAGATCTACCAGGGTTGGCGCGCCCGAGGCGCGCCAGCTCGACGGTAGGGTGGACGTAGGCACCCGCGCCAGGTCGGTCCGGGTCCAGGGCAGCGGATTGAGCACCAGGATGCAGTCCTGGTCGCGGCGGATGCCGTTGGCGAGGCTGGCGGCGCTTTTGGCGAGGAGCTGAGTGGCCAGGCTGCTGGTCTGCGAGGCGAGCTGGACGAACCAGACATCGCTGTCCTGCACCTGCTGCTGCGTCATCACCCCCGAAGCGCCAGCGCCGTTGTGGTCGTGGAACTGCAGCGCACCGCGATACGCAAGGTCAAACGCGTCAGCCGGGTAGGGGGCGTTGGACGTTCCGAGCAGGCGGCTCAAGCTGGTCAGCGTTTCCGCGGCGGGCGCGGAGCTCGTTGCCGCCCGCACCAGGCCGGTCGTGATCGGGGTGTGGGCGTCGTTGGTCTCCCAGCGGCCGGACCAGTCGCCGGAGTAGCGGGTAAAGCCGTTGCCGTACACCGCGCGGACGTGGTCGAAGAACTGGCTCGGGGTCGCGACGATCATCTGCGGGGAGGCGTGCTCCTGGTTCCACTGGTTGACGTTGCTCAGCGCCCCGAGCTCCAGGTCCGGGCTCGAGTTGTCGAAGCCATCCATGACGATGATCGAGTCGTAGGCGTAGCCATTGCTCTCGTAGAAGTCGATCATGCTCTGGGTGGCGGCTTCCATCTGTGGATAGGGGGATGAGAGCTTGTAGTCGGCCAGCCCCTCGGCGTAGCTCTTACGGCTGATCCAGGTGAGCACCTCGCTGCCGTCCACCCCCTGCCAGGTGAAGAGGGAGTCCTTGACCGGGATATCCGGCTCGCCGCCGAAGACGGTATTGATGCCGGCGACGAGATTGGTAACGCCGTTGGCGGCGAGGATCTGGGGCAGGGCCCAGGATGAGCCGGGCACGTCGTCGACGAACGCAGTGTGCGGGGTGACGCCCAGCGCGCTGCCGGCGCGGCGGGCCGGGTAGAGGAAGCGGTTCGCCTCCTCAGCACCCCATTCTCCCTCGTGGGAATTGACGTACCCAGCCGCCAGCTCGATCTTCCCGGCCGCTAGCTGGGCCTCCAGCCGGCGATACGCGGAAGGGTCGGTCGTGCGCGCCGCCCACTGGTCGTATTGCCAGACGTTCTCAATCGTCCAGTGGTAGCTGGGGTACTGCTCGGCGAAGCGAATCGCCTGGTCCAGGTACTGCTTTTCCTGCCGCTCTAGCTCCGGGGGCGAGGTGGTAAAGCCGACGTCCAGGTGAGACAGCGGGATGACGTACAGATACTTGATCGCGCCGGTCGCGGCGCGCGGCATCGCCCGCACGGACGTGGGTAGCAGCAGCGCCAGCAGCAGCACCAGGGACACGAGACGCCGCATCAAGGAGCCTCCCCCCTTCCTGCCACCCGCCTGGGCCACCGCGGGCGGCGGCCTATTCTGAGCCGGCTCAGCTCGCTTTGCAACTCTGTGGTGGGCGGGGAGCGAGCTAGGCGCGGGACAGCGTCCGACGCAGGTTGAGGGTGGTGAAGAGGAACAGCACCCCACCGATGGCGGCGAGCGCCAGGATCTCCCAGCCGGCGTAGGTTCCGCCGCGCAGCATGAAGTCCTGGAGCAGCCGAATGCCATGGGTAACCGGGAGCAGGTAGGCGGCCCACTGCATCGGCAGGAAGAACTCGTCCAGCGGGAGTACGAAGCCGCTGAAGAACACCGAGGCGAGCAGGACCAGCATCGCGAACTGCACCGCCTGGCGTTCGGAATTCGCCGCGACGGAGATGAACAGGCCCAGGCCGAGCGAGGCGAAGGTGAGCAGCGCGATGATGCCGGCGAACCAGAATGGGTCGCCCAGCAGCGGCACTCGGAGCACCCCGAGCAGCAGGCCGGTGATCGCGGCGGCAATGACCAGGCTGAGGAAGCCGTAGGCGAGGTATTTGCCGATCAGGATCTCCAGGGTGCGCACCGGCGCGATGCGGAAGATGTCGATCGCCCCGCTCAGTCGCTCGCGGACCATTGAGAGTGCGGTCAGGGTGATGCCCATATGCTGCAGCACCAGGGCCAGCACCGCCGGGGCAAAATACGTCACCACGGTCGGGTTAGACTGAGCCCAGTTCTTCAGCTCGGCCCGGGTCGGCGCGGCCACAACGTCGGGCGGGAGCTGGGTCACCTCAGTCGAGCCGGTCTGCTGGACGACGTACTGCTCGCCGCTCTGTACCACTTGCTGGATGAGCGCCCGATTCAGCTCCTGTACCTGGCGATAGGCAACAAAGCGGGTGTAATTGTCGCGCACCGGGTCGATCTGGTTGTACTCGACGCCGATCACCGACTGCTTGCCGGCCTTGAACTGCTCTGCGACGTCGGGTGGAGCGACCACTAGCAGGTCGATCTGCTGGCGCTGGAGCTCGGCGCGGCCGGCCTCCAGATTGTCGGTGACCCCGATCACGTGGACGGCCGGCCCGCCGAGCTGCTGGTAGAGGTTCACGTCGCGCGGGAGGTTGGCGCCGGGCGGGATCACGACCAGCGTCTCCAGCGGGCGACGCTGCCCGCTGTAGCCGACGCCGAACAGCGCCATGATGACGAACGGTCCGAGCACCAGGCTCAGCAGGATGCTCGGCCGGCGCATGACCTCGATCACCTCTTTGAAGAGGAAGGAGGTGACGCGGGTGAAGCTCTTAGCGATACCCAGGCCGAGAGCCGTGAACGCCTGCCCAATCGCTCGGAACACCGTTCCTCTCCACCGTGCCCTCGGCCGGCTCTTCCACCGTGGCCATGAGCCGAGCGAACACTTCGTCGAACGAGGGGCGGTACTCGCGGCTGGAGGCGACCTGGCCACCCTGCGCGGCGATCGCCGCGAGCACCCGCGGGGTTGCCTCGCCAGCGTCGTCCGCCACCACGAGCAGGCTCCGGGGACCGTGCTGCTGCACGCTCTTGATCCCCTCCAGCCCCTGCACGATCGAGCCATCAACGATGTTGCGCGTCTCGATCTCGATCACGTCGCCGCCGAGCGCCTGGTGGCGCAGCTCCTCCGGCGGCGCCAGCGCGATCAGTTCGCCCTGCCGTAGCACCGCCACGTTGTCGCAGTACTCCGCCTCGCCCACGTACTGCGTGGTGACGAACAGCGTCCGCCCGGCATCACGCAGCCGGCGGAACTCGTCCCAGATCGTCTGGCGCAGCACCGGGTCGATGCCAGCGGTTGGCTCATCCACGAACAGCAGCGCTGGCTCGTGCACCAGCGCGCAAGCGAGCTCGAGCCGACGCTGCATCCCGCCCGACAGGTGGCTGGCCCAGCGGCCACGCGCATCCCAGAGGCCGACGAGCTGTAGCACCTCTTTGACCCGCCGGCGCCGGCGCCGCCAGAGCATCCCGAACAGCGAGGCGACGAACGTCACGTTCTCCTCGGCGGTCAGTTCCGGGTACAGGACGAAGTGCTGCGGCATGTAGCCGATCTGCTCCCGGGTCCGTGCCCGGAACCGTCGAGGGTTCTCGTCCAGCACGCGGATCGTCCCCTCGGTCGGCTCGACCATGCCGGTGAGCATGCGAATGATCGTCGTCTTGCCCGATCCACTCGGGCCGATCAGCCCGAGGATGGTCCCCGGCGCGACCTGAAGCGAGACGTCGCGCACGGCGACCACGTCCCCGAACATGCGGGTAACGTGCTGCATGACGACAGGCATGGACATCTGGGACATAGCACCGCGCTTGTAACGCACGAACCGTGCCCATCTGGCAGCGCTTGGGGGTTTCCGATCCGTGGCGGCTCACTCAGGCGCGCTTGCCGCGCAAGCTTGGCGAACAACCCCGCGCTGGAGCGGCCGCGAAGTAGCCGGCGAGTGGCCCGATGTCCTACCCTATCCCCGCCGATGTGGCGCCAGCGGCTTCGGTTCACCGCGGCAGGGTGGCAGGGCAACGACTAGGCGGCAGTCACGTCGGCCGAGCGGGTATGAGCGAGCTTTCCCCCACGGCTCCCCCCACCGCCTGGCCCGGGCTCACCCCGGCGCCGCTGGCGGTTGCCCGTCTGCGCGCCTTCGCGCAGACGCGGGCGGGCGAGGCCTGCCTACTCGGGGGGCTGGTTGGACTGGCGCTGCTGCTGCGCGTGCCGTACGCGCAACTCGATCCCTGGATCACCGATGAGTGGCGGGAAGCAGCGCGGGGGCTCTCGATCGCTCAGGGGCGCGGACTGCCGCTGACCAATTACGACGCCTACATCGGCGCCCTCTGGAACTACCTGCTCGCCCTCGCCTACCTGGCGTTCGGCCCGGACTTTCGAGTACCACGCTGGACAGCCCTGGCGCTAGGGACGCTCACCATCGTGCCAACATATCTGCTTGGCCGGGAGCTGGGCGGGCGTCGCGCCGGGCTGCTCGCCGGGCTGTTCATGGCCACCTGCGCCATCCACATCCTGGTCAACAGCCACATCGCCTGGTCGAACTGCACCACGCCGCTGTTCACCACCAGCGGCTTCTGGCTGCTGGTCAGCGCGGCGCGGCGGCGAAGCGCCCGCTGGCTGGCGCTGTCGGGCCTGGCGTTCGGACTCGGCTTCCAGACGCATCCGAGCGCGGTGGCGGTGCTGCCGGGCGCCCTGGCGTTCCTGCTCTGGCGGGGACGGGCGCTGCTGCGGCCAGGCTGGCTCGCAGCGGCGGCGCTGCTGTTCCTGGTCGGCTGCGGCAACTACGTCGCCTTCGCGGCGCTAAACCCGGACGAGTACCTCGGCGCAATCCATCTGGAACAGGCGACGAACGACCGCCCCTGCCCCCTGCCGCCATTGGAGTGCTACACCCACAATGTGCTCCAGGCCGGCTTCATGCTCGCCCGGCTGCCGACGGGGACGGGGATTCAGCTCGAAGAGCTGAGCGAGCTGGAGCGGCTACCGCTGCTCTGGCTGTACGCAGTGGTGCTCGGCGGCGGGGCGGTGATCGCCGCCCGGCGCGGCGCCCCGCTGGGCTTGTGCGTGCTCGTCCCCGGCGCGTTGATGCTGGCGGTGTTCCAGCCGGCTTCGTACCGCCCGGTGCCCGAGGGGCGCTACGCGATGCCGCTGCTGCCGCCGCTGTTCGCCAGCCTGGCGTGTGTCCTGGCGCAGCCGCCGCGCTGGCTGCGCGCGCCGCTTCCAGCGCTGCTCACCCTCCTGCTGCTCGCCCTCCCGCTCTGGGGGCTCTGGAGCCGCTATGAGACGACGGCGCAGCGGCGCGCGGTCTACGGGGCGATCCTGAACGAGATGCTGGTAATTCAGCAGCAGGTGCCAGAGCGCGGCAAGGTGATCGTGGACTTTCAGGTGCGCCCGCTGGTGGACGAGCTGGGCTGGCACAATCGCTTGCCCGGTGTGCTCGTCCAAGCCGGCTTCGACGCACGCTTTGACAAGGTGGTCCACGCGAAGCGGAAGCCCGGGCGCGGCACGATCCTCCTGCTCACCTGCAAGGGCTACGCCAATGAGCGTCGCCTCCTGAAGCTTACCCCGCTCAGCGATGCGCCGGCCGACGCCTGCCACGTCGTGCGCGCCGTGATGGTGCAATAAGGCGCGCACTGCCGGGGTGAAGAGCTGGCAGCCCCGCGGCGGGCAGATCGCCGCTCAGAAAAGGCGCAGCGCGTGGCGGAGCGCGCTGGCAGCCAGCCCCCGCCCCTCCGCCTGGCTGGCCTCGATCTCCGCCCAGGTCTGCACAAAGAGATCCACCGGCACCGGACTGCTCATGAAGGCCGCCAGGCAGCAGTCATACACTTGCCGCCGATCGACCTCCTCGCCGACGACGACGAGCAGATCGGCGTCGCTGCGCGGGGTGGGCGTCCCGTGCGCGAAGGAGCCAAACAGCAGGATCGCCTGGACGCCCGGACACCGCGCTCCGGCCTGGGCGGCTGCCTGGCGCAGCTCGGCCAGCACCGCGTCACGGTTGACGAACCGACTGGCGGCATAGGTCGTAAATGGCGGCTGCATCGACAATGGCCTGCTGGGCCTCCTGCGCTGTGTAATAGTCCCTGGGCGCTCCCGCAGGAAAGCTGTTGGGATAGCGCGTGGGAAGGTAGTGTTTGTCAAGGCGCCTGGCTGCGTCGAGCAGGTCAGTGGCTACTGTCTGCCGTTGAGCGAGGTCAGCGAGCAGGCGAGTGACGCTGTGTCCCCAGCCCTCGCCGCCCAACGCCAGGAGGGCAGCCTTCACCGCTTTCTCCGCCGCCTGTTGAGCGGCGAAGCACGCCCACTCGTAGTCACCGGCGTCCCGCGAGTGGCGTGCGTGCTGAAGGTCGCGCTCGGCCTGCGCCAGCCAGTCTCCGGCTCGGTTTGCCACGTCTGCTGCTCACCCAGGGTACGGGGTCGCGGCTTCTGGAGTGTACGCCAGGTGCAGCCTGCCCCACACAGCATGCCCGACGCCGCCTTGGAAGAGCTTGCTGTCCTTCCAGCCCTGGCTTAGCATAGGCCAGAGGTGGGATGGGGCTGGCCGCTGGCTGAGGCGCCTTGAGGGCTCTGGCTCAGCCTCGCGGCGGGGTTGGGACACTCGACCGTCGATTCTGCTGATGCTCGTCCCTGTCGGCCGGGAGCGCGAGCGCGCAGCATGAAGTACACCGCAACGCGGTGTCGGCAAGGAGGCAACTATGACCGTGCTTGAACAGCCCCGAGTAGACCCGGTGGATCCGACGGTCGATCCCGCCGTGGAGCTGGAGCGTACGATCATGCACGATCCGTTGCTGCGGCACGCGGTGGCGGTCATCGCGGAATCGCTCGGCGGCTCCAACCGCGAGGCGCGCGCGCTGGACCTGGTAGAGCGCCTGTTTGGCGCCGCAGCGCACCTTCCCAGCAGGGTGGCGCCGCCACGGCCTGGGCAGCCGTCCCTGCTGCTGGACGAGCCCCGCCGGGGCGAGCCCGACGCTGTACCCTCGCGTCCGACCACACCCCGGGCGACGGAGCAGGACATCCCCTGGTGGGACTGGGGCTGAGGAGAGGTCCCGGCCCTTCCGTGCGGCACGGAGCGCGCCATCGCACCGGCGCGCCGTGGCGGTTGGCCCCGGATGTCGGGTTCCAGGCATCGCGCAGGCGCTACACTACGGAGGCTGTCGCGGGAGTGGAGCGCCTCTGGTGTGGACTGGAGCGATGATCGATCTTCGCAGTGATACGGTGACCCAGCCGACGCCCTCCATGCGCCGGGCAATGCTCGAGGTGGAGGTTGGTGATGACGTGTACGGCGAGGATCCTACGGTCAACGCGCTGGAAGCGCGCGCCGCGGCGCTGACCGGTAAGGAGGCCGGGCTTCTCGTCACCAGCGGCACGCAGGGCAACCTGGTGGCGCTGCTCACCCATGCCCCCCACGGCACCGAGGTGATCCTGGGCGAGCTCTCCCACATCGCCTGGTGGGAGGTGAACGGCATGGCGACGCTCGGCGGGCTGATGCCCCGCCTGGTGCCCGACGTCGACGGCGCGCCCCGTCCTGAGGACGTCGAGCGGGCGATCCGGCCGCGCAACATCCACGCCGGGCGGACGGCACTGATCTGCCTGGAGAACACGCACGCGGACCGTGGTGGGCGGCCTGTGCCGCCCGAGCGCATCGCCGCGGTGGCTGAGGTCGCCCAGCGCCAGGGGCTGCCGGTGCATCTGGACGGGGCGCGGGTGTTCAACGCCGCGGTCGCCCTCGGGGTGGATGTCCGCGCGATCACCCAGCACGTGGATTCGGTGACCTTCTGCCTGTCCAAGGGGTTGTCCGCCCCGGTCGGCTCGGTGCTGTGCGGCAGCCAGGCGTTCATCGAGCGGGCGCGGGGGATCCGCAAGATGCTGGGGGCGGGGATGCGCCAGGCCGGCTGGATCGCCGCCGCTGGCATCGTCGCGCTGGAGCAGCTCGTTCCGCGCCTGGCGGAAGACCACGCCAACGCTCGCGCGCTGGCGGAGCGGCTGGCGCGTATCCCCGGCCTCGCGGTGGACCTGGAGCGGGTGCAGAGCAACCTGGTGTTCTTCACCATCACCGCGCCCCAGCTCACCGCCCGGGAGCTCGTCGCCCGCCTCGCCGCCGCGGGCGTCCGCTGCAACGCGCCCGGGGAGCGGCGCATCCGCATGGTCACCTACCGCGGCATCAGCCGCGAGGACGTGGAGTACGCCGCGGAGGCGGTGGCCCGAGCGATGAAGGGCGAGCTCGCCCCGGCCGAGCGGGTCGCCGTCGGCTCGTACTAGGGCGGTCGGTGCGCGCTCGCTGTGTCCTGGGGCGCCATCCGTGATCCCGCTGGCGCGTATTCGGGCGGCGGCGGAGCGGGCCGCGCCCTACGTCCGCCGCACCCCGGCCCTCCAGCTTCACGCTGGGCCGTGGCTGAAGCTGGAGGGCTTGCAGCACACCGGCAGCTTCAAGGTACGTGGCTTCTTCGCCGCGCTGCTGACGCTGACGCCCGAGCAGCGGGCCCGAGGGGTCATCACCGTCAGCGCCGGCAACGCCGCCCTCGCCGCCGCTTATGCCAGCGCCCGGCTGGGTATCCGCTGCCGGGTGGTGATGTACGCCAGCGCCCCGCCGCCGAAGATCGACGGCGTCCGCCGCTGGGGTGCCGAGCCGGTGCTGCTGCCCCCCGAGCAGGTGCGTGAATGGGTCTCGACCCGGGGCTGGGAGCGCGAGCCGGAGACGTTCATCCACCCTTTCGCCGCCGAGGAGGTTATGGCTGGCCACGGCGGGCTCGGGCTGGAGCTACTGGAGCAGGTACCCGACCTGGGCCGGGTCGTCGTGCCCGTGGGTGGCGGGGGGCTGATCGTCGGCATCGCCAGCGCGCTCAAGGCGCTGCGGCCTGGGCTGGAGGTCATCGGCGTCCAGTCGGACGGCTATCCTCTGTGGCCGCGGACGTTCGCCGCGGGCGAGCGGGTTCCCCTGGTCCCGGACACCATCGCCGACGGCACCACCGCGCCGTTCGACCCGACCATGTTCTCCCGCCTGCAGGAGGCGGTGGACCGCTGGCTGGTGGTGCCCGAGGCGCGGCTGCGCCAGGCGATCCCGGAGCTGGCCATGGAAGCGAAGGTCGTCGCCGAGGGCGCCGGGGCCCTCGCCTTCGCGGCACTGGAGCAGCTCCCGCCCGGCCCGCCGGCGGCGGTGGTCATCAGCGGCGGCAACATCGCCCCGGGGCTCCTGGCCGAGCTGCTTGTGGCAGGCTCGGGCGCGCCGACCGGACCGGCGAGCGAAGGCCGCTCCTGAATCCGCCGCCCGTGATGGACCGTCTATCGCTGCACCCCTAAGCGCCGGGCCGACCGAGCGGTGGGCCGAGGCGTGGCATCGAAAGCACGGAGGAGCCGCTCAATGCAGGGGATCGGAACTGTCTATCCAGCGCGGGGCGTCGCCGTGGTGCGGCTGATGATGGCGATCCTCCTGATCGTCGCCGGGTACCAGAAGCTGGCCGGCGGGATCGGGGCCACCGCCAACTTCTTCGCCACGATCGACCTCCCGTCCTCTGGGGTGCTGGCGCTGCTGGGCGGCAGCGTGCTGCTGCTCGGCTCCCGGGCGCGCTGGCTGGGCATGCTGTACCTGGTGGAGTTCCTGGTCACCGCGTTCTCCGTGAAGCTGCCCAACGCTGGCTGGGATGCCTCGCGCATCGCCCTGATGCTGCTGGGCGGCAGCGTGATGCTGATCCTGGCCGAGGCGGGGGCGTTCTCGCTGGACGGGTGGCTCGCCCGGCGAACCACGGAGCCACGGCGCGAGCCGCTCCGGACACGGGGCGTGTCGCGGCTCTAGCCCGACGCTCCTCGGCCGCCCGGCGAGAGGCCGGGGGCTCATCCACGTCGTCCTCCGAGTAGCTGGCTGGCAATGCAGCATGCTGACCAGTCTCCCGCTCCGCTCGCCAGCGCGGCTCGGGGTGGCAATTGGGGAAGATTGCCGGCCTGGCTGGCTACGGCAACGAAGGCCCGGGGCGACCGTCGCTGGGTGGATTGGCGCCGTCGCCGCTGGAGCTGCTCGCCGCCAGTGTGTTGGCGGGCACCGGCGGCGGGGCTCCCTTGGGGGGCTGCGGCTTCGGCAACCCGGTGACCCGCAGGATCTCTGCCTCGTCCAGCGTCTCCTTCTCCAGGAGCGCCCGGGCCAGCGCGTCCAGTTCGCGGCGATGCTGGGTCAGCAGGGTCAGCGCCTGCTGGTAGCACTCTTCCAGGATTCGCTGTACCTCGGCGTCGATGAGCTGTGCGGTCGCCTCGCTGTAGGGCTTGGGCGTCATCCCTACCGCGTCGGGCGAGCCCAGGAACATGTTGTCGCGCGGGGCCAGCGTGACGGGCCCGAGCGCCCGGCTCATCCCCCAGCGGGTCACCATCTGCCGGGCGAGCGAGGTCGCCTGCTGCATGTCGTTCTCCGCCCCGGTGGTGCGGGTGCCGAAGACGATCTCCTCGGCGGCGCGGCCCCCCATCGCCCCGGCAATACGGGCACGCAGGTACTCCTCGCTGTAGGTATAGCGGTCGTCCTCCGGGCGCTGGTAGGTCACCCCGAGGGCCTGGCCGCGCGGGACGATCGTCACCCGGTTCACCGGATCGGCGCCGGGGACGAGCAGGCCGATGATGGTGTGGCCGCCCTCATGGTAGGCAACCCGTTCCCGCTCTTCCGGGCTGAGCAGGAGCTGGCGGGCCGGGCCGAGGACGATCTTCTCCAGGGTATCGATGAAATCCCGCCGGTGCACCATGTTCTCGTTGCGCCGAGCGGCCAGCAGCGCCGCCTCGTTCACCAGGTTGCGCAGGTCGGCGCCCACCAGCCCCGGCGTGATGGCAGCGATCTCGCTCAGGTCCACGTCTGGCGCCAGCGGCACCTTGCGGGTGTGGACGCGCAGGATCGCCTCGCGCCCGGCCTTGTCGGGCGGCTGCACCACCACGCGCCGGTCGAAGCGGCCGGGGCGCAGCAGCGCCGGGTCCAGCACGTCCGGCCGGTTGGTGGCGGCCAGGACGATCACTCCCTCGCGAGAGCTGAAGCCGTCCATCTCGGTCAGGATCTGGTTCAGCGTCTGCTCGCGCTCGTCGTTGGCGCCGCTGACGAAGCCGCCGGCGCCGCGGGCGCGGCCGATGGCATCCAGCTCGTCGATGAAGATGATCGCCGGGGCCGCCTCGCGCGCCTGGCGGAACAGGTCGCGCACCCGACTGGCACCGACGCCGACGATCATCTCGACGAACTCGGAGGCACCCATGCTGAAGAACGGCACGCCCGCCTCCCCGGCCACCGCCCGGGCGAGCAGCGTCTTGCCGGTACCGGGCGGGCCGACCAGCAGCACGCCCTTCGGCGCGGTGCCGCCGAGGCGGGTGTACTTGGCCGGATCCTTCAGGAAGTCAACGATCTCGACCAGCTCCTCCTTGGCTTCTTCGATCCCGGCCACGTCGGCGAAGGTAACCCGCTGCTCATCCGCGCTAGTGGCGTCGTAACGCCGCGCCTGGCTGCGGCCCAGCCCGAACGGCCCGGCGCCGAACTGGCTGGCGGCGCGCCGCGACAGCCATAAGAAGCCGCCGATGAGCAGGAGGGTCGGGCCGAAGCTGAGCAGCAGAGTCAGCCACCAGCTTCGTGGCTCCTCCACCGGGTGCGCGTTGATCACCACTCCCTTGCTCTCCAGCAGCGCCTCCAGGCCCGGGTCGGTGAACGCGGGCAGCACGGTGGTGAAGTCCTTCACCTGCTGCTGCTGGCTGCTGTTGGGCGGATACGTGACGGGCTGCTTGAATGTGCCCTGGATCACGTCGGCCCGAGTGGAGATCTCGGCGACGTTGCCCGCCTCCACCTGCTGCTTGAAGAAGGTGTAGGGCACCTCGACCCGTTGCTGCTGCCGGTCGGGGACGAGGAACGAGATGATCAGGTAGTTCAGCAGCAGAATGAGCAGGAACGTGAGCCACCAGGGCCGCGGGCGCATCGGGAGCTTGGACTTGGACGCGTTGTCCTTGTCAGAAGGCGAGGCGCTGGACTGCCGCCCCGAAGGGGTCGGGGCCGGGCGCAAGGGCCGGGACGATTGCGGCGGTCTGGAACGGCTCACAGTGCTATCCTGGTGTACCCCACTGCCGGGCATCTTACCTGACCGTGCTGCCCACAGCACGGATAAGAGCGATTTCGGTGCCAGAGCCCCCCAGTGCACCCGGCGCCCGCGGCACGGTTAGATGACGATCGCTTCGCGGATAAGGCGGCCGCTGCGGAAGCGCTCCACCGAGAACTCGCTCAGGTCCAGCGTGGTCTTGCCGTACAGCGCCAGCTCCGCCATGGAGAGCCCTACTGCGGGTGACTGCATGAACCCGTGGCCGCTGAAACCGGTCGCGTAGAGAAAGCGGCTGGGGCTGTCCATCTCCCCGATCACCGCGTTCTCGTCCGGGCTGCGGTCGTACAGCCCCGCCCAGCCGCCGGCGATGGTGGCGTGCTCCAGCACCGGGAAGCGGTGGATGGCGGCCGGGATGAGCTGCTCCAGCCACGACTCGTCATAGTGGGTGCTGAAGCCTGGCGGCTCGTTCTCGTCGGTCATCCCCAGTACCAGTCCGCGCCCCTCGCGCCGTAGGTACTGGCCGGCGGCGAAGTCGATCGTCAGGGGGAACCGCTCCGGCAGCAGGTCGAACGGTCCGGTGAAGAACGCCTGCTGCCGCCAGCCGTACACCGGCAGCTCGCGCCCTACCATCCGCGCGATCTGGCCGGACCAGGCCCCGGCGCAGCAGATCACTACGTGAGTCGCCACGGTGCCCTCGGTCGTCTGGACCGCCTCGATCCGCTCGCCCCGCACCTCGATGCCCGTGACCTCCACCCCGACGCGGATTGTCGCCCCCTGCTCGCGGGCGCGGTTGGCGAAGCCATGGGTGGCGGAGGTCGGGTCGGCGTAGCCCTCGCGTCCGCACCAGGTGGCGCCGACGAGCCCCTCGATGTTGAGCTGGGGAAGGAAGCGGTCGCGCGCCTCCTCCGGGGTCAACTCCTCCACGTCGAATCCGTAGCGCCGCTGCATCAAGGCGTTCCGGTGGAAGGTCTCGACCAGCTCCGGGGTGTTCAGCAGGAACAGGTAGCCGTCCTGGTGGAAGCTGATATCTACCCCGAAGAGCTCTTCGAAGTGTTCGAACACCGGGATGCTGTAGTGCATGATGGCGACGTTCGCCTCGGTGGAGAACTGCGCCCGGATCCCCCCGGCGCTGCGCCCGGTCGAGCCGGCCGCGAGCGCCTCGCGCTCGAGCAGCAGCACGCCGCGGCAGCCGAGCCGGGTCAGGTGATAGGCGGTGCTGGCACCGACGGCGCCACCGCCGATAATGACGATCTCCGCGCGAGCAGGGAGCGCCACGCAGGCCCCCTTTCCAGCGGACGTACGCCCGCATGTTTGGCGGGCCGCGAACGCGGCCTCGGATGCCAAGAGTGTAAAGCAGCCGCGGCGCGCCTGGCCCGTAAGGGCAACTCACTGTTCGGAGCACGTGCCGCCAGGTCCTGGCGCGGAGACCCGCTGCCGCAAAGCGGACACCTCCGCGCGGCACGGGGTTTCGCGCCCCCGGCAGCGGGCGCACAGCGCCTGTCGGTCAATCGGTCGGGCGACTCGAGGGGCAGACGCGCCAGCGGCCTCGCTCGCGCACGAGGGGTAGGCCAGCGTCCAGATCGCCGGTCCGAACGAGCGCGTGCTCGCCATCGTTGGCGACCACCCGGAACTGCAGCTCGGCAAGGTCGTCCCGCGTGACCTGTCGCGCATCTGGGAGACGCCCCCCATTGCGCGCCGAGATCTCGCCCAGGCTTCGCGCAAGATCCTTGTAGGCGTCGCAGCTCAGCATGACCACCGTTTGGACGTCGCCGTCCATGCCGGCCTCCATCCAGCGGCGCGCCGTCGCCTCCGGCGTCAGGTCGGGTTCAGCCTGGCAGCCGGTGAGCACCACCAGCAGCACCATGGTGGCAGCGACCCGGCCGATCAGGGCGGGCAGTTCGCGCGGTGTCCCGTTACCGCCCAAGGGCGCTTCCAGGGCGAGTGTTCGCGTGAATCGGCAGCGGCACGCCGGGCATGCCGCTGTGCGCCGTCGGTGCGAAAGGGGCCAGCCTCGGCGCTGCCCCGAGCTGAAGGGAGCTTGCCCTGACACCGTGATCATCGCTCCGGGCTCTGCGCACCGAACGCCGCCTCTGCTGGTGGAGGACCAGCCAGCAACGATGCGCTGTGTCGAACTGGCGCGGATCTGCAACCCTCGCACGGCTGGCGCGGCCGCGCACGACCGTGGTCTGCCCCCCCCGTTCACCGGCGCCCTGGACGCCTCATTGCCGGAAGGCGTGGGCCACCGGCGAACAGTGGCCGCCGCCACAGTAGGGATTATCCGGCCGGCCTGGCATGGCCGGCGAAGAGCGGCAGGGGCTCGGCATCGACTGGCATCCAGGCAAGCTGGCCGGCGAGCCCGAAGGTGATCCACAGGCGGCCTGGCTCCAGGCAGACGTTGGTCGGGTCGGAGCCGGCTCCGGTCTCGATGACCGCGCTTACCCTCCGGTCCGGTCCCACGACAACGAGCGCATCGCCGACACTCCCGGCTACATAGATGGCTCCGCTCGCGTCGAAGCAGAAGCCGTCCGGATTGATGGAGGAGGGGAGCTCGCACCACGGCCGCGGGGCGCCGAACGAGCCATCTGCTCGCCGCGTGAGCGAGACGAGCCTATGGCGCAGGGTCAGCGCAACGATCAGCTCATCACCCCCGGGAGCGAAGCCAATCCCGTTGGGAAACCCGGCGATCTCTGCGACCAGCTCAATCGAGCCGCTGCCGTCCGTTCGGCACACCCGCCCGGCCTGATAGCGGCGCTCATCCGGCAGCACTTCCCAGTTGGTGGGGTCCGTGAAGTACAGCCAGCCATCCGGGCCGAAACAGAGGTCGTTGGGACGGTGCGGCTCCGGGCCGGGGAGGTTATCGGCCGCGATGTCCTCCCAGGCGCCGTCCAGCGCCACCGCCTGGATCCGCCCGTCCAGCGCGTCGTCGGGCACCCAGAGCTCTTCCAGGCTCAGCGGGGCGAGCCCGCCATTGTTCGCGACGTAGATGCGGCCGTCGGACCCGAGCGTCGCCCCATTTGGCGAGCCCGGAAGCCGGGCGAGCATGCTCGCCCGAGCGCCATCCCAGACATTGACCTGCTGCGTGCGCAGGTCGACAAAGGCCAACCGACCATCGGGGAGGACAACCGGTCCTTCCGGAAACCCCAAACCTGACAGGACAACTTGGTGCCGCACGTCCATCCCTCCCTGCTCCGTCCGCGTGCCGAGATGAGGTCGGCCCGCATCCGCGGGCGTTGCGCTCACCCCGACCCCATGATATGCTCGGCTGGTCTACTGCCGGCGATCGCCAAGGAGAGGCCGCGGCACTATCCCGGCGGGACGCAGCAGGCGCGCGAGGCGATACGCCTGCCCAGACCAGCGGAGGTTGAGAGAGATGGCTGACGGGGACCGGTTGCTGAATGCGAAGCTGACCAAACGCCAGATCCTCAAGGGCGCAGCGGCAGTAGGGATGACCTCCCTCTTCGGTGGCGTGCTGAGCGCCTGCGGCGGGGGGGCGCCGCCTGCCTCCACCGGGGCGACGGCCGCGCCAGCGTCGGCTCCCACCTCGGCCCCCGCGGCGGCAGCCGCCCCGACTGCGGCACCCGCCGCGCCGACCACGGCCGCGGCCGCGCCGACACAGGCCGCGCAAGCGGCCGGCGGCCCTAAGGGAGGCCCGCTCAAGTTCGTCGGGTGGCGCTACCACCCCGAGATCGTCGAGCAGAACGTCGCGACGTTCAAACAGCTCTACAATGAGGACGTTAACTACCAACTTGTCCCCGGCGAGTACCACGCTGTCGTCGAGACAAAGATGATTGGCGGCGAACGCTTCGATATGATGTACTCCGAGGAGGACCATCTCGTCCGCTGGCTGAAGGCCCAATGGATCCGTGATATCGACTCGCTGCCGGGCGCGAAGGACATGACGAAGCTAATGTATCCGAGCAACGTCAAGGACCTGTCGACACCCGACGGCAAGCTCGGCGGTCTGCCGTACTACAGCGGCCATAACGCCTTCATCTACAACGAGCAGCACACCTCCCAACTACAGAATTTCAAGCCGCCGACAACCTGGGAGGAGCTGACGGAGGTCTGCAAGGAGCTCAAGGCGAAGAAGATCTCCGAGTACCCCTACCTGAGCGCCTGGTACCGCACCTGGGCCTCCCTATCCTGGAGTCTCTTCTCTATCTGGTACTCCGAAGGCGAGCCGGTCTTCGACGAACAGTTCAACCCGACGTTCAAGGATGGCGGGGTTGCGTTCAAGAAGGTCCTGGAATGGCACAAGATGATGTTCGACCAGGGTCTGGTCCAGCCCGACATCCTCACTTTGCAGGAGGAGGCGCTCCCCGAGTACCAGACGGGTCGGCACACGTTCATGGTCCTACACGACTACGACCAGAAGACGATGAACGATCCGAAGCAGTCGAAGGCGGCGGGGGCGGTCAAGAACGCGCTGATGCCAGGCAAGACCCGGGAGACGTTCATCTGGACTGCGATGTACCTGATGGGCTCAAAGCCGGTCAGCGAAGAGCGGGCCTGGAACCTGATGCAGTTCTTCGGGGGCAAGGCCAAAGACGGCCAATACCACGTCGCGAAGCGCTGGGCGCTCGAGTTCGGTCTGGGCACGGCCTGGAAGGAAGTGGTCGAGGACCCTGAGGTGACCAAAGCCTGGGGGCAGTGGCGCGACCTGGACGTGACCAAGCAGCAGATCGCCAAATCCCGCACCCGCGACGTCTCCAAGGCGCTCTGGTTCCCTGAGTGGGACTGGTACATGATGGGGGCCGTTCAGGACTATATCCAGGGCAAAACGGACATCGGGGCGCTAATCAAGGACCTGTACGACAAGGCGGTAGAGCTCAAGCAGCAATACCAGGAGTAGCTGCCGGGCAATCTACCCTTCCCGAATGCATCAGGGGCGCCGGTCTTCACCAGCGCCCCTCCTCGCCCTTGACACAGTGGATGAGCTAGCGACCGACGTGACGCGACCTCGCCCACGCCACATCCCGCGTGTGGCGTGCAGCCGCGCACTGCCCGGTGGAGCTACGGGAGCCGACGGATGAACGTTGTCAGCGATCGAGCGGCGCGGCCGATCGGCGTTGGAGCCCGGCCGATTGGCTCTGGTCGGTTGGCGCGCCAGGACAGGGTCTTCGCCGCGCTGATGATCCTGCCCACGGTCCTGGCGGTGCTGGTGGTCACCGCCTATCCCTTCTTCTACTCCGCGTGGCTCAGCGTCAACCGGATGAACCAGTTCACGAAGAAGTGGATCTTCGTCGGGCTGCAGAACTATGCGGATATCTGGAACAGCGGTGATCTGCGCGACGCGTTCGTCCGGACGTTGATCTTCTGCGCCATCACCGTGGTCGGGGGAACGCTCCTGGGCCTGTTCATGGCGCTGGTGCTCAACGAGCGCTTCGTTGGGCGGGGGGTCATGCGGAGCGTGATCCTGATCCCCTGGTCCATGTCCGGCGTTGTCGTCGGCTATCTCTGGGGCTGGATCTTCAGCGGCCAGTACGGCCCGCTCAACGCTGTGCTCGTCCAGACCGGGATCACCAGCGAGTACCTGACCTGGCTGGCCAACCCGGACATCGCGCTGTACGTCGTTGCCCTGGTCTACATCTGGAACCAGGCCCCGCTGGCTGCGCTCCTGTTCCTCGCCGCGCTCCAGGCTGTCCCGAAGAACCTGTACGCGGCGGCGAAGGTCGATGGGGCGGGTGCGCTGGGCCGTTTCCGCCATGTGACGCTGCCCTGGCTGCGATCCATGGCGCTGCTCGTCATCATCCTGGCCACCATCAACGCGGTCCTGGCGTTCGACCTGTTCTTCCTCCTCACGGGCGGTGGGCCGGGCTCGTCCACGACCGTGCTCTCCTGGCTGGGCTATGCGTACGCCTTCAATTTCTTCAAGTTCGGCGAGGGCGCCGCAACGCTGTATGTGCTGAGCATCCTCTGCCTGGTGTTGGCCTACGTCTACATGCGGCTGCTCCAGGGAGAGCGCGGCAGATCGTGGACTGCCGAAGTGCCAGTGGGTGGGACGACCCACGGCGGGGGCCTGGCCGTCGGCTCGCTTCAGCTCAGCGCCCGGCGCGCCCGGGTCTCCCGCCACCGCCGGCCCCTCATCCCGCCGCTGGCGGCGAGGGTGCTCAAGCGTGCCGGGCTCTACCTTGCGGTGCTGTTCATCGCCCTCTGGGTGCTCGTCCCCTTCTACATCCTCATCGCGGCGAGCTTTTCCAATAGCGTCGATCTCCTGAGCCGTCCCCCCCGCTACCTCCCGATCCCTCCGACCTTCCAAAACTACTGCAACATCTTTTTTGGCGAGATTGCCTGCAATTCCGGCCTTGGCTTTGGGGGTGAGACGTCTGCTCAGCTCGTCCCAATGGGGCTTCGCAATAGCTTCCTTGTTGCCGCTTCCGTGACGGTCCTGAACCTCGTGATCGGCACCCTGGCGGGATATGCCTACGCCCGCTATCAGCACTTCTCCTTCATGCGCATCACCCTCTGGATCCTGATGATGACGCGCATGATCCCCGGCCTAGCGATCGCCATCCCGTTCTTCATCCTCTTCCAGACGTTCGGGCTGATTGACACCAAGACGGCGCTCGTCATTACCTACACCTCGTTTATCCTGCCGCTGACGGTCTGGATCATGAAGGGGTATTTCGAGACGCTCCCGAGCACGCTGGAGCGAGCGGCTCTGGTGGATGGGTGCAGCCGCCTTGGCGCCTTCTGGCGGATCATCGTTCCAGTCGCCCGGCCGGGCATCGTCGCGGCGGCGATCTTCACCTTCATCGTCGCCTGGAATGAGTTCCTGTTTGCGCTGATCCTGACCGGCTCCCCGAATGCTCAGACAATGCCGGTGGTCATCTCCGGATTCACGCAGCAGGTTCGCAGCAATCAGTACGGCTCGGTCTTCGCCAGCGGCGTCATTGCTGTCCTGCCGCCCGTGCTCGTGGCCCTCCTGTTCCAGCGCTACCTGGTGCAGGGGATGACGGCAGGCTCGACAAAAGAGTGATCGGAGGTTGCCCGGTGGCACAAGTGACGCTCGACCACCTCTCGAAGCGTTTCAAGGACACGCATGGCCGTGATGTGCGGGCCGTCGACAACCTGTCGCTCGAAATCCAGGACGGGAGCTTCGTCACCCTGCTCGGACCCTCCGGCTGCGGCAAGAGCACCACCCTCTACTGCATCGCTGGCCTGGAGGAGCCGACGGACGGCCGCATCCTGTTCGACGGCGATGTCGTCAACGCGATGTCCCCACGCGACCGCAACATCGCCATGGTGTTCCAGGACTACGCGCTCTATCCGCACATGAGTGTGTACGACAACATCGCCTTTGCGCTGCGGATGCGCTCGGTATCCTCCGAGCAGGTCAAACGGCGCGTGGCTGAGGTTTCCGAAGCGCTCGGCCTCTCTCAATTGCTGGGCCGGCGTCCGGCGCAGCTATCCGGTGGCCAGCGGCAGCGCGTGGCCCTCGCCCGAGCGATCGCCCGCGATCCGGCGGTGTTCCTCATGGATGAGCCGCTGTCCAACCTGGACGCCGGATTGCGGGTCAGCACGCGCACGGAGATCAAGCGCCTGCAGCGTGAGCTGTCGACGACGACGATCTTCGTCACCCACGATCAGGAGGAGGCGATGGTGCTTTCCGACCAGATCGCGGTCATGAAAGACGGGGTTCTGCAGCAGTTCGGAACCCCCGCCGAAGTCTACGGACGTCCCCGTAATCTCTTCGTCGCCGACTTCATCGGCAGTCCGAAGATGAATTTCCTCCGCGGCGAGCTACAGGCGGCAGATGGCGTTGTTTACTTCCGTAGCCCCGCTGTCCAGCAAGCTCTGCCACGCAGCGCGGTTGGAGCCGCCACAGTCCGCGAAGTGATCCTCGGGGTGCGGCCCCACGATGTGGCGATACGCCCGGCGGGTGGGGCCGAGCCGAGCTGGCACACGGGTGCGCGGGTGGCCCTGACCGAGCCTGTCGGGCCTGTCACCTACATCGACCTTGAGGTCGGAGAGCAGACGCTGCGGGCCAGCGCCAGCGCGGAGGTGTCATTCCAGCCCGGCGACGCGATCGACTTCCGTTTCAACGAGCGTGGCCTGCACCTGTTCGACGCCGTGACCGGCGCCCGATTGGGCGCCGCCTGATTCGTTGCCAGGGCCGGGGAGAGGCGAGCGGCGCGGGCCGCACCAGCGAGAACGACCTGCGAGGGAGGAACCATGCGAGCAGCGGTGCTTTGGCGAATCGGCGAACCGATGGTGGTCGAGGACGTGGAGCTGGAGGACCCAAAGGAGGGCGAAGTCCACGTGCGCCTCGCCGCGAGTGGGGTCTGCCACAGTTGTGTCCACGCCGCCGACGGCTCGTGGGACTGGGCCATCGCCCCGGCGGTGCTGGGCGACGAGGGCGCCGGCGTCGTGGAGCGGGTAGGCCCCGGCGTCAGCAGCCTCAAGCCAGGTGACCACGTCATCATCTCCTGGTCACCGGTCTGCTGGCGCTGCCGCTACTGTGTCACCGGACGGCCGCAACTGTGCGAGCGGAGGCCGCCGTTCGGCTACATGGCGGACGGCACGACCCGCATGCGGGTGCGGGGCGAGAGCATCCTGCACTTCGGGCCGGCCACCTACGCGACCGAGATGATCGTCCCGGAGAGCTGCGCGGTCAAGATTCGCGACGACATGCCACTGGACAAGGCGGCGCTGATCGGCTGCGCGGTAACGACAGGCGTGGGGGCGGTGATCAACACCGCCAGGGTGCCCTCGGGTGCCAGCCTTGCCATCTTCGGGACCGGCGGGATCGGCCTGAACGCGATCCAGGGCGGCCGTCTGTGCGGCGCCTACCCGTTGATTGCGGTAGACGTCGCCGACAACAAGCTGGAGTTCGCGCAGTCCCTCGGCGCGACCCACGCGGTCAATGGCTCGCGCGAGGACCCTGTCCAGGCGATCCGGGCGCTCACCGCCGGCCGGGGGGCGGAGTATACAGTCGTGGCGGTGGGAAATATCCAGGCGATGCAGCAGGCCTGGGACGCGACCGCTCCGGGCGGTACATGCGTCGTCATCGGAGCGCCTCCGTCGGAGCAGCGGATCCAGGTTGACCCGATGCACCTCTATCGCGACGAGAAGCGGCTCACTGGTTCCCGCTACGGCTCCGCGCGCGTCCACGACGACTTCGCCCGCCTGGTGGACCTGTACCTCGCCGGCAAGCTGGAGCTGGACCGCCTGGTCACCAAGCGCTACCCACTGGAAGAGGTCAACGAAGCCCACCGCGCGCTGGTCGCCGGCGAGAACATGCGCGGCATGCTCATCTTCCAGTAGCGCGCCACCGTTGGCGACACCTGTCGGGCGTCGCCAGAAGTCGGCGTGGGTAGTACAGCGATAGCCGTACTGCCCACGCCGACACGCCTTCTCATGGCCACTCGCGTGGTTGCCCACTTTCACTGCCAGGGCAGACGTGCAATCGGTTGCACGCTCTCCGCCACCTGCTCGAAGCGGGTTGCATAGTGGGCAGCGAGCAGGGCGCTGGCCCCCGCTTTCTCTCGCAGCGCACTCGCTCCCTCGCGGAGGCAGGTGGTCGGTCGCGACCCCGGCCTGTGGAGAGCGCGACCGCGGCCGTGAGCTGTTCAAGCCGGTTGACTCCCGGAGCGCCCACTGCTAAAATAATTTAGACATATCGAGAAGTATCGAAAGGAGAGGTGATGGCCGCGGAACGGTTCGGCTTCGAGCCGCTGCGGGGACGGCTCTTCGACAAGGGCGCGCTCAAGCTTCTCATCCTGGACCTGCTCCGGGACCGGCCCCGCCATGGCTACGAGATCATCCACGCGCTCCGTGAGCGTTTCGGCGGCTTCTATGCCCCCAGTCCCGGGGCGATCTACCCCGCCCTGCGGTGGTTAGAGGCGCGCGGCTACGTCCGGGCGACCCAGCAGGTGGGCCGGACCGTCTACTCCATCCTCGAAGAGGGGCGCACGTTCCTCACCGAGCAGGAGCACCTGGTCGCGGAGATCTGGGGCCGGGCGAGCGCGTGGAGTGGGCCATCCCTGCGCAGCGAGCTCCAGGCGCTGCGGCAGGAGGCCCGCCGGCTCGCGGGCCTGTTCGGCCGTATCCGGCCGGGGCAGGTGGTGGATCTGGACAAGCTGCGCCGTATCCGGGCGGTGATCGCTCGGGCCGTGCGCGAGATCGAGGCGATTCTCGCGGAGGAGCGCTCCTCTCCAGGGGCTGCCCCCGGCTAGGGCCTCAGCCCCGCGCCGTGGCCTGCTGAACGTGAGGAGGGCGGTGGAGCGTCGGCTCGGAGGGGCGAAGGGAGTTTGCTGGGAGGTCATCTTCACTATGGATGTCGGGACTTTTCTCTTGATGCTTGCGCTCTCCTATGGGGCTGGCGTTCTCTGGTACGACCTGCTACCGGGCCGGCTGTCGGAGCGGCCCTGGCGGGTAGCCGCGTATCCGTTCCTCGGGATATGGGTGGCCGAGACGCTGCTCCCGCGGGTCCTGCCGTTTGATCCACAGTTCGGTGGGATTCATCTCATCACCGCTGCTATTGGATCGATCGTCGCCGTAATCGTGGACTGGGTGATCACCCGGGCGCGGCACCCCGCGCTGGTGCGGATGCCCGAGCCACTGGCGGCCTGAGCGATCCGGTCACTCCCCTTCGCCCCTCCCCTTCGCCATGGGGCGCCACCGCCCTCCTCTCCCACGGAGCGCCCCCTCAGCCGATGCTCATCCCGCCATCGACGAACATCGCGGCACCGGTGGTGAAGCTCGCCTCGTCGCTGGCCAGGTAGACTGCCATCCCCGTTAGCTCCCGCGGATCGCCGATCCGGCCCAGCGGGATGCGCGCCTCGCGCTGGGCCCGCCGCTCGGGGTCGCTGAAGTACGCGCGGTTCCAGTCGGTGATGACCGTGCCGGCGGCGATGGCGTTGACGCGGATGCCGTAGGGGGCCAGCTCCAGCGCCATGCAGCGGGTAAGCATCCCCACCCCGCCCTTGGCGGCGCAATAGTGGGCGAAGTTGAGTGCGGCGAGCTGCTGGTTGGCGCTGGAGATATTGATGATGCTCCCGCTCCGTCGCGCCACCATGTGCCGGGCCACCGCCTGCCCCACCAGGAAGTAGCCTTTCAGGCCCACGTCCAGCACCCGATCCCACTCCTGCTCGGTCAGCTCCAGGAAGGGGACCCGGCTCATCGCAGCGGCGTTGTTCACCAGCACGTCGATCCGGCCCAGCTCGGCCAGCGCCTGCTCCACCAGCCGAGCGACGTCCCCGGGCTGCGAGGTGTCGCCCTGGATCGCCACTGCCCGGCGCCCGAGCACGCGGATCTCGCTCGCGGTCCGCTCGGCACTGTCCTGGTCGCGGACGTAGTTCACCACCACGTCGGCGCCCTCGCGCGCGAAGGCGAGCGCGATCTCCCGGCCAATGCCCCGCCCGCCGCCCGTCACCAGCGCCGTTTTCCCCTGTAGCCGCATTGCTCTCCTCCCGGCCGCCCGACCTGGCGAATTGGGCGGATCGTAACACGCGACGGCGCTTGACGCGCGGGCGGCGGCAGCCGAGCATGAAGGCATGGCGCCTCCTTGGATCGCGCTGTCCGCAGTGCTGGCATCGATGTTGCTGGCCGCCGGCTGCCTGGGCCAGCCTGGCACAGAGGCGGGCTGGCCGACCGGAGGGACCACGATGGCCTGGCAGCTTCGCAGCGACGCCTTTGCCAGCGGGAGCTCTATTCCCCGCGAATACACCTGCGACGGTGCGGATCGCTCGCCCCCGCTGGCCTGGGATCCAGCACCGCAGGGGACGCGGAGCCTGGCGCTCATCATGCACGATCCCGATGCCCCGCGGGGCGACTTCACCCACTGGGTCCTGTTCGACCTCTCGCCGGAGCCGACCAGCCTACCGGCCGGCCTCGCCGCCGAGGGCCAGCTTCCCAGCGGCGCGCGCCAGGGACGGAACGACTTCGGCAAGCTCGGCTACGGCGGCCCCTGCCCCCCGCCCGGCGCGCCGCACCGCTACCTGTTCCACCTGTCGGCGCTGGATGTGACGCTGAACCTCCCCGCCGGCGCCACCCGGCAGCAGGTGGAGCAGGCGCTACGCGGCCATGTGCTGGCCGAGGCGGAGCTGATGGGGCGATACGGGCGCTAGCGGGAGTGGCCGCACCCGCGGGCAGAGGAGCGAGCGCGGAGGCAGAGATGCCGACACCCCGGAGCGCTATTCTGCGTTGGCGCTCCGGGGTGTCGGCGCGGTGCCGAGGGAGACGCGGGCTAGCGGCCCTGCTCCTGGTGGCGGCGGTAGCAATCCTTGTCGCCGTAGTCGCAGCCTTCCTTGAAGCTGTCGCTGCGAACGGTGGTCGTGGTTGTAGCGGGAGCGGTCGTAGCGGCAGCCGGGCCCGCGGGCGGTAGCGACGCGCTGGCGGCCGGAGTGATCAACTGCCAGTCGCCCCCATCCTTGACGTTGATGAAGTCGCCCTTCTCGGGGCCGACCACGCGGATGACGTCGCCCACCTGGACGTTAGCGCCCTCGGGCAGGTGCGCCTCGTACTTGTTCCCGTTGCTGCGCTCGATCTGTACCTCGCCAAGCGAGGAGGAGATAACTCTGCCGGTCACGTCGACCCGATCAGCGGCGAACGCTGGCGCTACAACCGCCAGGCTCAGAACAGCGCCGAGCCCAAGGATACGAATCGACCGACCAAACGTGCTGATGGACCCCATCTTGAGATTCCCTTCCCTAAGGAGCTACTGGCTCGTCTGCATGAAGTAGCGGCCTGTCATTGCTCCTGGAGCCAGTATGCTCCGCGACGGAAAATTCCATAGGCAACGTTTGGCCCGTCCTCCTGGCACACCTTGGGTCGTCGGCACAATCGGCCATCTGTACGGTCCAGCCCCGGCCCTTCGGACGGTTCGCGGCGCTCCAGCCGCCTACACTGGAGAGGGCCACTGGAGAGGGCCGCGACATGGTGAAGATCTGGAACGTCCCGGTGCAGGAGCTAGACGACCAGCACCTGCTGGGCGAGCATTTCGAGCTGCACGTCATCTGGAACGCGCTCGTCGGTGGCCGCGCTGGCTGGAGGCGGCATCCCGAGACACAGCGCTGGCAGGGGCGACTCGCGGCCCTGTACGCTCGCCATCAGGCGCAGGTGCGGGAGATGCAGGCTCGGGGCTGGCACGGGCACCGCTCCGAGCTGGATCTCTCCGCCACCGCTAACAGCAGCGCGGAGTGGCCGGAGGTGGACGCGGCCACCCTGGCGGCCGAGCGGGAGCGGCTGCGGCAGTATCGCGCGGGTCGACCGGGCCGCGGCGCCGCGGCCCGGTCGACGGACCAAACGCGTCCCGGCGCGTAGCGGCTGCCCCAGCTCAGATCTCCTTCCAGGTGCGTCCTAGCCGCGCCTGGGCGATGGGGGGATAGGCGGCGCGCACCGCGTAATACAGCGGCACTCCGAGCGCCCCGGCCACAGCCTGGCTGATGTTGTTGATCAGCAGGTCGGCCACCGCCACGCTCCAGCCGAACAGCAGCGTCTCGCCCGCGAGATAGGCCAGCACCATCCAGCTCACCCCGGCCAGCCAGGCCGGCACCAGCCACTGGGGGCGCTTCAGGGCGATGTATCCGGCCAGCAGCCCCTCGCCGGCGTAGGCGAGGAAGGTGACCGGCGCAAACGGCGCGAAGCCGCCCAGCAGATCGGCAGTGGCGGTGCCAAGCCCGCCGGCGACGAGCCCCACCCAGGGACCGAAGGTGATCGCGGTGAAGATCACTGCCACGTCGGACACCTGGAAGACGTAGGTGAACACGGTAATGAAGGCGGTCATCATCGCCGCGGCCGCCACCCCATAGCTGCTGCTCGGGCTGAGCGGGTTCCTCACCGTTGCCGCCGGGGTACCGCGACGCCAGGGGGCTGCACCGCTCGCTACACTCGCCCGGCGCGTCGCTAGCCCCCGCTCGGCCGTGGCGTGTAGCGGGCGGTGGCGACCTCACCGGTGTTGAGCGTCTCCTGGCCGCGGAACGGCGCGAGGCGAAGCGAGTTGGCCACTGCGAGGATGTCGTACTGGCCGGCCGGGAGCGTGAGCCGCTTGGTCTCCCCATCGAGGAGATCGGCCTGGGCGCGGTCGGGCCCAGCCAGCTCGACGTGCAGGGTCGCGCCCGTCTGGTTCATCACCTCGTAGATCGCTGCCTGGCCGTCGGCCGGCGCCCGGACCGACTCGGGCAGCGGCACGGGTGCCTGGTAATTGTGTAGCGCCGCCTGGCTGAGCGAAAGGTGCTGCGCCAGCAGCCCGGCGCTCTGGCGGACAAGGGCGATCTGGCCACGGCGTAAGGAGCAGACGTCTGTAATCCGCTGCGCCAGCTCATCTGCCGCGGTCGCCGTCACCAGCAGCTCGGCCTGGTAGGCGGACATCACCGATGGTGCTACCAGTGCCCGTGCCTGGGCGGCGGTCATCTGCAGTTGTGCCAGCGCGGAATCGGGCGCCAGCAGCTCGGCACAGACCTGCGTCCGCGTGGCCGGGGTGGCGCGATCGATCTGGCCAGTGAGCACGCCGAACTGCTCCTGCATGGCGTCTGCCATCGGCAGCGCTTCCGCCACGTAGGCGTCCAGCGGCGAGCCGGCGGCCCCGGGTTGCGCCGCCGCGCGGGGGGTGCTGGCCGAGCGTGGGGTCGCGGTGGGGAGCGCCGTCGGCGTCGGCAGCGGGGTGAAGAGCGGCGCTGGCAACGAGCGCTGCGTGGGAGCCACCAGTGGCGCCAGCGCTGGCGCCGGGGTGTCGCGCGGGCGCGGCTGGGAGCTGGGCGTCCATTGCGCGTCATGGAACATCGCCGACAGTTGCAGCAGCACCGCCGCTCCGAGCGGCGCCAGCGCGACGACCATCAGCCCGATCACCACCACCAGCGGCGGGCGGCGGGGGAAGCGGCCAGCGCCCCGGTTCTCGCCTGGCGGTGGCCAGGTGGGCGGCGGGGCGCGCCGAATCAACGGGGGCGCGGAGGGGATCGGCGGGCGATTCAGCGGCGGGGCCGACTGCCGCGCGATCTGCCGATCGTATTCAGCGCGCGTCTCCGGGCGCCGGAGCACCTGGTACGCTGCGTTGATGCGCGCCATGCGCGCCGCGGCATCGGGCGACGCGTCGACGTCTGGGTGGTAGCGGCGGGCGAGCCGTCGGTAGGCGGCTTCGATGACGTCCGGGTCCGCGGCTGGATCAACCTGAAGGACCTGGTAATGGGTGGGCGAAGGATCCGCAGCCACGCTACTCCTAACGGCCGTGCTGCCCGTATTGTCGTTCCTGCGCGTTACCAAGGCCAGATTCCTGCCCGGCTCGGCTGCCCGCCTGGAGCGTGCGCCTGAGCTGAGGGCCAGCGACAGGGGCCCGACCGCCCTGGCCCGGTACGGAGCGCCCGGCTACGGGGCGCGGCCCGAGCGGACGGGCGTAATGTCTACCCGCGCTCCAGGCACGTGCTGGATGAGCGGGGTGGAGTCGGGACCCGCCGCTTCCAGCCCGGGGCGGCCGATCTGGCCACTGGCATTCGGGGCGGGCACTGTGAGGTGGACCTTCACCTCGTGCTCCGGCACGGCCAGCAGCCGCGCCGTTGGCAGCGCCCCGCTCTGCACCGTATTCGTCAGCCCGGTGTTCGCATCCTGATAGGTGATGGTCGCGGTGGCGCTGGTGACCCCCAATGACCTGTAGGCAAAGCAGGAGAAGCTACTGAACATGCCCTGGACCTCGCACAGCAGCTCGCTGGTGCCGTCGGCCAGTGTTACTGAGATCCGCGCATCCAGGAAGCGATGCCCCCCGAGCGTTTCGCGGGTAGGAATCTCGCCCGCATAGGTAATTCCGTTGCGTTCCAGCCTGGCCCCCAGCCAGAACGTCCCCAGGGTACCGCCAGAAAGTGCGAAGACCCCGCTGGGCGCCGCCAGCAGCAGGAACAGGGCTCCAACACCCGCGCACAGCTTCAGCCACGCCTGCCGCATCCAGCCTCCCAGAACGCCGCGGCCCCATCTCCACCACGCCGGACCGCCGTCGGAGCGGGAGGTCGGTCGGCCGACCGCCAGCATAGCACTGGCGGACATGCCCAGGCTACAGGCGTGCTCACGCGCGCCGACCACCGTGAGGAGGACCATCCATAGCTTCCGATCCGCTGAACCCCGCCCTGTCGCGCGGCACGCTGGACCCCACCGTGATCCAGCGCGCCGCCCGCTCATCCGCCCCCGGGCCTGCCGCCCGGTCGGTCTGGCCGGGGCGAGAATCGGGCAAGCCCTCCAGCGGTCTGCCCCCGGCGCGCCTCCCGGCGGCCCCCAAGCTCAGCACGGAATCCGCAGCCAGATGTCCGTTACTGCATGTAACAGCCGCCGGCGACGACGATGCACTCGCCGGTGATGAAACTCGCCGCGGGCGAGACCAGGAACTCTACCACCGCCGCGATCTCCTCCGGCTCAGCGATGCGCCCGAGCGGCGTCTCACTCGCCATCTCGTCCTGGCGCCAGCGCGGCACTGTGCGCCGCATCGCCTCGGTGTTGACGTGCCCGGGCGACACCCCGTTCACCAGCACGTTGTACGGCGCTAGCTCCAGTGCCACCGACTTGGTCATGCTCCAGAGGGCGGCTTTGGCGGCGGCGTAGTGCACCAGCCACTTCTTGGGGATGTAGGCGTCGATGCTGACGATGTTGACGATCCGCCCGGAGCGCTTGTCCCGCATGAGCGGGGCAACCGCCTGCATGCAGTTGAAGGCGGTCTTGGCGTTGACTGCCAGGACCTGCTCGTACTCAGCCTCCGAGATCGCGTCGAACGCGGTGACCGGATACCAGCCGACGGTGTTGATCAGGAAATCCACCGTCCCGAAGCGCTGGACCGCTGCATCCACGATCCGCTGGACCTCGGCGCGGCTGGTCAGATCCGCCCGCAGCGCGAGCGCGCGCCGCCCGAGCGCCTCCGCCCGCTGAGCCGTGTCCCCGGCCGCCTCCGCCTGAATGTCGACGCTCACCAGGTCGCAGCCCGCGCCCGCGAGCGCCAGCGCCGTCGCCCGGCCGATGCCGCCGCCCGCGCCCGTCACCAGCGCGATGTTGCCGTCCAGTCCGCCCGAGAGCATCCTCGGCCTCTCCTTCCGGTCTGCTAGCGGCGTGTGCCGACCGGCTGCCGCGCGAAACGCGGCAGCACCTCTTCGGCGAAGAGCCGAATCGATCGCAGTGTCTTGTGATGGGGGATCGCGCCCGGGCCGAAGTAGCAGTTGATCAGGCTGGCGCCTGTCGCCTGGATATCGGCTTCGAGCTTGGCTGCGACTTCGTCCGGAGTGCCGAACAGCACCCGCTCGTAGACCTCGTCCGGCGTCGGCTCGTCGGGCAGCGGGTCTGCCTGCACCATGCCATCGCGCACCTCGGCGATACCGCGCATGTAGCGCATGGTGATGCGGTGGGTCCAGAGGGCATCCTCGACGTGCGCCCGCGCCTCGGACGACGAGTCGGCGACGAAGACGGCGCGCTGGAGCGCGAAGCGGCTGCTGCCGGGCGGCTTGCCAGCGCGCCGGAGCGCCTCGTCTACCGCGTGGCTCACCTGCGCCGCGGCGGTGCGGGGCAGCAGCCCGGCGGTGGTGATCACGTGGAAGCCGCGGTCCACCGCGAACTGCACCGTCTCGGGAGTGTTGGCCGCGACCCAGATCGGTGGGTGGGGCTGCTGCATCGGCCGCGGGAACACGCTACAGGCCGGCACCTGCCAGTGCTTGCCCTGATGGGTGAAGGTGCGCTGGGTCAGCGCCTTCACCATCAGGTCCACCCCCTCCTCGAACAGCTCGCGGCTGTCCTCGATCCGGAGCCCGAAGCGCTCGAACTCGTAGCGCTGGTAGCCGCGGCCGACGCCGATGACGATCCGGCCATTGGAGAAGACGTCGGCCAGGGCCACGTCTTCGGCCATCCGCAACGGGTGGTAGAACGGCACCACCAGCACCGCGGGTGCGAGCCGGATGCGCCGGGTGCGCTCCGCGGCGCGCACTGCCAGCAGCAGCGGGTTGGTGGACAGGCCGTAGTTGGAGAAATGGTGCTCGGCGAACCAGGCGATATCGAACCCCAGCTCATCGGCCAGCTCGACCTGCTCGAAGATCTCCTCGTAGCGAGCCGGGATCGGCTTGCTCGCCTCCGGGTACTGGGCCAGGAAAAACGCGCCGAACTGCACGCTGTGCCTCCCTCGCAATTTCTCTTCAGCTTCAGCGGTCGATGCCAGCGTCGGCACCGTCGCCGCACGGGCATCCTAGATTCCGACAATGAGCTGGCCGCCATTGATCGGGATCACCTGGCCGGTGATGAACGCTGCCTCGTCGGAGGCGAGGAACACCACCAGCGAGGAGATCTCCTCCGGTTGGGACCAGCGGCCGAGCGGGATGGTCTTGTACTGCTCCGCCAGGTACTCCGGGCTGCGGTGCGCGGTCATGCCCGTGTGGACTCCGCCCGGAGCGATCGCGTTGACGCAGATCTTGTCCGGGCCGAGCTCCTTGGCGAGGCTCTTGGTGAGGCCAAGGATCGCCGCCTTGGCGGCGCAGTAGGCGTGCGAGTGGTGGTGCCCGGCCTGCCCCCACATGGACGAGACGTTGATGATACGCCCGGCCGGGCTGCGCCGCAGCCAGGGAATGGCGGCCCGGCTGCAGTAGAAAGTGCCTTCGACGTGCACGGCGAACTGGCGCCGCCACTCCTCGTCCGTCGTCTGCTCGATCCCGGCCCCGCTATCCGGAATGCCGGCGTTGTTGACCAGGATGTCGAGCCGGCCGAAGGTGTCGCCCACGCGCGCGATCATCGCGTTCACCGCCTGGCTATCGGACACATCGCACGGCACGACCAGGCACTCCGCCCCTCGCTCGCGCACCAGCCGGCCGGTCTCTTCGGCGCCGGCCGGATTAACGTCGTTGACAACCACGCGCGCGCCGCGCGCAGCGAAGGTCAGGCTGTGCGCCCGGCCCATCCCGCTCCCCGCGCCCGTGATCAGCGCCACTCGACCACCGAAACCCATCCGTCCCTCCCACGTGTCTGCTCAAGTTTCATCCTTCATGAAATACTGGCGTAGCGCTGGGCCGCTCCAGTGTTCCCTTCACGGCTCTCCGGCCCGGCCCGCGCCGCTCGCCCGCCGCTCCTGGCTCCGCCGCAGCAGCTCCGCCAGCGTCAGCAGCAGGGTCGAGACGACGATCAGCAGCGTGGAGGCCGCGGCGATAGTTGGGGTCAGGTCGGTTCGTACCAGCTCCCACATCAGCCGCGGCAGCGTCATGACGTTGCCAGACAGGAACAGCGCGATCAGCACCTCGTCCCAGGAGGTGATGAACGCGAACAGCGCCCCCGAGAGCACCGCCGGTGCGATGATCGGCAGGGTGATCCGGCGGAACGTCTGGAATGGGTCCGCGCCCAGGCTCTGCGCCGCCCGCTCCAGCGTGATGTCGAAGTTGCGCAGCGCCGCCGACACCACGAGGAACGAGAAGCCGGTCGCGATCATGGTATGGGCCAGCACCACCCCGTGCACGGTGCCGTTGAGCCGCAGCGGGACGTAGACCAGGTAGACGGCGATCGCGACCACCACGATGGGGATGACGATCGGAAAGATGATCGCCATCGCCAGCGTCGAAGCGTAGCGCGAGCGCAGCCGGGAGAGTCCGAGCGCGGCGAGCGTCCCTAGCAGCGTGGCGCAGAGCGCAGTGAGCGTGGCGATCTCCAGGCTGTTCCCGGTGGCGGTGAGCCACTGGGAACGTGGGGCAAAGAAGAACTCATCGTACCAGCGCAGCGACAGCCCGACCGGTGGGAAGGTTGGGTAGCGCGAGGAGGTGAACGACATCGGGATGACCACGACCACCGGCGCGGAGAGGTAGAACAGCACCAGCGCCGCGACGACCGTGGCGGCCGTCGTGCCCCAGCGCCGCGGTGGCCGGTGGGCGGCGCGGCGCGAAGCCGCTCCCGCGCTCATTCTCCCATCCCCCACAGCGTGCTGAGCCGGCCGACCCGCGAGTACAGGAGCAGGGCCAGCGCCACCAGCACGAGCAGGAGCACCGCAAGCGCGCCCCCGAAGCCCCAGTTGGTAAAGCGCATGATCTGGAGCTGGATGAGCTGCGCGACCATAACGTCGCTGCGCCCACCGAGCTGTGACGGCGTGACGAAGAAGCCGGTCGCCAGGATGAACACCAGCAGTGCCCCGGCCAGGACACCCGGCAGGCTGAGCGGGAGGTAGACCCGCCAGAAGACGTGCCACGGCCCGGCTCCCAGGCTCTGCGCGGCGCGGAGCAGCGTCCGGTCCAGCCGGACCATGATGCTGAACATCGGTAGGACCGCGAACGGCAGCAGGTAGTGGACCATGCCGACGTGGACCGCGAAGCTGTTGAACAGGAGCGGCAGCTTCCGTGAGATGATCCCGAGCTGCAGCAGCCAGGTGTTGATCAGCCCCTGGTCGCCCAGGATCACCATCCAGGCGTAGGTACGCACCATGATGCTCGTCCAGAACGGGAGCAGCAGGAACACGAGCATTACCGAGCGGGCGCTGCCCCGTGCCTCGGCCAGCGCATAGGCGAGCGGATAGCCGAGCACAAGGCACAGGATAGTGACAGTGACGCTCGTCTGGAGCGTGTACCACAGCACCCCGAGATACTGTGGGACGGCGAAGGCGCGCACGTAGTTGTCGAGCGTCGGAGACGGATCGAAGACGCTGCGCAGCAGGAGTCGGACGACCGGGTAGAAGAGAAATACGCCGAGGGCGAGCAGGGCTGGCGCCGCCAGTCCCAGACAGAGGAGCTGGCGGCGCCGCTCCAGCCGCGCCCCGGTGTCCAGCCCCGGGGTGAGCGTCCGCGTGATCGGCCCGGCAATCTGCATCAGGACGTTCCTTGGCCCTGCTGCGGGAGCGCGCTAGCCGAGCTTCCAGGCGTTGTAGCGCTCGGTGATCGCCTGCGCCATCTGGCTCCAGGAGGCCAGGTCCTGGATCGCCTGGAGCGGCTTGTTCTGAGGCGAGCTCGGGAGCTGCGCCGCCAGGGCCGGGTCCATGCCATCGAACGCCTTGCTGTTGGTCGGGCCGTAGCCGATGCACCCCGCCAGCGCCGCCTGCTTCTTCGGGTCGATCATCGCGTTCATCACCTTCCAGGCGTCTGGGGTGTTCGGCCCACCCTTCAAGACCGCGTAGTGGTCAACAGCGAGGATGCCCTGGTTGAAGGTGAAGTCGACCGGCTGCCCGTCCCGCTTGGCGGCGAACATGCGCCCGTTCCAGACGCTGGACATCACGACCTCGCCCGAGGACAGGAGCTGCACCTGCTGCGCGCCCGTTTCATAGAACGTCTTGATGTGTGGCTTGATCCGGTCCAGGCTCTTGAAGGCGCGGTCGACGTCCAGCGGGTAGAGCTGGTCCGGCGGGACGCCGTCGGCCAGCAGCGCGATCTCGAGCTGGTGCTCCGGGAAGGCGTAGAGCGCGCGCGGACCGGGGAACTTGTCGGTATCCCAGAAGTCGGCCCAGCTCTTGGGGGCGGCGTCAGGGCTCTGGTAGGTGTTGGTGTTGTAGCCGAGCACCGAGGAGAACAGGAAGATCGGGACGCCGTAGCGGGCGAACGTCGTCCCGCGGAGCTCGGGGAAGAGGTCGCCGCCGTTGGAGAGCTGATCCCACGGCACCTCGACAAACCAGCCGGCCGGGATGCCAGCCGCGATGACCTCCGTCCAGGCTTCGCAGATGTCCCACTCGACGTTGTTCGCCTCGAACGCGGCCTTGATCTTCGCCGGCTCCGAGCCGCCAATGTCCACGATGGACAACCCGCTCTCCTGCGCGTAGGGGGTCCAGATCGTCTGCCGGAAGCACTCGTCCAGTTGACCGCCGGCGCTCAGGATCTTGACCGTGCCGCTCTGGGCCGCGGGGGCTGAGCGTGGCGCCGCTGTGGCGGTTGAGGCCAACCCCAGGCCGGCCAGCGTCAGGCTCGTTCCAGCCAGGATCCGTAGAAAAGCACGCCGAGTGAGCACTCCCGGCGCAGTGTCCGCTGCGGGTGTCGCTTCCATGCTGCTGCTCCTCTCACACCCCGTGATCCACTCGTTCTCCGGTTGCGGGCGTCGCGGCTAGGGGCCTGCTCCGCTCGGCGGCCACCGCTCGTGGGAACAGCCGCGCGTCCGCGCTCGCCCAGCCGATGTGCACCACCTCACCCCGCTGTGGCACACGCAACCCCTCGCGGTTGAGCTGTTTGACAACGACGGTCTCCGCACCCCCTTCCACGGCCACATAGAGCTTGACCGCGTCCCCAAGGTAGGCTACCTGCTGCACCCGACCGATCAGTGGAGCATCCGGGCCGGGACCTTCCCGGATCAGGCAGCGCTCGGGGCGAACGCCGAGCGTCACCGCCCCGGCCGGAACCACTCCGTTGGCCACCGGCGCCGCGACGATCGTCCCGTTAGCCAGCCCAACGTGGGCCTGCCGGCTCGCCGCGTCGAACGCCTGGACTGTTCCCGGCAGGAAATTGCACTCGCCCAGGAACCCGGCCACGAACTCGTCCGCCGGGCGCTCGTACAGCTCCGCGGCTGTCCCGATCTGGACGATTCGCCCGTGATTCATCACCGCGATACGGTCCGACATCGTCAGCGCCTCATCCTGGTCGTGGGTGACATACAGGACGGTGGTTCCGAGCGACTGCTGGATCCGCTTGATCTCCAGTTGCATCGACTCCCGCAGCTTGCGGTCAAGCGCTCCAAGCGGCTCGTCCATCAGTAGCAGCCGCGGGCCGAACACGATTGCGCGGGCCAGGGCGACGCGCTGCTGCATGCCCCCCGAGAGCTGGCGGGGCATTCGGCGCCCCTGGCCGCCCAGTTGCACCAGCTCCAGCGCGGCCTCGACCCGGGTCCGGATCTCCTCCTTGCCGTAGCCCCTAACGCTGAGCGGGAAGGCAATATTGTCGAACACTGTCAGGTGGGGGAACAGCGCGTAGCTCTGGAAGACGACGCCGATGTCGCGCTTGTGCGGTGGGCGAAACGTAACGTCGCTGCCGTCGATGGCGATGCGCCCGGTGGTGGGATACTCGAACCCGGCGAGCATCATCAGCGTGGTCGTCTTGCCCGAGCCGGAGGGACCGAGCAGCGTCAGGAATTCGCCCGGGGCGATGTCGAGCGAGAGCGCATCGACGGCGACGAGGTCGCCGTAGCGCTTGGTGAGCTGCTCGAGCTGGACCCGAGCGCTGCCGACCGCGCCCCGGGTGAAGACCGCCGCCCAGTCTCGTCCGGTTGCCGCGACTCCCCGCGCCATCGTCCGTCCTCGTCCCCGCCAGGATTAGCCTGAGCCGAGCTGCCCGTTCTGCCGCACGAACGCCGCTAGCTCCAGGCCGATCTGCAGCAGGTGCTGCTGGGTGAGCGCGGCGGCCTGCTCGGCGTCCCGCTGCTCCGCCAGGCGCAGCAGCTCCTCGTGCTCGGTGAGGGCCCAGCTCCTGGCGTGGGGAACGCTGCGCACCCAGCGGCGGATGTAGTTCTGGCTGGCGTCCCACAGCCGGCTGAGCTTCTGGTACAGCCGGTCGCGGCCGGCGGCGGAATAGAGGGTGAAGTGGAACTGATGATCTGGCTCGATGAACGCCTCGCGATCGCCGACCACGGCCAGCTCCCGCATCCGGGTCAGGAGTGCCCGCAGCCGGGCGAAGTGCTCCTCCGTCAGCCGTGGAACGCCCAGGCGGGCCGCGTACGCTTCCAGGGCGGCTCGCTGGACGTACAGCTCCTCGATCTCCTCGGGCTCGAGCTCGACTACCACCGCGCCGCGGTGCGGCTCGTAGCGGACGAACCCCTCGGCCTGGAGCTGCAGCAGCGCTTCCCGGACCGGGACGCGGCTCACCCGCAGGCTCGCGGCGATCTCGTCGAGCCGCAGCCGCTGCCCGGGGGCCAGCGTGCCGTCGAGGATCGAGCGCCGCAGTTCGGCGACCACCATCTGCTGGACCGTCCGCGCCTCGCCAATAGCAGGGAGCGGAACTGGCCGGGCGCGAGTGCTGGACGCGGCTGAAACCGCCTCGGCCATGGCCACTCCTCGAACCTGTCCGCGGCCGGGCGATCGCCCGTGCCGCATCGCGACAAATATCATTCTTCATGAAATCCTGTCAAGAGGTTGGGCCGCGGCGGTGGCCGCCAGGGTTCTCGGTGGGGGCGTGGGCGCGGCCAGCGGTCGGACCTCGTACGGCCAGGTGGCGACAGGCAGCAGTGATGTTGGTCGCCCCACGAGCGTGCAGCAGCCCGATGGCGGTAGTGCGCAGGGCCGCCATCACCTGAGCCGTGCTGCCGCAGCGCACCTGGGAGTGAGCCTCATCGACGCTCGCAGCCCGCACCCAATGGCTCCGATTCTCGATCCGCCAACGGGGCCGGGGCCGACGCAGCACGCGTGCCGCGTCGGCGCGGGGCGCCCCGAGACTGCTGACCCCGTACACCGTGAGCAGGCACACGATCGCCGCTAGGGGATGGTGCTTCCCGCGCGCGGCGCGGCAGTCGCCAGTCTCGGTCAGCACATCCCGCAACGGACGGCACGGCGTTCCCATGCCCCCACCCCCGCTCGTAGTCTCGGTGCTGGCTGCAACCGCATCCCGTACCACCAGCAGGGGTCCTGCGCAATAACTGAATGGCGCTAGGGAGCACCTGCGCTGAGGGACGTGCTGGAAGCCCTGGATGAGCCGGGTGGGCAGCTCCCGCTGGCGCTGCACCTCGGCCAGATCGCGCAGCCGGAGCCAGCCTGAGGCGAGCGGCCCGGCGAGCACGTTCGCGGCGACCACGGCGTCCTGAATGGCGTAGTTGATCCCTACGCCCCCGATCGGGCTCATGGCGTGCGCTGCGTCGCCGATGAGCAGTAGCCCCGGCCGGTACCAGCGTCGCAGTCGGTTCGACTCCACGGACAGGAGTGATATCTGCCGCCAATCCGTGAGCGTGTCCAGCCGGTCCGCCAGCTCCGGTAGCAGTCCCCTTAGGGAGCGCCGCAGCGCCTCCAGGCCCGTTTGGCGAAGCTGCTGGTAGCCGTCCTTGCGGATGACGTAGCCGATCTGCCAATCGCCCCGGTCGATCACCACCACCACGTGGCCTCGGCCGAACCGGCCGAACGTCTCTCGGGTCTCCTCGGGCCGGCGCGGGAGCCGGAACCAGAGCACGTCCATCGGGGGCGAGGTCCTCACCGGTTCCATCCTGGCGAGCTGGCGGACCTTCGAGAAGCGGCCGTCCGCGCCGACTGTCAGCAGCGCCCGCACCTCGTGCCAGCCGCTATGCCCGCGGTAGCGGACCCCGCGGATCCCCTCATCCTCCTGCACCAGCTCCTGCACACTCGCTCCCATCACGACCTGAAACGTGGGAAGCCGTCGCGCTTCGGCGACGACGAAGCTGAGGAATGCCGTCTGGGGGATCAGGGCGATGAAAGGGAAACGGGTCTTCAGTAGCCGGAAGTCGGCGAGCGTCACCGGGCCGTCGGCGATGTCCCCCGTCAGGGTGAAGACCTTCGAGTGAGGAAGCTGGAGGAGCCGGTCAGCAAACCCCGGCTCGTCCAGGATCTCCAGCGTCGCCGGAGCGAGCGTGTCACCGCGGAACTCACGCTCGAAATCCTCGTGCGCCTCGAGCAAGAGCACCGGGACGTTTCGACGCGCCAGGAGATAAGGCCAGCAGCACTCCGGCCGGCCTGCCGCCGACGATGCAGCAGCGGGTGAACTGCGTGTCACGCGCCTCCTGGGCACGCGGGGCAGAGTCAGCCATGACAAATCACCGTCCTGGTGGGGCGGCGCAGCTCAGTGGACCCGCTTGGTGTAGCCCTGCCAGTAGGCCTCGCGGATCTCGCGCTTCAGGATCTTGCCAGTGCCGCTCTTAGGCAGCGACTCGCGGAACTCGACCGACTTGGGCGCCTTGAAGTGCGCCATCCGCTCACGACAGTAGGCGATTAGCTCCTCTTCGGTCGCCCGCGCGCCGGGCTTCAGCACCACCACCGCCTTGGGCACCTCGCCCCAGGTGGGATCCGGCACCGCTACCACCGCGCACTCGAAGACCGCCGGGTGGCTGAACAGGCAGTTCTCCACCTCTACGGAAGAGATGTTCACCCCGCCTGAGATGATAATGTCCTTGGCGCGGTCGACGATCTGCACGTAGCCCTCGGCGTCCCTCGTCGCCAGATCGCCGGTGTGGAACCAGCCGTCGCGGATGACGGCTTCGGTCGCCGCGGGGTCTTTGAAGTAGCCGAGCATGACGTGGTTGCTGCGGGCGACGATCTCGCCGACGCTCTGGCCGTCGCGCGGGACGTCGTGGCCCTCCGGGTCGACCACCCGCAGCTCCACCCCCACCGCCGGCAGGCCGGTGGTGCCCTGCATCGCCCGCCGTCGCTCGTCGGTGGTGGCCAGCTCGCTCTTGGGGTTGGCCACGGTCAGCAGCGGCGCCGTCTCCGTCAGCCCATAGGCCTGGTAGAGCCGACAGCCCAGCTTCTCCTCGATTGCCGCCAGCAGCGCCTCCGGCACCGGCGCGCCGCCGGAAATCACCATCCGCAGGCTGGAGGTGTCGTACTTGCCCACCGCCGGGCTGTTGGCGATGGCGGTGAAGATCGTCGGCGCCCCGCCGGTGAACGTCACCCGCTCCTGCTCCACCAGCCGGAGATACGTCTCCGGGTCGAACTTGCGCAGCATCACGTGCCGGCCACCCACCAGGGTGATCGCCTGCGGACTGCCCCAGCCGTTGGCGTGGTACATCGGCACCACGTGCATCCACACCTCAGCCTCGGTAAAGCTGACCGTCACCGCCATGGCATAGGCGTGGATGGCCAGGGTGCGGTGGGTGAGCAGGACGCCCTTGGGCAGGGCGGTGGTGCCGCTGGTGTAGAACAGCTCGCACGGGGCGTTCTCGTCCACCGCCATCAGATCCGCCCGATACGGCTGCGCCCCCTCTAGCAGCGTCTCGTACTCCACCGCCTCGAACGGCAGCTCGGCCGGATCACCCTCCAGCACTACGAAGCGCCGCTCGCCCTGCAGATGCGGCCGCATCGCCTCCACCAGAGGCAGCAGCTCGCGATGGAAGCAGAGCACCTTGGCCTGGGCGTGGTTCAGGATATAGGCCAGTTCGGTGGGGAACAGGCGGATGTTGAGCGGGTTGAGGATCGCCCCGAGCTGGGGCACGGCGAAGTAGCCTTCCAGCAACTGGTGAGTGTTGAAGCTGAGGAACGAGACCACGTCGCCCGGGCCGACCCCGAGCGTGCGCAGCGCCCCGGAGAGACGGTCCACCCGCTGAGCGAAATCGGCGTAGCTGAAGCGCTTGGCGCCGTCCACCACCCCGACCTTGCTGCCGAACAGATCCTCCGCCCGGCGGTAGAACACCAGCGGCGTCAACGGAACGAACATGCCTCCTCCCCGGGGCGCGGCGCGCCCCCTCCCGAACAGCGCTCTGGAGCCAGCATACTCCCAGGCGCGGCCGTGTCAAGCGCGCTCCGGAGGACAGCCAGCGCGGATGTGGGGCACCCGACCCGCTCTTGTGCGCTCCTGCTCCCCTACAATGCTCGGCGGGTGGCTGAACCCTCTAGGGCGGAGGAGCGCGATGGCTGTGCCGTCGGACATGCTGTGCGCGGTCTGGCGCGGTACGGGCGACCTGCGGCTGGAGCGCCAGCCAGTCGAGGCGCCGCGCGGGGATGAGGTGCTCGTGCGGGTGGCTGCCTGCGGCGTCTGCGCCACCGACCTGCACCTGCTCGACGGCTCCATTGCGCTCTACCCGCCGCCCCGCATCCTGGGCCACGAGACGGCGGGGGTGGTGGCGGCGGTGGGGCCAGCGGTGCGATCGCTCCGGCCGGGCGACCGGGTGGCGCTGGATACGAGTATCCCCTGTGACCGCTGCTTCTACTGCCAGGAGGGGCTGCCGTTCCTGTGCGAGGAGCGGACCTCGCGCAGTGGCGGCTTCGCGGAGTACCTGGCTGTGCCGGAGCGGATCGCCTACCGCCTGCCAGACGGTGTGTCGCTGGAGGTGGGCGCGCTGGCCGAGCCACTCTCCTGCTGCCTGCACGCTGTGGGGATGGCCCCGCTGCGGCCCGGCGCCACGGCCGCGGTGGTTGGCGCCGGGCCGATCGGGCTGCTGCTCGTCCAGCTCCTGCGGCACCTGGGGGTAGTGGCCTGCGTGGTGTCCGAGCCGGATCCGGCTCGCCGGGCGCTGGCGCGCGAGCTGGGCGCCACCCACGTGGTGGACCCACGGAGCGAGGACGCGCGGACGGTGACACTGGCGGCGACCGACGGGGTGGGGGTGGACGCGGTGTTCGAGGCGGTGGGGGCGAGCGCGACGATTGAAGCAGCGCTCGCCCTGCCGCGGCGGGGCGGAGCAGTGGTCATCGTCGGGGTAGCGCCGGTGGACGCCACCGTGACCCTTCGCCCCTGGGACCTGTTCATGCGCGAGCTGACGATCCGCGCCTCCACCATGCGCGCCTCGGAGTTCGGCCGGGCGGTGCGGCTGCTGCCAGCGCTGCGGCTGGAGCCATTGGTGCGCGAGCGCGTCCCACTGAGCGAGGTCCACCGCGCCTTTCAACTGGCGCGGGAGCGCCGCGCCCCCAAGGTGCTCGTCTGCCCCTGATCCCGCCGGGGTGGTCCACGGCTTGACTTCCCGCCGGGGCTCGGAGACGATACCACTGGCCTGCCCCGGGTCGACAGCGGGAGCGGGCAGGCGCAAGGAGAGAGGATGATGGCGGAGCCGATCGAGGTTGAGCTGCTGGTAGATGCTCGGGCGATCGTCGGCGAGGGGCCGATCTGGGACCCGCGGGACAATCGGCTGATCTGGGTCGACATCATGGGCCACAAGGTCCACCGCTATGACCCGGCAAGTGGGCAGGATGAGGCGTTCGACGTTGGGCAGCCGGTCGGCGCGGCGGCGACGCGTGCCTCCGGCGGGCTGGTGCTGGCGGTCCACGACGGCTTCGCCACTCTCGACCTGGCCACCGGGCGGGTCGAGCTGCTCGCCCCGGTGGAGCAGGACATTCCACACAACCGGATGAACGACGGCCGGGTGGACAGCGCCGGGCGCTTCTGGGCCGGCACCATGCCCTACGAGTGGCAGGAGCGCGTGGGCCAGGGCGCGCTGTACCGGCTGAACGCGGACCACACGGTGGAGCGAATCTTCGGCGGGGTGACGATCTCCAACGGGATCGACTGGAGCCCCGACGACCGGCTGATGTACTACGTGGACAGCCCGACGCAGCGGCTGGAGGTGTTCGACTACGACGCGGCCAGCGGGGCGATCAGCAACCGCCGCACGCTGGTCGAGATCCCCTCCGAGGTCGGCCTGCCGGATGGGCTAACGGTGGACGCCGAGGGGTACATCTGGCTGGCGGTCTGGGGTGGCTGGCGCATCCAGCGCTACAGCCCGGACGGCCGGCTGGATCGGGAGGTGCGCCTGCCGGTAAGCCAGGGCAGTAGCTGCTGCTTCGGCGGCCCGGACCTGATGGACCTGTACATCACTTCCGCCACCTCGGGCCTGGCGGAGGCGCAGCTCCGCCAGGAGCCACACGCTGGGGCGCTCTGGCGCTGCCGCCCGGGCGTCAAGGGCAAGGCGCCGCACAGCTACAAAGGCTGAGGCTCCTCTCCTGGCGGGCGAGGCCTGGCCGACGCTCGCTCGGCCGGGTGGCGAGCTTCCCTCTCTTCTGCACGGGGCCACCGCGGGCTAGGGTGGGTCCAGCCCCTGGAGGATCTTGAGCGCCACCTGGGCGGCCAGGCGGTCGTCGGCGTTCTCCAGGTCCAGCCCGGTGATCGTCTGGATGCGCTGCAGGCGGTAGCTCACCGTATTGACGTGGACGAACAGCTCGCGTGCCACGAGCTGCACGCTGCCGAGGTGGTGCAGGTACACCGTGAGCGTGTGGACGAGCTCGGTCTGGTGCTTGCGGTCGTAGGCGACCAGCGGCCCGAGCACCTGCTCGGCGTAGGCGCGCAGCTCCGCCGGATCGGCGATCTGGAACAGGAGACGGTAGATCCCCAGCTCCTCGAACGCGGTGGCGGTGCCCAGGCGGCCGAAGCGACGGGCGATGGCGACCGCGCGGCGCGCCTGGATGTACGACTGCGCCAGCCCGCCCGGGTCGTGGCAGGGTCCGCCAATGCCCACCGTGATGGCGATGGCCGGAAAGCGGCTCTGTAGCGCCTCGACGATGCTTGTGCCGAGCTCGGTCGCGGGGAGCGCCGCCGGGTGGGTGGGGTCGGGCTCCGGCGCCAGCACGACCAGCTCGTCGCGGCGGGCGACGGCGATCGCCGCGGCGGCCTGGAGAGCGACCAGGCGGCTGGCGGTGTCGAGCACGTGGCGGTGGCGGCTGAGCGCGGCGGAGTCGCCCGGGGCAGGGCCGCCCGGGCGCTCATCCAGCGCCACCGAGAGCACCCGGTAGGCCCGGGCCGGATCATAGCCGACCAGGAGCGCCCGCGCCCGTGCTTGCTCGGGATCGGCCACCTGTCCCAGGAGCAGGCTGTCGACCAGGTCCTCCTTGAGCCGGTCCCCAACGTCCTGGGCGATCCGCTCCCGCATGAGCGCCAGCGCGTGGACCGTGGCGGCGTGCTGGACCGCCAGCAGGTCCACCTCGGCGGACTCGTCGCCCGGCGGCTCCAGCACCGCCAGGTAGCCCATCAGCGCCTCGCCGACGACGATCGGGGCGATGACGCAGCCCTGGCCGCTGCCCCAGCCGGGGACGGGCGGGATGCGCAGCGGCCGGCGCTCGTCGGCCAGCGTCGCCAGCACGCGCTGCACCTGCGGGTCGGCGGCGGTCCACGGCAGCCCGGCCGTTGCCCCCTCGGCCGCGCCCGCGCTGGCGAGTGGCTGCAGCAGCGGGTCGAGCACCGTGACCGGGCGGCCGACCAGCTCCGCGAACAGGCGCGTGATCGCTTCCAGGGGGGCGTCCTGCAGCACCATGCCGGTGAGCCGGTCGTAGATCGAGACCAGGCGCTTCAGGTCGGCGTTCTGCGCAGAGAGGGTCTGTACCACTGCCTGGAGGCGGGCCAGAGTCCGGCGATCGGTCGTCTCCTCGGTCGCCGCCACGGGCTCACCTCGCGGCCGAGCGCTGGCTGGCGGCCAGGCGGCGCGCCGCCCGCACCAGCGCGACGAGCGGAGCGGCGGAGTCGCCCACGGCGCTGAGCAGCACCCCTTGCACCCGGGGCCAGGCCGCAGCGATCAGCTCCTCCGCGAGGACGATCCCGGCCGTCGCGCCGGCCTCGCCGGCGGCCCACATCCGCCGCGCAATCGGCTCGGGCACGGCCATCTCGGGCACCTCGTGCTGCAGATACTCGGCGTGGGCGAAGTCGCGCAGCGGCATCACCCCGAGCAGCACGGGCACCGGCGGCGCCAGCGCGTCGAGCAGTGCTTGCAGCGCCGCCAGGTCGTAGACCGGCGGGGTGGCCAGGAAGCGGGCCCCGGCGGCGAGCTTGGCTCGCGCCCGCTCCAGCTCCTGGGCCGGGTCGGCGGCGGTGGGGTTGACCCGCGCCCCGACGAAGAACGCCGTCGGCTTGCCGAGTGGAATCGCGTTGCAATCGCGCCCCTCGTTCAGCCCCTGGAGCACCGCGATCAACCCGAGCGAATCGACCTCCCAGATGCCGGCCGCGCTCGGGTAGTCGCCGCGCGGAGGCGGGGTTCCGGTGCGGCAGAGCACGTTGCGGATGCCGAGCGCGTGAGCACCAAGCAGGTCCGCCTGAAGCGCCGTCAGGCTGCGCTCCCAGGTGGTGGCGGTGAGCAGCACCTCCACCTGGAGCCGCTGGCGCAGCAGCAGCGCCAGCGCCACCGGGCTGATCGGCGCCCGGGCCCCGATCGCCGGGGCGACGGCGAGCACGTCGGCGCCGGCTTCCAGCAGCGCCGCCGCCTCCTGGACGAGGCGCTCGCCGTCGCCGCTTGGGTGTAGCTCGCAGGCGACCACGAAGTGCCCGGCAGCGAGCTGTGCCGCCAGTTGGCTCGTCTCGGGCGCGGGCGGGGTGGGGCGGGGCGGCTCAACGGCGGGGCGGGCCGCGACGGCCGCGGCCCGGCGCGGGCCAGGGCGCATGCCGGCCACCGCCCCGGCGACGGCCTCGATGTGGTCCGGGGTGGTGCCGCAGCAGCCGCCGACGATCGCCGCGCCGACCTCTACGCAGCGGCGGGCGTAGCGGGCGAAGTAGGCCCCGTCGGCGGTGTACTGGAAGCGTCCCCCGGCCATCACCGGGGGGCCGGCGTTGGGCTGCGCCGCCAGCGGCAGAGCGGTGTGCTCTGCCAGCGCGCGCAGCACTTCCAGCACGCCCTGTGGCCCAAGGGTGCAGTTCACCCCGGCCACGTCCACCCCCAGCCTCTCCAGCGCCGCGGCCACCTCGGCGGGCGTATCACCGGCCAGCGTTCGGCCATCCTCCATGAACGTCATCTGGGCGACGAGCGGCAGATCGGTGAGCCCGCGGGCGGCCTGGACCGCCGCGACCATCTCGCGCAGGTCGCCGAACGTCTCCAGGATCAGCAGATCTACCCCGGCCTCGAGCAGCGCCGCCATCTGCTCCCGCAGCGCCGCGCCAATGGCGTCTAGGCTCAGCGCTCCCCGGCCGCTCGGCGGCGCGGCCGGACCGACCGAACCAGCGATCAGCACCGGCACCCCGACCTGCTCGCGGGCCTGCTGGGCCACCCGCACCGCCGCTTGGTTGATCTCCGCCACCCGCTCCTCGAGCCCGTGCCGCGCCAGCCGGACCCGATTGGCGCCGAAGGAGTTGGTCTCGATGATCTCCGCGCCGGCGGCGATGTAGGCGCTGTGAATCGCCCGCACCAGCTCGGGCCGGGAGACGCTCAGCTCCGGCAGGGCGCGGTCCAGCGACACCCCGCTGGCGTGCAGCATCGTTCCCATCGCCCCGTCGCACACCAGCACCCGCTCTGCCAGCCGCGCCCGCAGGTCCTGTCGTTCCCGCATGCCCCGGTCCTCGTCGTCCCCGCGCCACCGCGCGCCTGGGGCCCTCGGCCCCCCCATTCTACGCCCGCGCCATCTGCCCCAGCCTCGGCGCCAGCCGCAGTGCCGCCTGGAGGCGCGGCGACCGAGACCCTGAACCGGTGTGAGGCGGCAGGCTTGCGGGATGGCCAACGCTCGGCTAGCATTGAGACATGGTATCAAATGGCACCATGGTGACGGTGGTGGCGGACCGGCTGGGGCAGCGCGGCTATCGCCTGACCGGCCCGCGGCAGCAGGTGCTCGGCGCCGTGCTCGGCCGCGAATCGCCCTTCACTGCTCAGGAGATCGTCGACGAGCTGGCGACGCGTGGAGTGGGGCGGGCGACGGTCTTCCGGACGCTCGACCTGCTGACCCGCCTGGGCGTGCTCAACCGCATTCACGCCGACGACCGGCTCCACCGCTACACCGTCTGTGACGAGGGGCACCACGATCATCTGGTCTGCCGTGCCTGCGGCGAGGTGGCCGAGGCGACCTCGCCGCGGCTGGAGGCGGCGGTGCGACAGGCCGCTCAGGAGAGCAACTTCCGCCCGCTCGGGCATTCCCTGGAGATCTACGGCATCTGCCGCTCCTGCCAGGGCGCATCCTAACCACGACAGGTCCTGCTCCGTCAGGGCGGGAGATTTGGAGGCGTGAAGTGAGACTCGGTATCATCGCCCTGCTCCTGGTGACGCTGCTGCTCGCCGCCTGCTCCTCTGGCGCTGGCCAGCGCGCGCCAGCGTCGAATCCCGCTCTGAGCGCACTGCCCGACGTGGGTGGGGGGCCGCGGGTAGTCGCCAGTACGTCGCTGCTGGCCGACCTGGTGCGCAACGTGGCCGGGACGCGGGCGCAGGTGGATTCCCTGGCGCCCGCTGGAGCCGACGTGGAGGATTACCAGACCCGGCCGGAGGATGCGCAGCGGGTAGCGAACGCCCAGGTGCTGGTTCTCAATGGCCTGGGGCTGGACCACTGGGCTGAGTCCCTGTTTGCGCGCGCCGGGCGCGGGGACGCGGTGCGGGTGACGCTTAGCGACGGCCTGCCGGTGATCAAAGACCCGCGGGAGCCCGCGAGCGCCGGCAATCCCCACCTGTGGCTGGACGTGCGCCTGGCGCTTCGCTACACGGAGAAGATCCGCGATGCGCTGATCCAGGCCGACCCGGCCGGCGCGGACGGGTACCGGGCCAACCAGGCCGCGTACGCGCAGCAGCTCGACGAGCTAGATGGCTGGATTCGGCAGCAGGTAGCGACGCTGCCTCCGGAGCGGCGTAAGCTGGTAACGTTCCACGATGCCTTCCCTTATTTTGCCCGGGCGTACGGCTTCGAGTTGATCGGGGTCGTCACCCCGGATCCGGGCCACGACCCCTCCGCGGGCGAGCTGGCTCAGCTCGTCAGCCGGGTGCGGGCCGCGGGCGTCCCGGCCGTCTTCGCCGAGGCGCAGTATTCGCCCAAGCTGGTCCAGGCGTTGGGCCAGGAGGCCGGGGTGAAGGTGGTGACGGACCTGTACAACGACAGCCTCGGACCGGCGCCGGCGGACACGTACGTCGGGCTGATGCGCTACGACGTGCAGAAGATCGTGGAGGCGCTGAAGTGACGGCCCCGGCCGCGCCGCTGATCGTGGCCAGTGGGGTGAGCGCCGGCTACGGCGCCCGCCCGGTGCTGGAGTCCGTGTCGTTCACCATCCAGGCCGGCGAGCTGGTGGCGCTGGTCGGGCCGAATGGCTCCGGCAAGAGCACGCTGCTGAAAGTGCTGGCCGGGCTGCTCCCAGCCCGGGCCGGGACGGTGCGGGTGCTGGACGCCCCGCCCGGGCGCCAGCCCCGCCGGGTCGCCTACCTGCCCCAGGCGGAAGCGGTCGACTGGACGTTTCCGGTCAGCGTGCTCGACGTCGTTCTGATGGGCCGCACTCCGCGCATCGGCTGGCTGCGCGGGCCGAGCCGGGTCGACCGCGAGATCGCGCTGGAGGCGCTGCGCCGGGTAGGCATGGCGCACCTGGCCGAGCGGCAGATCGGGGCGCTCTCGGGCGGGCAGCAGCGCCGGGTGTTCCTCGCCCGCGCCCTCGCCAATGAGCCCGACCTGTACCTGCTGGACGAGCCGGTGACCGGCGTCGACCCGACCACCGAGGAAGCGCTGATGGAGCTGCTGGACGCGGAGTGTCGGAGCGGGAAGGCGGTGTTCGCCAGCACCCACGACCTGTCCGGCGTCCTGGGCCACTTCGCCCGGGTGCTCTGCCTCAACCGCACCCTGGTCGCCGACGGCCCAGCGGAGATTCTGCGCGATCCCGACGTGCTGCGCGCCACCTACGGCGGCCACCTGGTGGAGGTGCGCGGCGGGACGGCGTTGCTGGTGGACGATCCGCACCATGGCCCCGATCACGCCGGGGCGAGGCGCGGCCATGCTTAGCCTGCTGCTCGACCCGCTCACGCTCGGCTTCATGCAGCGGGCGCTGCTGGCGGCGACGCTCGTCGGGCTCGTCACCGCGGTCACCGGGGTATACGTCGTCCTGCGCGGGCTCGGGTTCCTGGGAGACGCCGTCTCCCACGCGGCGTTCCCCGGCGTTGTCGCCGCCTTCCTGCTGGGAGCGCAGGTCACGCTCGGCGCGCTCGTCGCCGCGCTCGGCACCGCGGCACTGATCGGCTGGGTCTCGCAGCGTGGCGGCATTCGGAGCGACACCGCCATCGGCGTCATTTTCGCCGGCATGTTCGCCCTGGGTGTGCTGCTGCTCGGAACCGTGCGCGGCTACACTGGCGACCTGATGTCGTTCCTGTTCGGCAACGTGCTGGCCGTCGCCCCTTCGGACCTGGCGATTATCGCCGCGCTCGGGGTGCTGGTGCTGCTGGTGATGTTCGCGGTGCGCAAGGAGCTGGTGTTCGCCTCGTTCGACCCGCTCGGTGCTCGCGCCGCTGGACTGCCGGTTCGAGCGCTCGACTACCTGCTGCTGGCGCTGCTGGCAGTGACGATCACCGTCTCCATCCAGGTCGTCGGGATCATCCTGGTGATGGCGATGCTGTTGACCCCGGCCGCCACCGCCCGCCAGCTCGCCGACCGGCTGTCGTCCCTGGTCGCCCTGGCGGTGGCGATCTCGGTCGGCAGCGCGTTGGTGGGGCTCTATCTCAGCTACTACACCAACTGGGCCTCCGGGGCGACGATCGTCCTGCTTCAGACGGCGCTGTTCCTGCTCGCGCTCACCTTCGGTCCCCGCCGTAGCCTGCGGGCGTAGGCAGCCAGCAAGCGGTGGGCGGTGGCAAAAGGTGCGAATGTGGGCCGCCGCTGGTGTATGCTGCACGAGGTGCTGCGAGCGCGGTCGGCCTGGAGCGCCAGGCCAGGGCGCTCGGCGCGGGCGATCGGAGCGGCGACCGATCGCCGCTGGTGCGCGGCGCGCTGCCGATGACGAATCGCGGGCCGTTCATGGCTTCGCTCAAACGGATCGCGGCCGGTGGGGCCGCACTGGTGATCTGCCCCTGCCACGTGCTTTACGGCGCGGCGGCGCTGGCCGCTGGTGCGATGGGTGTCGCTGCCCCGGCCGCGCCGGAGGTGCAGGACGGTCTCCACGCCGTCTATCTCGCCAGCATGGGGCTGGGCGTGGCGCTCTGGCTGCGACGCGGCCGATCGCGCTCCGCTGCCCGGGACCAGGCCGGCGAGCGCCCCGCACTCGCCCGGCCAGAGCGAGGGCCGGGGATGGAGCATGGCTGAGCGGACTACGCGCCTCTGGCTGGCGCTCGCGCTCCTGGCCGTGGCGATGCTCCGGGCCGCCGGGCCAGGAGCGCTGGGCCAGTGGCCGCCGCTGGCGCGCGCCCAGACCGCCGATCTCACGCCCGACCCGACGCCCAGCGCGGCAGACGCCAATGCCACCTCGACGCCAGCACGCCCCTTCGTGGTCGCCATCGACCCGGGGCACGGGGGGACGGAGGTCGGCGCGGCGCACCCGAGCTGGGAGGGTGCCCCGCCGCTGCGGGAGAAGGATGTGAACCTGGCGATCGCGCTGGATCTGCGCGACCTGCTGGAGGCGCGCGGCTACCAGGTGGTGATGACCCGCACGATGGATACGAACGTCAACGTCGACGGGCTGGACCTGAACGGCGACGGCGTGGTGAACAATGACGACGACCTTCAGGCGCGGGTGGACATCGCCAATCAGGCCCACGCCGACGTGCTGGTGTCGATCCACAACAACGGCGCCGCGGATCGCAGCGTGCGTGGGACGAGCGTCTGGTACTGCGCGGATCATCCTCAGGGCGCTCGGGCGCGCCGGCTGGCTCAATTGCTCCAGCAGGCATTCCTGGCGCACCTGCGCGGGATCGGCTACAGCCCGCTGGACCAAGGCGCTAACGACGACCCGCCGTTGCACAAGCCGTACGGCCACCTGTTCGTCGTCGGGGTGAAGACGCCTCGAGTGGCGCGCCCCTCGGAGATGCCCGGCGTGGTGGGCGAATCGCTGTACGTGACCAACGACCGCGAGGCGGCGCTGCTCGCCCAGGAGCAGGTCCGCCAGGAGCTCGCCGCCGCCTATCGCGACGCCGTCGTGGCGTTCCTGGAGCAGCCGCAGTGAGAGCGAGCAGCCAGCAGGGGGGACGCGCTGGCGCCGGCGGGGCGAGCGCACCGCGATGAGCAGCGGGCGTTCGGCGCGGTGGACACCCCAGAACGAGTCGCGCCGAGCGCATCCCAGCGCCAGCCGGTGGAGGCTGGGCGGCGGGATCGTCCTGCTTGTGGCAGTGGTCGTCGGCCTGCTCGTCCTCAGCCAGTGGATGCTGTGGTCCACCCCCGCCTCGCCCGCCTCCAGCGCGGACGCGGCGCGCCTCGCCCCAGGCGACTCCCATGCTCCCCCGCCGTCAGCCACGGCGTCACAATCCACCCGGGCGGCGGAGAGCCCCGAGCCGGCGCTCGCGCGCCTGCCGGCGACGCCGGCCGCCGCCGCACCCGCTCCGAGCATGGCCACGGCGCCAGCCTCCAGCCCGAGCCCTGCAACGGCGACGCCGGCCGCGACCGCCACTCCGAGCGCAACCCCCAGCCCGACGGTAACGCCACTGCCTACCGATACCCCCACTCCCATAAGCACGGCGACGCCGGAACCCAGCCCCACGCCGCTCCCGCCGACCGCCACGCCAGCGCCTGCGGATATCGTTGTCCCCCTCGCGCTGCCCGAGGTCGGCTCCGTGTCCACCTCGCGGCCGGTGCTGGCGCTTACCTTCGACGCGGGCGGTGAGCTGGGCGCGACGATGCAGACGTTGCAGGTGCTGCGCGGCCACGGGGTGCACGCCACGTTCTTCGTGACCGGTGCCTTCGCCGACACGTATCCGGACGCCGTCCGGCAGATGGTGGCGGACGGGCACGAGCTGGCCAACCACACCTACTCGCACCGCGACCTCATCCACCTGCCTGACTGGGAGATCCAAGACGAGCTGGAGCGGGCGGACGCGGTGCTCCGCCAGTTCAGCGGCCACAGCACTCGGCCGCTAATGCGCATGCCCTACGGCAGCCGCGACAAGCGGGTGCTGCGGGTCGTCGGCCAGGCTGGGTACCGCTCGATCTACTGGACGGTGGACTCGCTGGACTGGCGGGACGGGGCGACGCCGCAGGGGGTCGCGGCGCGGGTGCTGCGGAACGTTGGCCCGGGCGACATCGTGGTCGAGCACTGCGCGACGACCGCGACGGCCGGAGCGCTACCAACGATCCTGGATGGGCTCCAGGCGCGTGGCCTGGCCGTGGTGACGGTGTCGGACCTACTGCGCGACGAGCAGCAAGGCGAGTGAGCGGTCGCCGAGGTGAGTCGGACAACAATCGGGGGTATCGCGCCTGCGGCGGGACGGATGGGAAGGCAGGGCAGGCCAAGTTCGGCAGCGCTTGAGGCTGTTTAGCGCGGCTCCAGCGCGTAGCGCACCAGCACGAAGACGATTGAGCCGCCCCAGAACAGAATGACGGCCCAGCCGCCAAGCGTCCAGCCACGCTGGCGCTGCCGCTGGCCATAGCGCACCAGCACCGCCCCGGCGGCGATGACCACCGCGGCCGCGCCGAGCAGCAGCGCAACAAGCTTCGGGTCCAGCGGCTCCTCCCTCTGCGGCGGCGCGGCGCAGTTGCTCCGCACAGGGCGCCTCGGCTCACGCGGCCGTTGCCGAGGTCTGCGCCAGCCGACCGCGCCGCTCGCGTACCGGTATCCGGATGATTGTGGCAGGTCCTGCTGGCGGCCGGCTCGCGGCTCCGCTCGGCACGCTCGTGGCTCCTGCGGCGAGCCGGGGCGCCAGCGGGAACGCTCCGACGACGAGGTGGGAGCGCGCCACGGCTCCAGGCGTGGCACGCGGGGAGTTGCGGGGCGCGGCGATCATGGGGGAGACTCAGACGGAACGCACGCCCCGGTGTGGGTGGGCCCAGGGAGGACAGGGTGCGCTGTGAGGAAGTGTGCGGCAAGGTCGCGGTGATAACGGGTGCGAGCCGAGGGATCGGCTTCGGGATCGCGGCCCGCTTCGCCGCGGAAGGGGCGAAGGTGGTCATCTCGGCGCGTGGCGCGGAGGCGCTGGAGCACGCGGCGCAGCGGATCCGCCAGGCGGGCGGGGAGGTGCTGGCGGTGCCGACGGACGTGTCGGTGCCGGAGCAGGTGGAGCATATGTTCCAGGAGACGGTGCGCGCCTATGGGCCGCCGCACATCCTGGTCAACAACGCCGCCTGGGCCACACCGCAAGCCCATATTCTCGAGATGGACCTGCAGCACTGGGACACGGTGATCGCGAGCAACCTGCGCAGCGTCTATCTCTGCTGCCACCGTGCCGCTAACCTGATGGTGGACGCCCGAATCAAGGGCAGCATCGTCAACATTAGCTCCTTCGCCGCGGCGCGGGCGCACCGCTATATGGCCGCCTACGACGCCACCAAGGGCGGGATGGAGGCGATGACGCGGACGATGGCGCTAGACCTGGCCCCCTTCGGCATCCGCGTCAACGTGGTGGGGCCAGGCGCGATCCATACCGAGGAGTTCGAGGCATACGGCGAGGAGGCCAAGGCGCGGCGCGGCGCGGTGGTACCGCTGGGCCGGGTGGGCTATCCGGAGGATGTAGCTGGGGCGGTACTGTTCTTCTGCTCGGACGACGCCTCGTACATCACCGGGCAGACGCTCTACGTGGACGGCGGGATGCTGGCGCAGCTCCGCTCGCCTCAGGTGGACACGCCGCTGCCGGAAAGCGTCAAGGCGCGGCTCCCCCGGTAGGGAGGCGACGCCGCGGCGCGGTCCCCCGGGCGACCCTGACGCGGGCTCATTCCAGGGGACCGCGCTCCGCTGCCGGCCCGGCGGCCGACCGCTCGGCCGGCCCCTGGCGCGGGGCTCAGGAGGCCGAGAGCGTGCCCTCCAGCGCCAGCAGCCGCTGCTTGACCTCGGGGCCATAGGCGTAGCCGCCGAGCGAGCCGTCGCTGCGGAGAATCCGGTGGCAGGGGATGACGATCGGCAGCGGGTTGCGGCCGAGCGCGGCGCCGACGGCGCGCGCAGCGCGCGGGGCGTTGATCGCGCGGGCGAGCTCGGCGTAGCTGCGCACCTGGCCGAAGGGGATCGCGGCGGCAGCCCGCAGCACCCGCTCGCCGAAGGCGCCAACATCGCGCAGGTCGAGCGGCAGCTCGAAGCTCGTCCGGCGGCCCTCGAAGTACTCGAGGAGCTGGCGGCGGGCGTCGGCCAGCCGCTCCGGGGCGCGGCGCGCCTCGCTGGGAAGCACCGGCGGGCGGTCCCGCAGGTACTGGATGGTCCGCAGTCCGCGCTCGGAGGCGGCCAGCAGGATCGGTCCGACCGGGGAATCCAGGGTATCGTAGTAGACCACCTCCCGGGCGCGGGCCAGCGCCTCGGCCAGCGCCGCGCGCGCCTCGGCCACGCCCGGAGCCGGCGCCTGCCACTCTTCCAGGAGCCGGTGGAGGCGGGTATCGATCATGGCCAGGTGCTCGCAGTCCGGGCAGGGGGGCTCGACAGGCAGCATGAGTGGAGCGCCGTCCCCTGCCAGCCAGCGCTCCTGCTGCTGGGCGAAGGCGGCGCACGAGTGCAGGCTCTTCATCGTTCCTCCAGGGTTTGGCGCAGCTTTCGAATCGCCTGATACACATGGGCGCGGGCGGTGTCGGCCGAGCAGCCGAGCGCGGCTCCAACCTCGGCGTAGTCGAGCCCCTGCACTCGGCGCAGAAGGAGCGCCGCGCGCTGGCGCCGCGGCAGAGCGGCGATAGCGCTCTCGACGCCCGCCAGCGTCTCGCGGCCTTCAACGATGGCCGCTGGATCGTCGCCCCGCGAGCCTCGCAGCGTGTTCTCCGTGCCGTCGAGCGAGGCCGTCGGCCGACGGCGGCTGAGCGCGTTCAGACACAGATTGTGGGCGATACGGTACAGCCAGGCGCGGTGGGCGCCCCGGCCATCCAGCCGCGCGAACGCGCGATAGGCGCGCAGGAAGGTCTCCTGGAGCAGATCGCGGGCGAGCTGCTCGTCGCCGCTCAGGCGCCAGAGATACCGGTACACCTCGTCCTGGTGCCGCACCACGAGCGCTTCGAACTCGTCTGCCACGGCCACCACCATACTCCACCTCGCCGGGCGCGCGGTGCCTTGCGCGTCCACTCCTAAAACCCATCTGCGGCTGCTGTGTGAAACCGCGGCTGCACGCCCCGCGTTTCACGTGAAACCCGCGAGCGGGCTACGCGTAATCGTGGCGCGCCTGGTCTGTCTGAGAGCGCAAGTGCAGGGGCGCTGTCCCAGGCAAGCACACTCGGCCTCGCCGAGTGTGACAGCCAGGCAGGATACGTCGGGCCAGCCCACACGGATGCGGGCCGCGCGGGGGAGCGAACACCGAGGCCCCCGAGTCTGCCGCTGCTCGGGGGCCTCGATTGAGTGCTGAGCCTGCCTCGCCCCGCTCCCAGATGGGAGCGGGGTACACCCGGCGGCCCGAGAAGGAGACGGTCATTTCGCGGCGCGCGCCGAGGCAGTGAGCGCGGGCCCGCGGTGGGCCAGCAGCGCTGAGAGGCGGGCTGGCCGGCGTTAGCCCGTCGAGGACAGGCGCGAGCAGCGCCTACCTGGGCACGTAGCCCGGGATGAAGATGGCGTGGACCGGGTAGATCTGGACCCGCGGCTGGCGGGGATCCCCAACTGTTGCACTCCGGGCATCAGCCGGGTGTTGACGAACGTCTGGAATGCCTCGACGGAGTCCCAGACGTCCGCGGTGCGCAGGCCGGTGTCGGTAAACGCTGCGACGTGGAGGATCCCGCCGGGTGCGACGTCGCCCTCCCAGTTCACCAGCTTCCGCGCTGCCTCGTACTGCTCTGAGGTCACCCCGTCCCACTCCATCAGCATCATGACCGCCATGGTCTCGTCCTCCCCGTGTCTAAGCGTTTGGAACGCGCCCATTCGCCGGGGCGCGCCTTGCTTTCAGAGATACGCCAGGAGCCAGCGCGCGGATCACGAGGCGACGAGGCGCTCTGTTCGACCGCCCCAGCGTTTTGACGCGCTCTGGGGGCCCCGACTATAATCCCGCGTCGCGGCCTCGCGCCGAGGTCGCTTGTCTTCCAGTTCGTTCGTCCGAGGATGATGCCGTGCCCAAGCGCACGTACCAGCCCAAGCGCGTGCCGCGAAAGCGCGAGCACGGCTTTCTCAAGCGCATGCACACCCGCGCTGGCCGCAATGTGCTCCGTCGCCGGCGTCTGCGTGGCCGCAAGCGGCTGACGGTCGTCTAACAGCGTGATGGCGCGCCGCGGGGTGTTCCCGTGGCCCATAGCGGGGTCCGGCCAAGCGGGCCGCTTGATCAGATATGCGACGTGGCAACGCGGTTCGTCGAGCGCTCTGGCGTCTTGGCTTGCGGCCGAGATGCTCGCCGGGCCATATCTGCCGCGTTGCTCCGTACCGGTGCGGTGAAGCGCGAGCTGCGTCTGCGCCGCCCGGCCGACTTCGAACGGGTGCGCGCCGGCAAGCGTTCATGGTTTCAGCCGCTGCTGGTGCTGTACGCTTTGCCCAACGGGCTGGAATTCACCCGTGTGGGGGTATCGGTTGGCAAGCGGGTGGCCAAGGCCGCGGTGGTGCGCAACCGGGTCCGCCGGCGCATCCGCGAGGCGGTTCGGCTCCGCTACCCGCGCCTTCGGCCCGGGTACGACCTGGTGTTCATCGCCCGAGCGCCGAGCGCGGAGGCAGATTGGGCCGCCCTCAGTGGGGCGGTGGAGCGGGCGCTGCGCCGGGCGAGACTCTTGCAGGATTGAGTATCAGGACGGCATGAACCAGCGTGGTGGCCCGAGCGGCCTCGGATGGATCGAGCGGGGCACAACTCGCCTGGCGCTGGCGCTTCTGCGTTTCTACCAGGCGGCGATCTCGCCCTGGCTCCCGCCTGCCTGTCGCTACCAGCCAACGTGCTCGCGCTACGCTGCCGAGGCGGTGGCACGCTACGGCGTGGCGCGCGGCGGCTGGCTCGCGTTGCGGCGGCTGGGTCGCTGCCATCCGTTTCACGCGGCCGGTTATGATCCGGTCCCATAGCGGCGGGCGTATCCCGCCGGGTATCTACGTAATGTTCGGTCGGCTCGCCCCGGCGCTGCCCGGCTCCTGGAGGCCGTGTTGAGTATCGGCGAAATCTGGCTTCACTTCGTGGTCAGCCCCCTCACTACGGGGCTGGTCGTCCTCATCAACCTCACGGGTAGTGCTGCGCTCGGGATCGTTGCATTCACGCTCGTTACCCGCGTCATCCTGCTGCCGCTGAGCGTGATGCAGATCCGCTCACAGAAGAAGATGCTGGCGCTGCAGCCGCAGTTGAAAGAGCTTCAGAAGCGCTTCGGCAAGGATCGCGAGCGACTGATGCAGGAGCAGATGCGGCTCTATAAAGAGCACGGCGTTCAGCCGGCGATGGGCTGTCTGCCGCTGGCGCTCCAAATGCCGATCCTGTTTGGACTGTACGCCGCGCTGAGCAACCTGGCGCACTACTACAATCCGCAGTACGGCCAGTATCTGACCGATTTCCAGAAAACGGCCGGGCCTGCGCTGCTCCAGCCCTTCCTGTACCTGTGCAACCTGGCCGGTCCCGACGGCATCCCCTTGCACTGCGGTGACAACCCGATGGATCCGGCGAACTTCCTGACGATTGGCGGCATCCACGTGCCGGGGCCGATGCTGCTGGTGATGACGGTGCTCTCCTACGTCGTCCAGAAGATGATGGTGATGCCAACGAGCGACCCGCAGCAGCAGCAGATGAACCGGATGATGGCGTTCATGCCGTTGATGTATCTCTTTTTCTTTTCCACCGTGCCAGCAGGGCTGGTGCTCTACTGGCTAGTGACCAACCTCTTCAGCATTGTTCAGCAATACTTCATCGCCGGCCGGCGCTCGCTGTTCCCCGCGGCCGCTGCCGCCGAGTCCGTGCCTCCCCCGACGCCAGCGCTGGTCGAGAAGTCCCCCGAGCCGAATGGCGCGGCTCCCGAGCTCCCCGCGACCGAGCGCCGCGCCGCTGCTTCCCGTGCCACCAAGAGGAGGAAGAGTGGACGACGTTGAGCAGAACGACGAGCTGGAAAGCGTTGAGACCAGCGGCGCCTCTGTGGACGAGGCGGTGCAGAAGGCGCTCAACCTGCTCGACCTGGACCTCGAAGACGTCGAGGTCCAGGTGCTCCACCCCGGCGGCAACGGCGCCGAGGCGCGCGTCCGGGTCACCGCCCTGCCCTACGAAGAGGAGGAGTACGAGGACGAAGCCGAAGCTGAGGGCGAGTACGGCGAGGAGTACGAGGGAGAGGAAGAAGAGGAATACGAAGAGCTGCCGCTGAGCGAGGCGGCCACCACCGCGCTGGAGCTGCTCGAGCGGACGCTGGAGCTGATGGGTATCGCGGCGCAGATCGACGTGGAGGAGGTCGAAGAGGAGCAGGGGCCGCCGACGATCTACCTCGACCTGAGCGGCGAGCACATGGGGTTGCTGATCGGCCGCCGCGGCGAGACCCTGGCCGCGCTCCAGTTCCTGCTCGGCCTGATGCTCAACCGCCGGTTGGGCGGCCGCAAGGCGCGCGTAGTGGTAGATGCCGAAGGCTACCGCGAGCGACGGGCGCGCATGCTGCGTGACATCGCGTACCGCGCCGCCGAGCGCGCCCAGCGGATCCGCCAGCCGGTGGTGCTGGACCCGATGCTGCCATCGGAGCGCCGCATCGTCCACCTCTCGCTCCAGCAGCATGGCGCCGTCACCACCCACAGCATTGGCGAGGGCGCCAACCGGCGCGTGGTCATCACTCCGAAGCGAGCGGTCTAGCCCGTGCGCGGTCCGCGGCCGGCATCCGCTACGATAGGGGCCTGCACCGATTCGGCGCGAAGCTGGTCCTGGCCACGGGAGCCGCTACCGGCTTGCCGCTGATCGCTGACCGCTGAGGGCTGAGGGCTGCCCCGTGCCTGAGATCGACTACTTGCTGATCGGCCACGTGGTGGTCGATCGCATCTCGAAAACCCGCGTGCGCTTCGGCGGGACGGCCGCCTACGCCTCGCTGACGGCCCGCAACCTGGGCATGCAGACCGCGGTGCTCACCAGCGCTGCCTTCGAGCCCGGGTTGGTGGACATCCTGACCAACATTCGTGTGGCTCGCGTCCCCTCCGAGTTCACCACCCAGTTCGTGAACACCTACGACCTCTTCCACCGGCGGCAGCAGCGGATCGAGGCGGTCGCGGAGCGGCTGGAGCCACGCCACGTGCTCCCAGAGTGGCAGGATGCCTCCGTGGTCCACCTCGCCCCGCTCGTCCAGGAGGTGGACCCAGCCTTCGCCGATGTCTTCCCCCATTCGCTGCTGGGCATCACCCCGCAGGGCTGGCTGCGCGCCTGGGATGAGCAGGGTCTTGTCCGGCCCAAGGAGTGGGAAAACGCCGACGCGCTGCTGGAGCGGGCCGACGCGGTGATCCTGAGCGAGGAGGACGTCGCCCGCCCGGAGCAGATCACCGACCTGGCGGCGCGGGCCCGGCTGCTGGTCGTTACCCAGGGGAAGCGCGGCGCGACGGTGTTCCAGCGCGGCAAGCCACCCTTCTGCTCGCGCGCCTTCAAGGCGGCACGCGAGACCGACCCCACCGGCGCCGGGGATGTCTTCGCCGCCGCCTTTCTCACGCACCTCCACCGCAGCGGCGACCCGTTCCAGGCGGCGGAGCTGGCCAACTGCGTCGCCTCCTTCGCGGTCGAGCGCGCCGGCATCAACGGCGTGCCCGAGCTGGAGCAGGTGCAGGCGCGCTGGGCGAGTGGTAAGCGACACCGATGAGGCGAGAAACGGCCGGATGGCAGCCGGCCGCTCTCGGCGAGCATGCGCCGCGGCACGGCAACTCCAGCGCTGTAGCGGTGGCTATGCCGCCAGGACCGCGATGGCTGCTCTGCCTCGAACCCCTGATTGCCGCTGGCTGGCGCCTGGCCGCTGATGACTGACCACCTCCCGCGCACCATTGCCATTGCCAATCAGAAGGGCGGAGTGGGGAAGACCACCACCGCGGTAAATCTGGGCGCCTACCTGGGGTTGGTGGCGCGGGTGCTGCTGGTCGACCTGGACCCACAGGCGAACGCGAGCGCCAGCCTGGGCCTCGACACCCGCCGGCTCGCCCCGTCCACCTACGAGGTGCTGCTGGGCGAGGCGCCGCTCAAGCAGGTGGCACGGCCGAGCGGGCTGGCCGGGCTGGACATCGCCCCGGCCAGCCACGCCCTGGCCGGGGCCCAGGTAGAGCTGGTGGAGGCTCCCCACCGGGAGCGCCGGCTCGCCCAGGCGCTGGCGCCGCTGCGGACCAGCTACGACCTGATCCTGATTGACTGCCCGCCCTCACTCGGTCTGCTCACGCTCAACGCGCTCGCCGCCGCCGACGCGGTGCTGATCCCAGTCCAGTGCGAATATCTGGCCCTGGAGGGACTCGGACAGCTCATGGACACGCTGGCGCTGGTGCGCGAGCAGCTCAATCCCCGCCTGGAGATCCTCGGACTGCTGCTGACGATGCACGACCCCCGCACCAACCTGAGCGCCCAGGTGATCGACGAGGTGCGGCGCCATTTCCCCGAGGTCGCCTTCCAAACCGTGATCCCCCGCTCGGTGCGGCTCTCGGAGGCGCCCTCCTACGGCCAGCCGATCCTGACGTACGCGCCCGACAGCCGTGGCGCGCACGCCTACGCCGCGCTGGCAGAGGAGGTCCTGGCACGCGGCGTGGAGGCGCCACGATGACCCAGCCGCGCGGCGGACTCGGGAGAGGGCTCGGGGCGCTGATCCCGCGCGCCAGCACCGGGCTGCACGAGATTCCGGTCGACCGCATCGCACCGAATCCTCAGCAGCCACGCGAGCGGCTGGACGAGGCGCAGTTGGCAGAGCTGGCCGAGTCGCTGCGCACCCACGGCGTGCTCCAGCCCCTGGTTGTTACCCAGGGAGAGGATGGGCGCTACCTGCTGATCGCCGGGGAGCGCCGCTGGCGCGCGGCACGGCTGGCAGGGCTGAAGACCGTCCCGGCGGTGGTGAAAGAGGCCACGCCGCGCGAGCGGCTGGAGTGGGCGCTGGTCGAGAACCTCCAGCGCCAGGACCTGGGGCCGCTGGAGACGGCGGCGGCGTATCGCCAACTCATCGAGGAGCACGGGCTGACGCAGGAGGCGGTCGCGCAGCGGGTCGGCAAGAGCCGCGCCGCTATTGCCAACACGCTGCGGCTGCTCAGCCTTCCGGCTGCCGCGCGCCAGGCGCTCGCCGCCGGAGCGATCAGCGAAGGTCACGCTCGGGCGATCCTCGCCTGCCGCGGCGCGGCGGCGCAGCAGGCGCTGCTGGATGCCATCCTGGAGCGCGGGTTGTCTGTGCGGCAGGCAGAGGCCTGGAGCCAGCGCGCGGCAGAACAGGAGACCGGGCGCGCTCCGCGCCCGGTGGACCACGACCTCGCAGCGATGGAAGACCGCTTTCGGCTGGCGCTGGGCACCAAGGTGTCGCTGCAGCGCGGACGGAAGGGCGGCAGGCTGGTAGTGTACTTCTTCTCGGACGAGGAGCTGGAAGGACTCTACCAGGCGATCTGTCGCCCTGAGGAGTAGCTCACGCCGCGCTCAGAAGTGCTCGCGGCTGGAATCTCGTACCTCGCGCGCTTCACCGTACGGATAGTGAGCGAAGGCGCGGCTCGCGGCTCCACAGCAGCACATGCAGGCGGGCGCGCCGCTCGCGCAGGGTCGCGCCTGCCGGCGATCCACCGGAGCGCTTCCGCAAAGCGGGAGCCCGAGGGAGCGGCCCTCGGGCTCCGAGCCACTGGTTGGGGGTGCTGGAAGCCGTTACTTGCCGGTTGGCATCTGGGCCGCAGGCATCTGCGCCGACGGCGCCGCGGGAGCAGCGGCCGCGCCGGCCGTGCCGGTGACGACCACGGTGCCGCTCATGATCGGCCCGTGGATGATGCAGTAGTACGAGTACGTCCCGGGCCGGGTGAACGTCAGCGAGTACGTATTCGGGGGCGGCGCCCCGGGCGCGGTCGGGTAGGCGGATAGGAAGCCAGAGTTCGTGTAGCCGGTCCCGTTATACGTGCTGCCGCCAGCCGGCCTGATCGCCATTGGGTTGAGCACCAGCTTGGGCGGCCCACTCGCCTGCGGCTCCGGCAGGAAGAACTCGACCGGGGGGCCACCGGACAGGAACGTCACGGTGTGCGGGTCCTGCGTGTCAACCGTCCAGGTCAGCGTATCGCCGACGTTGATCGTCACCCTATTCGGAGTGAAGTGCAGGCTCTCGGCCTTGGTCCCCTTCACGCCGGCCATAATCGTCGTTGTCGGAATGTTGCTCATCGCCGCTTCCTTGGCCTGCACGGAGCCGACGTAGTCCTTCTGCAGCCCAGGAATGGCACTGGCGACCTGATCCGGCGTCATCGGCGGCTGCTCGTCGCGCACCAGCACCACGCCCGCCATCTCCGGGTGAACGGCGCAGATGTAGGCGTAGGTGCCAGCCTTGGGGAAGGTCAGCGAGTACGGCACCGGCTGCGGCGGGCCGCTCCCCTCCTCCATCGGGATCCCTGAGTTCACCATGCTCGAGCCGTCGAACACGTTCCCGCCCACCGGGAAGGCGATCTCCGGGTTGAGAATGAGCTGGCTCGGGTTATCGGGATCCGGGATGACCAGCGCGGGACGGGGCTGGCCGGCCAGAAACTGGACGTTGTGGAACCCGACGATGTTCCAGGTCACCGTGTCGCCAGGCTGGATCTGGACCACATCTGGCATGAACGCGGTGACCTCGATCCCACCGGTCTCGTCCGATCCTCCGGCCTGGACTGTATAGGTCGTCGCCGCGTGCGCGGGCACCAGCGGGGCGAGCACGCTCGACGCCACCAGCGTGAGTGAAAAGAACAACCGGTTCAACCACGAGCTGTGCACGAAGCAGCCTCCTTCACCGACATTCCGTCGCCTTCTTTCACCCTCACTGAGCCCGAAGACCCCGTGAAGCCTGGGGATGGGCCGCTACCAGGGAATCGCGCCGTACGTTGCCAGAAGCGCCTCGAGGGCACGCGAGAAGACTTCCCCGCCCGCCCTGTCGAGACGCGCACAGGGAGACACGTTCAGTGTACGAATCCTGCCGAGGCTGTCAAGGCGCGGCTCGTCACTGCCCCGTCACTCCGCGATGCTGGCGACCCAGCATCACCTCCCGGCTATCGCCCGCTCCATCCCTCGCCTTGCTCGGGGAGAGACGGGCGGAGATGGTGGCAGCGCACCTGGCCGCCTGGTCTCCTGATGGGTCCGCCGGTAATTAGCGGCGCTGGGTCCAGGCTGCGGCGGCATATTTCGTCGCCCGCAGGTGCGCCGCGCACGCCCGTTCAGCGGCGGTAAGCGTCCGGGGCGCCGGCGGCCCGCCGCCGAGCGCGGGAGTGAAGGCGGAGACGAGCGCCGCGGCGACCTCGGCCAGCGTGACGGGCCGGGCCAGCTCTCGCTCGAGGTCCGTCACGCGCGCGGCGAGCAGGCAGGCGCGCCGCTGCGCCTCGGCCTCGGTGGCAGCGGCGAGCCAGTGCGCCGTCTCGGCGGCGTCGAAGCGCAGCAGTATTCCGCCCTCGTGCAGCACCACGCCGCGGCGCCGGAGCTGGGCGCTACCTACCAGCTTGCGGGTTCCGATGACGACCTCGTACGGGGAGAGGGAGCCGTAGCACGCGGCTTTCAGCAGCGGGTGGGCGCCGTCGGCGCGGGCCTCCTGCACCGAGACGAGGCGGGCCGGGAGGCCGAGCGCCTGGAGCGCCGCGGCGACGTGGCGATTGAGCTGCCGGTAGGCGTCGATCAGGTCGGCTGGGGCGAGGGGGTGTCCCGGAGGCAGCGCCAGGCTGAAGCCGAGGTGCCCGCCGTCGTGCAGCACCAGCGTCCCGCCGGAGGCGCGCCGAACGACCGCGGGGCCGCGCCCCGCGCGGGCGGCGGGGCTGAGGTCCGCCAGCGGCTGGAAGCTGCCCAGCGCCAGGCACGGCTCGGACCAGGTGTACAGCCGCAGCGTCGGCGGGGACTCTCCTGCCCCCACCGCCGTCGCCACCGCCTCATCGATGGCGAGATTGGTTGCCCCGTCGCGCGCTTCGAGCTCCAGCAGCCGCCAGCCGTGCATCGCCCGGAGTATAGTCAACCCCGTGAAACGGCTCTTGGTCGGGATGTCCGGCTCTACCGGCGCCATCTACGGCGTCCGGCTGCTCGAGGTGCTGCGGGAGCGGCCGGACATCGAGACGCACCTGATCGTCAGCCCCGCCGCGCGCCTTACCGTGGAGTATGAGGTTGAGCGGCCGTTCGAGGAGGTGCTGGCGTTGGCCGACGTGGTGGAGGATTATCACGACGTTGGCGCCGGGCCGGCCAGCGGCACCTACCTGACGATGGGGATGGTGGTCGCGCCGTGCAGCATGAAGACGCTGTCCGCGATTGCCAACTCCTACACGGATAGCCTGCTCACCCGCGCTGCCGACGTCTGCTTGAAGGAGCGACGGCCACTGGTGCTGCTGGCGCGGGAGGCCCCGCTGCACCGCGGCCACCTGCGCCTGATGCTGCTCGCGGCAGAGGCGGGGGCGATCATTCTCCCCCCCATGCCGGGCTTCTATATCCGCCCGCGCACGATCCTGGACCTGGTGGACCATACCATCGGCAAGGCGCTGGACCTGCTTGGCATCGAGCACACACTCTATCCCCGCTGGGCCGGCCTGCCGCCCCGCCCGCCCGAAGAGTAGCGTTTGCTGCTCCCCGCCGGAACACGTCCGTATAATCCCGCCAGGGTCCGCGTGGGCGGCTATCGCGCGGGCCAGGAGGGCCGTGTGGCGCTGGCAAGTGTCGCTGAAGCGATTGAGGAGATCAAGCAGGGGCGTATGGTCATCGTCGTGGACGACGAGGACCGTGAGAACGAGGGCGATCTGGTCATCGCCGCCGAGCACGTCACCCCTGAGGCGATCAACTTCATGGCGCGCGAGGCGCGCGGGCTGATCTGCATGCCGATGACTGGAGCGCGGCTGGACGAGCTGCAGATCCCGCTGATGGTCGAGCGCAGCAACTCCGTCCACGGCACCGCCTTCACCGTCTCGGTCGAGGTGAAGGGCAAGACCACCACCGGGATCTCCGCCGCCGATCGCGCCGCCACCGTGCGCGCCCTGATCGACCCGAGCACCCGCCCCAGCGACATCGTTCGCCCCGGGCACATGTTCCCTTTGCGTTATGTGGAGGGCGGGGTGCTCAAGCGCGCCGGCCATACCGAGGCCTCAGTCGACCTGGCCAAGCTGGCCGGGCTGTATCCGGCGGCGGTCATCTGCGAGGTGATGAACGACGATGGGACGATGGCCCGCCTGCCCGACCTGGAGCGCTTCGCCGCGCGGCACGGGCTCAAGATTATCTCCATCGCCGATCTGATCGAGTACCGCCGCCGCACCGAGCGGCTCATCTGGCGGGCGGCCGAAGCGCAGGTCGAGACCGACTTCGGCCCCTGGCGCGCGGTCGCCTACGAGAGCCTGGTGGATGGCGAGCACCATCTGGCCATGGTGCGTGGGGAGGTGCACCTCGGCCCGCCGCCGCTGGTCCGGATGCATAGCGAGTGCGTCACCGGCGATGTGTTCGGCTCGCGCCGCTGCGACTGTGGCGAGCAGCTCCGGCTGGCGATGGAGCGGATCGCCGAGGAGGGGCGGGGCGTCATCGTCTACCTGCGCCGGCACGAGGGGCGCGGGATCGGGCTCGTCCACAAGCTGCGTGCCTACGCGCTCCAGGAGCAGGGGCTGGATACGGTGGAGGCGAACCTGCATCTCGGCTTCCCACCCGATCCGCGCGACTACGGCATCGGAGCGCAGATCCTGGTCGACCTGGGCCTGACCAAGCTGCGGCTGCTGACGAACAACCCGGCCAAGCGCGCCGGGCTGCAGGGCTTCGACCTGGAGATCGTCGAGCGGGTGCCGCTCATCACCAAGCCGCGCGAGGAGAACCGGCGCTATCTGGCCACCAAGCAGGAGAAGCTCGGACACCTGCTCGGGCTGGGCGTGGATGGGGAGGGCGCGCGCGCCGAGCAGAGCCGCTCCTGATCCCTACGCCGTTCCGCGAGCTGCCGCGCTACGCCAGCGGCTCCAGACCGAGCGCCACGCGTCCAGTGAACAGGAGCTGCCGCTTCTCCTGCAACGGGTGGAACTGTGCCCCGTGCGCATCGCGCAGCAGCCGTTCCAGGCCCACCGCTCGGAAGAACGCCGCGCCGCCGGCTACCTCCAGCGCTTTCTCGGCGGTCCGGAGCACTGCCTCGGCGGCGATCGTCTTCCGAACGAAGATGGCGCTCGCGGTCCGGTCAGTCACCTCGAACTGGTAATTGTTCGCGATCTCGACCATCCCGCGGACCGCCATCTGTGCGGTCACGAGGGCGTTCTCCAGCTCGCCGACAAGGTACGGAATGGTTCGGTCCTCCCGCTTCTTGGTGGCGATCCCGCGCGCCAGCTCGGCCGCCGCCTCCGCCACGCCCAAGTAGACCGACATGACCAGCGGCATAGCGACCGTGCTGACCACGATGAAAAATGGGTGCCACTTGCCCCGCGGCCGGCGCAGCGCGACCGCCGCCTCTGGCACGAAGACGCCGTCCAATACCACGTCGTTCGAGCCACTGCCGCGCATACCCAGCGTACGCCAGTTGTCCAGTACCGTTACCCCGTCGGCGGTGAGCGGGGCCGGGAAGTGCAGGACCGTTGGCCCCTCCCGCGGGTCCTCATACACCGCGCTGGTGATCAGCAGCGTCCCGGCCGGGGAGCCGCTGCCGAAGATCTTGCGCGCGGTCACTCGGTAGCCGCCGTCGACCTTCTCGGCGCGACCAGAGGACTCCAGCCAGTCGGAGGCGCCCGTGCTAACCAGCACGATCTGCTCGGCAGCGACGCGCCGCAGCAGCGGCTCGACCGGCTGCCCCTGCCGCCAGCGCCAGACCGTGGTCGCCAGCAGGTGCGTATGCATCGAGAGGGCCAGGGCCGTCGAGCCGCAGTGGCGCCCCAGCACCCGCAACATCTCGCACAGCTCCGCGTGCGAGGCGCCCCCGCCGCCCAGCTCCAGGGGCACCCCCGCCGAGAAGACCCGGCGCGCCTTCAATGCTTCGTAGTTGTTGGCCACGAACGAGTCGTCGGCGTCATGCACCGCGGCCCGCGCCGCGAAGCCCGGCCCCAGCTCCCGCGCCAGGGCCACCCAGTCTGTCCGGTCCAGGGTGGCCGTCGAGGCATCCGTATTCATTGCCATCAGTTTCCTTCCTCCCGGCGCTCCGGCGCGGGATGCGCCCATCCTACTCTGCCGGTGGCCAGGGTACCAGGCCCTTGCCGAACTGGCACTATGATGAACGTCTGCCGCGGGGCTTTTCAGCCCCGCGGCTCCAGAGGGGTTGATCTCATGCTGGCCCTGCATGCTCGGCAGGGCTCCGCTTCAGCGAGCCACGCCGCGGACAGGATGAACGCTCAGCGATCCGCCGCCCCCGCCAGCAGGGGCGGCGCTACTTGTTGCGCCGGGTGGCGCGGAACGGCATCGAGCAGTCCACGTGTGGCTGCCACTCGTGCTGCGGATCCCACTGTTCGATGCACTGGCCGGTTGGTTGGCTGGGTACCACCACCGCCGCCTCGCGCGCCACGGCCAGTAGCGCCCAGGCGACCAGCAGCCCGGCCCCGGTGAGCAATGCCAGGTCGCGGCTAGCGCTCACCCCGTCTCTACCCTCTCAAGTTGAGGAACGCACGCTTCGCACTGCATGCCGCTCCACCCGGCCCGCGGGCGGATTGGCTCCCGAGCCGACTCAGCCGCCCACGGCCGCTATCGTACCGCGCGGCAGTGTGCAGGCCGTTTGCTGCAGCAGCTCCCAGAGGCGGTCCAGGTGGCGCTGCTCGGTGCGCGCGTTGCCCACCGACACCCGCAGCGCATACTGCCCGCCGGGTAGCCTAGTATGGGACAGGAACACCTCTCCGCTCGTGTTGAGCCGCTCCAGCAGCGCCGCGTTCAGTCGCTCCAGCTCCGCCTCGTCCGCGACGTCGGCCGGGTGGTAGCGGAACACCACCGTGGCGAAGGGGACCGGAGCGAGGCGCTCGAACTCCGACGCAGCGTCGATGCGCTCCGCGAGCTGCTGCGCCAGGCGGAGGTGCTCGCGCAGGAGTGCCCGCAGCCCCTCCTGGCCGAACCAGCGCAGCACCATCCAGAGCTTGAGCGCCCGGAAGCGGCGGCCGAGCGCGTTGCCATAATCCATCAGGTTCTTGATCCCGTCTGGCTCGCTGGTGCGCAGATACTCCGGGACCAGGCTGAAGGCCTGCTTCAGGACCTCTGGACGGCGGCAGTAGAGCGCCGAGCAGTCGATCGGGGTGAACAGCCATTTGTGGGGGTTGACGACCAGGCTGTCGGCCCGCTCGCAGCCCTCCAGCACCCAGCGCCGCTCGGGCAGGATCGCCGCAGTGCCGCCATACGCGGCGTCCACGTGCAGCCAGAGGCCGTACTCGGCGCAGACGTCGGCGATCGCCGGCACCGGGTCGACACTGGTGGTGGAGGTGGTCCCGACGGTGGCGACGACCGCGAATGGCTGCCAGCCGGCGGCGAGGTCTTCCTGGATCGCTGCCCGCAGCGCCGCCGGGTCCATGCGGAACTCGGCGTCGGTAGGGATCTTGCGGATGCCCTGCTGGCCGATCCCCAGGGTGATCGCTGCTTTGTCCACCGAGGAGTGCGCCTCCTGTGACTGGTACAGCCGCAGCCGCGGGGCGCCGGAGAGCCCCAGCTCCCGGGCGCGCAGCCCGGGTGCCGCCTCCCGCGCCGCCGCCAGAGCGTAGAGCACGCTGGTGGAGGCCGTGTCGTTGATCGTCCCGTCGAACTCCGACGGCAGGCCCAGCAGCTCCCGCAGCCAGCCAAGCGCGACGTCCTCCAGCTCCACCACGGCCGGCGAGGTGCGCCAGAGCATCCCGTTGACGTTCAGCGCCGCCGCCAGCAGCTCGCCCAGGATCCCCGGCCCCGAGCCGGTGATCGCGAAGTAGGCGAAGAACGTGGGAGAGTTCCAGTGGGTGATCCCGGGCAGGATCTGCTCCTGGAAGTCGGCGAAGATCCGTTCCATCGGCTCGCCCTGCTCGGGGGCTTGCTCTGGGAGTGCCCGGCGCAGATATCCGGGCGAGACCTGGGACAGCACCGGGTAGCGCTCGGCGTGGGCCAGGTAGTCGGCGATCCAGTCGATCATCGCGTAGCCGTGACGGCGGAACGTTTCGGGGTCCATCTCCCGATGGGCCAGTGGAGGACTGCCGTTGTCTGACATGGCGACTCCGAAGCGGGCGATCAGGGCAACGTGTGGACCAGCAGGCGCGTGGCGCTGGCCACGCAACGCCTGGGGCGCGCCGGCTGGTTTAGTCTACCGCGGTCGGAGCACCCGTTGGCCGGCGCCCGGGCGAACGAAGCCGCAGCTCATCGCGAATCTGCAAGAAGCGCACGATGTTCGCGCGCGACAGCAGTCCGACCAGGCGGCTGTCCTCGACCACGGGGAGCTGGTTCAGGTCCTGCTCGCCCATGATCTGGAGTGCCTCGGGGATGCTCTGCCCCGGCGTGACTGTCTGGAGCGGCATCGGTGTCATGATGTCCGCCACCGTGAGCGCGGGCCAGCGCTCCTGGGGATGCTCGCGGATGTCGCTCAGCGTCACGATCCCTAGCAGCCGCCCGTCTTGCACCACCGGTAGCGCCCGCATCCCCTGGCGCACCGCGAAATCATAGACGAGCTGCTCGACCGACATATCCGGTGAGGCGACGGCTGGCGAGGGCGTCATCAGGTCGCGGACGCGGATGCCACGGAACGAGGCGACCGTCTCCGACTGCTGCCGGGTCGTCTCGGCAGCATTGTTCAGGAACCAGCCGATGAAGCTCATCCACAGGCCGCCAAAGAAGTTGCCGCTAAGCACCTGGATCACGCCGAAGGCGATCAGCCCCCAGCCGACGAGCTGGCCAACGTACGAGGCCCAGACGGTGGCCTGGCGCAGGCTGCCGCTCACCGCCCAGATGATCGAGCGCAGCACCCGGCCGCCATCCAGCGGGAAGCCGGGCACCAGGTTGAACAGCCCCAGGGCGATATTCACCTGGGCCAGGTAGGCGAGCAGGAAGAACAGCGGAGTGCGGCTCGCCGGAGCGATGCCGATCTCCAGCAAGGTGCGTGGGCGCAGCCCGCCGATCAGCAGGAACAGGATGGCGCCCAGAATTAGACTGGAGATGGGGCCGACGATGGCGACCAGGAACTCGTCCCAAGGCGTGCGCGCCTCGCCCAGGATGTTAGAGGCACCGCCGAACATGAACAGCGTGATGCTGTGCACCCGCATCCCGCGCGCCCGGGCCACGAAGGAGTGGCAGAGCTCATGGATGAGCACGGAGACGAACAGCAGGATCGCCGCCGCGGCGCCGACGAGCCAGTAGGTGCCCAGCCCCCAGCGCGGCGCCACCCCGCGCAGGCCCATGGCGATGCTGAAGGTGATAAGGGCGAAGGCCAGCAGCCAGGTGTAGTGAATCCCGACCTCGATGCCGCCGATGCGCCCCAGCCGAATACTGCTCTGCATCTCGTTCTCTCCCTAGCGGGCTCGGCTGGCGGGCGGCCCCGCCTAGAGCCGGTTCCCCTGCGCCGCGACACCCGACCGGGTCAGCAGCGCCGCGATCGCGACGACAATGACCGTGCCGATGAGCGCTGGAATCAGATCGATCCCGAAGATCACCAGTGTCGGCCCCACCCGCCCGAGCAGGAGCTGCCCCAGCCAGCTTCCGACCAGGCCGGCCAGGATCAGTCCCAGAAATCCGTAGGGCACCCGGCCCGGAACCAGTGTATCGGCCAGCCAGCCGATCACGCCGGCCATGAGCAGATGCAGTGCCAGCCCAATGAGCGTGCCGGTAATCCAGATGAGCAGGGCGAACAGGATGAGCAGCACCAGCGCTACGAGCGCGAGCAACGGCATAGTCCCTCCCGGCCGGTGTGATCCGGGACTTTCTCAGAGCGTACCAGGGAACGGCGCAGCACGCTGCAAATACGCGGCCTCAGCATACATGCACCCTTGCAGTTGTCTCCACGCCCCTCGCCGCGCTGGACCAGACGAGGCCGCCGGGCACGGCAGCGTCCTCCGCAGCGACTATGCCCAGGGGGAGCTGGCTCGCGAGACAGCCAATCCCGCGCCGGGGCCACCCTGCGCATGGTACGGTTCAACATGCCCCGATGTTCTTTGCCCGGACTGGGCAGCGACTCCTCTCTCGCCCTGGCGATGCCGGGCGCGCCCTCCCGCTGGCGGCCGCGTGCCCGGGGCGCAGGCGGCCGCGGCCGCCAGCCGCTGCCTTCGCGATGACGGGGCTGAGGCAAACATGGCTGAAGACACGCGCCAGCGGCAGGCCCAGCCCGCTCCGCCTCGGCTCCGGGCGCGCCCCGGGCCGGGCCTGTGGATCGCCGCGGTGCTGTTCGGCCTGCTGCTGGCAGGATGGGTCGTCTTCTGGGTGACACGCCTGGTGCCGGTGGCGGAGGCGGCGGCTGACCTCGGCCTGCCCAGCCAGATCGTCCGCCTCCTTGGCGGCACCGGGCGGACACTGGTGCTACGCGTCGACCTAGACAACGTGCCGCGGGGGCAGCGCGCGGCGCTGCTGGAGCAGAGCCGCGAGGTCATCGCCCGCCGGCTGACCGCCTACGGGGCCCCGCGCGCGCTCGTCCGCTCCAGTGGCGCCGCGCGCCTTCTCGTGACGCTCCAGCCGGAGACGGACCTGGACGCCGTCGGGCGTCTCGCCACCACCCCGGGCCGGTTCGACCTGCGCGAGCAGCGGCCGGACGGCCAGTGGCAGGTGGCGGCTGCGACCGGCCGGGATGGGCAGCAGGAAGCGCTCAGCGGCGCCCTGGTCGAGCAGGCCCAGCTTGTGCTGTATCCCGATGCCGATGATGGCCGGGTTCGCCTGCAATTGACGGGTGAGGGACGGCTCCTGCTGGCCCAGGTTGCGGTGCGGAACGCCGGGCAGAAGCTAGCGCTCTTCATGGACGACCAGATGGTGTCGCTACTCACTGCCCAGGAGCCCGTTGCAAGTGGCAGGCTCTGGACCGACACCCATTACTCGCAGGAGGAGGGCAGCCTGCTGGTGAGCCTGCTCAGCTCCGGGCCGCTCCCCACGCCTGTCGCCGTCGAGGGCGGGTAGCGGCCGACTCGGGAGACAGCGTGGGCGGTCGCGCTGGTGCTGGTGCTGGTGAATGGTCGCTCTAAAGGGCGGGGGCTCGTCGCGGCCCAGGGCGGCAGCGATGGCCGCTCGGGCGGCGCTGCGGTATCTTCCAACCACGCGCCCCGGCTGGCGGCGTCGCTGCCGCGGGGCGCCCGGAGGAGTCGCATGCCTGTCTTTCCCGCTGACCAGCTCGTTCAGATCGGCACGCGCCTGTTCGAGTCGGCCGGCGCGCCGGCCGACATCGCCCTGCTCGTCGCCACCTCGCTGGTCGACGCCAACCTGGCCGGCCACGACTCGCACGGTGTCGTCCGCATCCCCCAGTACCTGGGCCAGATCGCCAGCGGCGAGCTGAAGCCGGCCGAGCGGCCCCAGATCGTTCGCGACCGTGGGACAGCGGTGCTGGTCGACGGCTGCTGGGGCTTCGGCCAGGTCGCGGCGCGCTTCGCCACCGAGCTGGCGATCCAGCGTGCCCGGGAGCACCACCTGGCGGCGGTATCCGTCGGCCGCTGCAACCACATCGGCCGCCTCGGCGAGTGGTCCGAGCTGGCGGCCGCCAGCGACGTCGCCTGCCTGGTGACCTCCTGCTACGGTAGCGGCCCCTATGCCGCGGCGCCACACGGTGGCGCCAAGCGCGTCCTGAGCACCAATCCGCTCAGCTTCGCCGCTCCGGTGGACGACGGTCGGGTGCTGGTGGACTTCGCGACGACGGTGGTGGCGGAGGGGAAGATCCGGGTGGCGCGCGCCAAGGGCGAGCAGCTTCCGCCCGGAGCGATCATCGACGCCGCCGGCCGCCCCACTACCAACCCGGAAGACTACTACGCCGGCGGGATGCTCCTGCCCTTTGCCGGCCACAAGGGGTTCGGCCTGGCGGTGATGGTCGAGCTGCTCTCCGTCGCGATCGGCGGCGCCGATGAGCTCGACCCGCAACGCGCCTACGGCTCCCTGTTCCTGTGCCTCGACACCGGCGCCTTCCGCGCCTCCGCAGGCTATCGCCGCTACGCCGAGCAGTTCCGCGAGCGCATCACCAGCGCCCCCCCGGCGCAGGGGTTCAGCGAAGTGCTGCTGCCCGGCGAGCCCGAGCAGCGCGCGCGGCGGCAGCGCTGCCAGGAGGGCATCCCGGTGCCAGAGGCGACCTGGGAGGCGATCCAGCAGGCAGCGCGCGAGCGCGGGGTGCGCTTGGAGTAGCGCGGCTCCCGCCCGCCAGGCGTCGCGACGGCCGCGTCACCCAGCGCCGGGCTGGGAGCCCGCTGTCGGCGTGGCCGCGCTCGCGGCGCGGCGCTAGCCCGCTCCGTTCGGTTGCGCCCCTGGCCAGGCGTCGATGACGAGCTTCAGGGTTGACAGCGGCAGGGCTGCGTGGGCCAGCGCCTCGTCGTGGAAGGCGCGCAGGTCGAAGCGCGGGCCGAGCCGCTGTGCCGCCTCCCGCCGCAGCTCCATGAAGTGCCGCTGGCCGATCATGTAGGCCAGCGCCTGGCCGGGCCAGATGATGTAGCGGTCGATCTCGTTCACCACCTCTGGCTCGGTCAGCCCGACGTTGGTGATCATGAAGTCGATCGCCTGCTGGCGCGTCCAGCGCAGCGCGTGCATCCCCGTGTCCACGACCAGGCGGGAGGCGCGCCAGGCCTGGTAGCCGAGCATGCCGTAACGGTCCAGGTCGCCGCTGTACAGCCCGAGCTCGTCCACGAGTCGTTCGGAGTACAGCCCCCAGCCCTCGACAAACGCGGTGGCCTCGAACCCGAGGCGGCGGAACGCGGGCAGCCCCTCGGTCTCCTGCGCCAGGGCGATCTGCAGGTGGTGGCCGGGGACCGCCTCGTGAGCGGTGAGCGCCTCGAAGTTGTAGCGGGGCCGCGTCTGCGGCTGATACGTGTTCGCGTAGAAGATGCCCGGGCGCGAGCCGTCGGCCGACGGCGGATAGTAGAACGCCGCGACCGAGTCCCGCTCGCGATACTCCTCGATCGCCCGGACGACACAGGGCACCTTCGGCAGCCGGCCGAACGCGCGCGGCAGCGCCGCCTGGAGCCGCTCCAGGATCGCGTTGAACGCCGCCAGCAGCGCCTCGCGGCTGGTGTAGAAGTTGTTCGGGTCGGCCTTGAGCCGCTGCGCGAACTCGGCCAGGTCTTCGGTGTTCCCGAGGCGGCGGGCGATCTCGCGCATCTCTGCCTGGATGCTGGCCAGCTCGTCCAGTCCGATCTGATGGATCTGCTCCGGGGTGAGGTCCGTGGTGGTGTGGCGGCGGGTCAGCTCCCGGTACGCCTCCTCACCATCGGTGATCGCCCAGACCCCGGCCTGCTCCCTTGCGCGCGGGCAGTACTCCTGGTCCAGGAAGGCGAGCATCTGCTGATAGGCCGGGTAGACCGCCTGCTCCACCGCGGCGATCAGTGCCCCGCGCTGCGCCGCCTCGGCCGGGATGGGGACGATCAGGGGCGACTGCTCGACGGGTGTGGCCAGCAGCCGCCGGAGCTGGTCGACCACGCGCTCCACCGCCACCCGGAAGGCGACCCGGCCGCTCGCCAACCCCGCGCGCAGATTCTCCAGATAGCTGGCCAGGTACTGGGGGAAGGCGCGATAGCGGGCCACGAGCTGCTCCAGGTGCTCCGGTGTGTCCAGCGGATGCCAGTTCAGCAGCTCCGGCAGCCAGACCTGCGGCCCGGCCATCTGGTCCACGTCCCACTCGTAGAACTTCAGCCGCAGCGCGGCCAGCCCGTGGACCGCGCTGATTCGCAGCATGTCGCCGGTAATGCGCTCCTCGGTGGAGAGCGCGTCGGTCGGAATCTCCTTCAGGCGCTCGAGGACCTCGGTCAGCGCCGCTTCCTCGGCGGCGCGCCCGGCCGGGCCGGGATCGGGCAAGCGGTCGTTGTAGCGATAGTCGCCGTAGTACGTCGCCAGCGTCGGATTCCGGCGCAGGACGCCTTCCCAGTAGTCCTCGGCCAGCCGCTGGAGCGCCGCGGCGGCATCTTCGGGCATCAGAGCTGCTCCTCCTCACGCTGCAGAGGTTGGCTCAGGGCTCCCTGAGCCGCTACACTGCTGCCATTGTCCTATGGCCGCCCGGCAGCCCGCCACCCGGGGCGAGCCTGGCGGGCGGGCGAAACAGACTCGGGGCAGGAGGGCTGCTGGAGATGATACGTGCGCGGCTGGGCCGTGGCAGCGGGCGGCTGGGAGGTCGATTCGGCCGGCGTGCCCGAGCCGCGGCGCTGACCAGCCTCCTGGTGGCCGCCGTGGCTGGGTGGCTCGTCGGTGGCCAGGGGACTGCGCGCGGGGTGCCGGACGACATTCACCGTATCCAGCATGTGGTCATCATCATGCAGGAGAACCGCTCCTTCGACCACTACTTCGGCACCTACCCCGGGGCGGAGGGCATCCCCCGGGATGCCAATGGCGTCCCCACCGTCTGCAACCCCAACCCGACGACCGGCCACTGCATCAAGCCCTATCACGACTCTGGTGACAACGCGATCGGCGGCCCGCATCGTCCCCAGGACGTGGTGACCTCCGTAAATGGCGGCAAGATGGACGGTTTCATCCGCGCCTTTGTCGAGGCCGGCTGCCCCACGATTGCCAACTGCCCGATACCGGACGTAATCGACGTCATGAGCTATCACGACGAGCGGGAGATCCCGAACTACTGGACCTACGCCCGGCAGTTCGTGCTCCAGGATCACCTGTTCGAGCCCGTCGCCTCGGCGAGCCTGGCGGCGCACCTGTACACCGTCTCGGCCTGGTCGGCCGAATGCTCCAGCCCGGACCCAATGAGCTGTCAGAACAAGGCTGCGCCGCTGCCGCCACCGTTCGGGCAGCCGGACGCGCCGATTTACTTCTCCTGGACGGACATCACCTATCTCCTACACCGCGCGGGCATCTCCTGGGCCTACTACGTGGAAGTGGGCAACGAGCCCGACTGCGAGGATGGCGAGATCGCCTGCAACGCCCCGGCCCAGCACGCGCTGAAGCCCGGGATCTGGAACCCGCTCCCCTGGTTCGAAACCGTCCGAGACAATGGCGAGCTCGGGAACATCCAGACCATCGACCACTTCTACGAGGCCGCTCACGCCGGCACCCTTCCCGCGGTGAGCTGGGTCATCCCCAGCGCGGAGCACAGCGAGCATCCCCCGGCCAAGGTCAAAGACGGCCAGGCGTACGTGACCGGGCTGATCAACGCGGTGATGCAGGGGCCGAACTGGAATAGCAGCGCCATCTTCCTGGCCTGGGACGACTGGGGCGGGTTTTACGACCACGTGCCGCCG